>JACDJC010000539.1_pt1 | contig 43092 bp, 37 predicted proteins | sample 7454191 | NCBI WGS metagenome assembly JACDJC01 (sample SAMN14253291, study PRJNA609438) | sludge metagenome | isolation source: sludge after 25d culture with pyrite and EDTA | collected 2018-12-20
GCCGAAGAAGCTCGGCGTCATCGGCGGGGGGGTCATCGGGCTGGAAATGGGCAGCGTCTGGCGCCGCCTGGGGTCGGAAGTCACGATCCTGGAAGCCATGCCCGATTTCCTGGCGGCAGTCGATCGCGACGTGGCGCGCGAAGCCCGCAAGGCCTTCGACAAGCAGGGCCTGGTGATCCAGACCGGCGTGAACATCACCGAGGTCAAGACCACGGGCAAGGGCGTGACCGTGCACTACACGGATGCGTCGGGCGCGGAACAGAAACTGGCCGTCAGCCAGCTGATGGTGTCGATCGGCCGGGTGCCCAACACGCAGGGCCTGGGAGCTGAAACCGTCGGCCTGAAGCTCGACGAGCGCGGTTTCGTGGCGGTCGACGAGGACTGCCTGAGCAACCTCAGCAACGTCTGGGCGGTGGGTGATGTGGTGCGCGGCCCGATGCTGGCGCACAAGGCCGAGGAAGAAGGCGTGGCCGTGGCCGAGCGCATCGCCGGCCAGCACGGCCATGTCAATTTCGATACCGTGCCCTGGGTCATCTACACCTCGCCCGAAGTGTCCTGGGTGGGCAAGACCGAGCAGGCCCTGAAGGCGGCCGGCCGCGACTACAAGACGGGCAGCTTTCCCTTCATGGCCAACGGGCGCGCCCGGGCGCTGGGCGACACCACCGGCTTCGTGAAGATTCTGGCCGATGCAAAGACCGACGAGGTCCTGGGGGTGCATATTGTCGGCCCGATGGCCTCCGAACTGATCGCGGAAGCCGTCGCCATCATGGAATTCCGTGGCGCGGCCGAGGACATCGCGCGCATCTGCCATGCGCACCCGACGCTGTCCGAAGCCGTCAAGGAGGCCGCACTGGCAGTCGACAAGCGCACGCTGAACCTGTAAGCCCTTTCGATGGATGTCAGCGCGTATTATGCACAGGCCCTGCGCGAGCGCGGCTTCGTCGCTGACGAGGCCCAGCGCGCGGCGGTCGCGCGTCTGCAGCGGTATTATCAGGACTGGATCGAATTCAAGCAGCAGCGCTCCACCCGGCTGAAGAAGCTGTTCCTGCACCCGCCCGTGCCCCGCGGGGTGTACCTGTGGGGCAGCGTGGGGACCGGCAAGAGCTTTCTGATGGACGCCTTCTACCTGACGGTGCCGGTGAAGCGCAAGGTGCGCCTGCATTTCCATGAGTTCATGCGCGGCGTGCACCGCGAGATCCGTGAAGTCAGTGGCGAGCAGGACCCGCTGGATCACGTCGCACGCAAGATCGCGACACGCTACCGTCTCATCTGCTTCGACGAATTCCACGTATCCGACGTGGCCGATGCGATGATTCTGTACCGGCTGCTGCTGCAGCTGTTCGAACACGGCACGTCCTTTGTCATGACGTCGAACTACGAACCTTCCACCCTGTATCCCGATGGCCTGCATCGCGATCGCATTCTGCCGGCCATCGCGCTGATCCAGGCAAACATGGATGTGCTGAACGTGGACGTGGGCATCGACTACCGGCGCCGCACCCTGGCGCAGCTGCGCACCTACATTACGCCCATCGTGGCGGCCACCCATGACGAACTGCGTGCCGCCTTCGACCGCCTGGCCGACACGGCCGAACAGAAGCCCGTGCTGCAGATCGAACACCGCGAGATCCGGGCGATCGCCCTGGCGGGCACCGTGGTCTGGTTCGACTTCGCCACCTTGTGCGGCACGCCCCGATCCCAGAATGACTACCTGGATCTGGTCGACCGGTTTCAGACCATCATCCTGTCGGATGTGCCGCGCATGAGCCCGCGCCATGCCTCGGAAGCACGCCGCTTCACCTGGCTGGTGGATGTGCTCTACGACCACAAGGTCAAGCTGATCGTCTCGGCCCAGTGCCCCGCCGATGAACTGTACGTGGCAGGGCCCCTGTCCAATGAGTTTGGCCGGACGGTCTCGCGCCTGCTGGAAATGCAGACGCGCGAATATCTGACCGAATCACGCCGTGCCATGGTGGTTCTGTGATCCGGCCCGGTCATGTGCCTCCTTGAAGCCGGTCCCGCCATGTCTCGCCCTGAAGCCGGCTGCGCCATGCCGCTTGTTGATCCCGGCTGCTGCGGTCCCGCCATGTCCCTTATCGATCCCTGCTGCCGCCGCAAGGCGGGAGCTTTCTGGAGCCATCCAAGATGAATGCAAGCGCGTCGAGCACGCTGCGGGTCCTGACCGGCATCACCACGTCGGGCACGCCCCATCTGGGCAATTATGCCGGTGCGATTCGGCCGGCGATCCAGTCCAGCACCCAGCCGGGCGTGGATGCCTTTTTCTTTCTGGCGGATTATCACGCCCTGATCAAGTGCGACGATCCGGCGCGCATCGCGCGCTCGCGCCTGGAGGTTGCGGCCACCTGGGTGGCGGCCGGCCTCGACACGGATCGGGTGACGTTTTACCGTCAGTCCGACATCCCTGAAATCCCCGAGCTGTGCTGGATGCTGACCTGTGTGACGGCCAAGGGGCTGATGAATCGTGCCCATGCCTACAAGGCCTCGGTCGATGCCAATGTGGCCCGGGAAGTGGACCCGGACGACGGGGTGACGATGGGGCTGTTTTCCTATCCGATCCTGATGGCCGCCGACATCTTGATGTTCAATGCCCACCGGGTGCCCGTCGGGCGCGATCAGATCCAGCATCTGGAGATGGCGCGCGACATCGCCCAGCGCTTCAATCACCTGTATGGTCGGGGCGAAGCCCTGTTCGTGCTGCCCGAAGTGCAGATCGACGAGGAGGTGGCCACGCTGCCCGGTCTGGACGGGCGCAAGATGTCCAAGAGCTACAACAACACCATTCCGCTGTTCGAGGGCGGCCCGGCGGCACTGAAGGCCGCGGTGGCGCAGATCGTGACCGATTCGCGTCTGCCCGGTGAAGCCAAGGACGCCGATGCGGCGCACCTGTTCACGCTGTATCGGGCGTTTGCCAGCCAGGGTCAGGTGGCGGATTTTCGTGCGGCGCTGCAGGATGGGCTGGGCTGGGGCGAGGCCAAGCAGGCCCTGTGCGAACTGATCGAATCGCGCATCGGTCCGATGCGCGAAAGCTATGCGGATCTGATGGCGCACCCCGAGCGTGTCGAGGCCATTCTGCTGGCCGGAGCCGAGAAGGCGCGTCGCATCGCCGGGCCCTTCATGGCGCGCCTGCGCGATGCCGTGGGCTTGCGCCAGCCGCCCCGGGCCGCTGTCGGCGGGCGCACCGACGAGGGGACGCCCGCCGCGCGGGGGACGGGTCATGCGAAACGGGCGCGGGCCCGCCTGGTCTCGTTTCGGGACGAGGCGGGTCGCTTTCGCCAGCGCCTGTTTGCCTCGGACGGCACCGAGTTGCTGCTGTCCGAACCGTTCGGCGATCCCAAGCGGCTCAGCCGCCTGGGCCGGGCGCTTGCCGGGCAGGATCTGTCCGCACTGCCCGTGGATGCGCAAGGCTTCGTGGCGCTGGTGGTGGAAGGGCAGTGCTGGGCGCGCTGCCCGGCGGAGCGGGTCGCGGCGGTGCAGGAGGCGCTGGTGCACCTCTGAAACGCAAGCGACCCGCCGGCATCACTTCTTGTCGTACGACGTCACTTCTTGTCGTGCGACTTCACCTCTTGTCGTGCGACGTCACTTCTTCTCGTACGGGACCATCTGGCCGTCCTTCACGATCACCGCGCGATAGGATTCACTCTTTTGCATGCCGTCCTGGTCGAATGCCTTGTCGCCACTGACACCCGCATAGTTCTGTGAGACCGGGATCAGAGCGTCGCGAATGGCGTCGGCGTTCGCGGCACCCGCCTTGTGGATGGCCAGCGCCACCAGCATGGCCGAGTCATACGCATAGCTGCCAAAGACGCTGGTCGGATTTTCTCCGAAGGCCTTTTTGTAGTCCGCCGCATAAGTTTCATAAGCCGGGCCCGTCGAGCCGGGTTCCAGCCCCTTGATGCCTTCGCCGATCTGCGGTGTCTTCTGGATGTCCGTGATCCAGAGCGACGGGTAATCCGCATACCAGTTCTTCGAGACCTGGATGCCCTGCTGATAGGCTTCCTGCAGCATCAGGCGGGCCTCCGCCCCGTACGCGGTGAACAGTACGGCCCCCGGATCCTGCGAAACCGTGCGGCGCAGGTCGGCGTTGTAGTCCGACTTGCCCTCTTCATAGCGAACCTTGGTGATGCATTCGCCTGCCTTGGTGTCTTCCAGTTGCTTGCAGGACTGGATCTCCATGCCGACCCCGAACGGGTTGTTCGTACCCAGGACGGCATAGGTTTTGGCACCGGAGTCCTTATGGGCGAAATCGGCCAGGGCGCGACCCATCAGGTCGTCCAGGCCCATTGCGCTGAACAGATAGGGCCCGATCTTGCGCAGTTCGGGCGACGTCGAAGAGGAGCAGATCTCGACGACCTTGGCTTTCTGGGCGAACTGGCCGGTCGGGACGCACACGCCGCTGGAAAGAATGCCCAGGACCACGGGCACCTTGTCCACATTGGCCAGCTTGCGCATGGCGTCCAGCGCCGAGGCGGGGCGGGATTCGGTATCCTCGACGATGAGCTTGATCTGGCCGCCGAGTGTCTTGGGATCGACCTTGACGGTGCTGCCGTCTTTCAGGGCGATTTCGTAGCCCTGGTTGATGTGGTCGACCGCCAGCTGGACACCGCGCGAAATATCCTTGCCCTGGATGGCGCTGGCTCCGGTCAGCGGGACGAGCACGCCGATCTTGATGTCGGCTGCCGAGGCCGGACTGACCAGCCCCGCCAGGAACAATGCTGTCGTGGCACCGGCAGCCAGGTGGGTGAGTTGCTTTTTCATGATGTGTCTACCTCCGTCCGAATTGTTGCACTTCATTGCTCAACGGCCGCCCGTGCGGCAGGACCACCACGCTCATTGCAGGCGTTGGTGGGTAATCATCCAGGGACACTAGCTCTTTGCGGTGCCCAGATAGGCGTCGCGAATCTTTTCATCGGTCAGGATCCGGTCGGCGGGGCCTTCGAAGGCATTGTGCCCGTCGGCCATCACGATGCCGAAGGCAGAGGCCCTGAGCGAGAGTTCCGCATTCTGTTCCACGATCAACACCGTGCGCCCCTGGGCGTTGATCTCCTGGATCTTCTCGAAGACCTCGGCGGCGATGCGCGGCGACAGCGCGGCGGTGGGTTCATCGAGCAGCAGCATGCGCGGCTCGGTCATCAGCGCGCGCGCCAGCGCCAGCATCTGCCGTTCGCCGCCGCTCATGGTGTGGACGCGCTGGCGACGGCGCTCCGCCAGCCGGGGGAAGCGTTCGTACTGCGCGGCGATGCGGCTGGGCAGCAGATCGCGGCCGAGCGTGTAGCCGCCCATCTTCAGGTTTTCCTCGACCGACAGGGAGGGGAAGACATTGTCGAGCTGTGGCACGAAGGCGACACCGCGCGTGACCCGTGCGTGTGCCGGCAGGGCGGTGACGTCCTCGCCATCGAAGCGCACGCGCCCCGCGCGCGGGATGAGGAACCCCATCAAGGCCTTGAGCAGCGTGGACTTGCCGGCCCCGTTGGGGCCGATGATGGTCGTGATCCGGCCCTCGGTCACATTCAGGTGGACTCCGTGCAGGATTTCGGTATCACCGTACCCCACCACCAGATTTTCGACTTGCAGGATGCCCATGCGTGCTTACTCCCGAGGTGCCTGCGGTGCGCTGGTGCCGACTTGCGTCTGTGGATCCAGCTGGCCGCCGGCCGCAATATAGGCGCGCAGCACGTCTTCGCGGGCCAGGACGTCCTCCACCGGCCCTTCGGCCAGGACCTGCCCCATGTCCAGCACGCAAAGCGTGTCGCACAGTTCGCGGATGACCGCCATATTGTGTTCGATGATCAGAAATGTTTCGCCGTTCTTGCGCAGGCTCTTGATGACCTCGACGATATCGTCGATCAGCCTGGGGTTGACCCCCGCGACCGGTTCGTCCAGCAAGATGAGCCGCGGTCGCGCCATGAGGACCTGCACCAGCGAGAGCAGTTTTTTCTGGCCGCCGGACAGGCCGCCCGCCAGCTCGTTGGCGTGGTCTTGCAGCTTCACCATTTCCAGCAGCTGCCAGGCGCGCGCCAGGTTGTCCTGCTCTTCGCGGCGCACGGCCAGCGGATGCAGCGCCGCCATGACGACGCGCTCGCCCAGTTGCTGGCGCGCCCCGAGCAGCATGTTTTCCATGACGGTCATGCGTTGCGGGTTGAGCGTGATCTGGAAGGTGCGGCACAGGCCCAGGCGGGCGATTTTGTAGGGTTCCCGGTTTTCGATCGCCTGGCCGTCGAACAGGATGCGCCCCGAGCTGGGCTTCAGGAATCCCGAAATGATGTGGACCAGCGTGGTCTTGCCCGATCCGTTGGGCCCGATCAGGCCGGTGATCCTGCCTTCTTCGGCGGTCAGCGAGACCTCGTTCAAGGCGATCAGACCGCCGAAGTGCCGTGAGACCCGGTCGACTTCAAGAAGCATGGTGTCCTCCGGAGGGCTGTGCCGGGCGTGCCGGCCCCGGTCGCGGATAGTACCGCTTGCGCTCGGGCACCAGGCCGCGGGGCAGGTACAGAATGACCAGGATGATCAGCACGCCGATCAGCACCATGCGCAGGGCCGCGACCGTCGCCGAGATCTCGGCGGGCACCTGGATGAAGCGCGTGGCATTGTAGATGGCTTCCACGACCAGGGTGCCTGCCAGCGCGCCCAGGTTGTTGCCGGGGCCGCCCATGATCACCATCGCCCAGATCAGGAAGGTTTCCAGCGGCAGGAAGAAGCGCGGATCGATGAAGCCGACGAAGTGAGCGTACAGGCTGCCGCCCGCGCCGGCCAGGGCCCCGCCGATGACCAGGGACCAGATCCGGGCGTTGCGCACATCCTTGCCCAGGGCGCGCGCGACCTCGTCGCTTTCACGGATGCCCTTGAGCAGGCGCCCAAACGGTGTGCGGTCGAGCCAGGTGACCAGCAGGTAGGCGGCCACGACGCACAGCGCGACCAGCGCCAGATAGAAATAGCCGTAATGCGCGGTCGTGAACAGATCGCGAAAGGGGGCCGGGATGTTGCTGATGCCGTAGGAGGCTCCCACGTAGTCGCTGCCCAGGTTGGTGTTCAGGAAGATGATGCGGATCAGTTCGGCCGCCGCCAGGGTGGCGATGGCCCAGTAATCCTGGCGCAGGTCGCCGATCGGCAGGGCCATCAGGGCTCCGAGCACCCCGCCCCCCAGAATGGCCAGCACGAATCCGACGCCGACCGGCCAGCCCAGGATGGCCGTCGCGATGCTGGAGAAATAGGCGCCCACCATGAAAAACGCCACCTGGCCGAAGTTCACCAGCCCGGTCTGGCCGTACTGGAAGCTCAGGCTCAGGCTGATGAGGCCATAGATGCCGACTATGGTCAGCAGATAGACGAGAAAATCAATCATCAGATGCGCCTCCCCAGCAACCCGCGCGGCAGCACCAGCAGGATCAGGATCAGGATGATGAACGTGATGCCGGTCTTGTAGCCGACCGGAATGTAGAGTTCGCTGGCGTCACTGAGCTGCAGCAGCCGCACCAGCGGCGCCCAGTTGATGACCAGGCCGACATTTTCCGCAAAGGCCACGATGCAGGCGCCCAGCACGGCGCCGTACACGTTGCCGATGCCACCGACGATGGCCGCCGCAAACACCGCCACCATGATTTCAAACCCCATGTTGGACTGGATCTGGGCGACCAGGCCCAGCATGATGCCACCCAGTGCGCCCAGCGCGGCACCGATGAACCACACGATGCGGATGATGCGCTCGGTGAAAATGCCGCTGGCTTCGGACAGTTGTGCATTGTCGGCGGTGGCCCGCATGGCCACGCCCAGCTTGGTGCGCGTGAGCAGCAAGTGAAACGCCAGCATGGACGCGACCGCGGCCACGATGACGGCGGCGCCGGCCGGCGACAGGCGCCCCCCCAGCACGATCCACGGGCGCGACAGCGGAATGGGAAAGGCCTGGGCGCCGGCGCCCCAGATGGCCTGCACGCTGTATTGCATGACCATGCCCAGACCGAACGAGGCGATCATCAGGATGGCCGCGGGCCGGTTGCGCAACTTGGCGAAGATCAGGCGATCGCTCAGGATGCCCAGCACACCCGTCACCACGCAGGCAATCACCGCCCCCGTGAAGATCGCCCAGGGGGCCGGGATGGGCAGGGACAGGCTGATTGCCAGCGCAACGAATGCGCCGATGGTGCCGAACTGTACATGCGCAAAACTGGCGAAGCGCAGAATGTCGTAGACCATGGTCAGGCCCACGCCGATCAGCGCGAGTTCCGAGGCCCTGATCAGACTATCGATGATGACCTGGAACACGATTCGCCTCCGCGGTGGGGGTTGCAGGTTCATGGGCGTGCTGCCGGGTCAGGGCGCAGCGCGCCGCCGCCAGGTCCCAGGCGGCGCAGCCCACGGTCTTGAACACGCAGGGACCTTCGGGTGGCGGGTGGTCCAGCAGAAAGCTCAGGTCCTGCACGGTCTGCCAATCCACATCCGCCTGCAGATAGTCGCCGGCCTCGTGGCGCGCCCCGGCCAGGTCGTCGACGTAGAGCCGACTGGCGCGCAGCGCGGCCGGGCCGATTTCGGCCAGATCGGCGCGGTAGGCGCCCACGGCGATCAGCAGCCGCCCCGGACGGGCGGGCTGGTCATAGACCGGGGTCGTACTGGTCGTGGTCGTGATGATCAGGTCAGCCTGTGCGGCCACATGGCGGGCGGGTCGGATGCGCGCATCCGCGCAGGACGACGCCAGTGCAGCCGCCCGATCAAAGGTGCGGCCAATGAGGTCGATGCGCGCCTGCGGGTGAAGCTCGCGCAGGGCCTGGATGTGGCCAAGCGCCTGGGTTCCGGTACCGAAGATGACCGCATGCGTCGGGCCGGCCGGCAGCAGGCGCGCCAGGCCCAGCATGGAAACCGCCACGGTGCGTCGCGTCGTGACCGCCGGGCCGTCCAGCAGCAGGCGCAGCTGCCCGGTCAGGCCATCGTAGATCGACACCATGCCATGGATGGTGGGCAGGTCGCGCGCGCGGTTGCCGGTCACCACGTTGACCAGCTTGTGCACCGCGACGTCGGGCGCCGTGGCGGGCATGGACAGCAGGGTGCCCCCCTGCGGCAGCGGCACGGCCTGGCGCGCCGGTGCCTGGATGTCGCCGTGCTGCAGGTCGCGCGCGGCCTGGGCAATGGCTTGCATGAGGTCCGGCCAGGGCAGGAGTGCGCGGGTCTGTGCGGCATCATGCAGGGTGAGGCGGGGTTCGTTCATCGGGGCCTTTTTCCAGAAAGGGTCGAGTGGTCTCGGATCATGATTGCTCGGGGCTGCGGCTGAGATCGGGCGTGGTGCTGACCCACAGGACTTGCGCATCGGTATCGCCCAGGCTGATGACCCGGTGGCGCATGCGGCTGTCGATGTAAAAGCTCTCACCCTGTTCCAGGGTGATCGGCTGGTAGAACTCGGTATGCAGCTCGATGGTGCCGTGGATGACGTAGACGAATTCTTCGCCTTCGTGGCGGCTCCAGCCCTCGTCGGGCTGCACGCGGTGCTTCTTGATGCGCGACAGAAACGGCATCATGCGCTTGTTGGCCAGCTGGGAACACAGCAGGCGGTGGTGATAGAGCGGTGTGTCGTGAATTTCGCCGCAGCCCTTGCGCTCGATGCTGCAGCGGCCGGCGCCCATCTGCGATTGGGCGTTGACGAAGAGTTCCGCGACATCCACGTCCAGGGCGTGCGCCAGGCGCAGCAGCACGTCGTAGGTGGGCGACAGCTGGCCGTTCTCGATCTTTGACAGCGTGGGTGTCGAAATGCCGCTGGCGAGCGTGACCTGGCCCTGGGTGAGGCCACGCAGCTGGCGCAGCGACTTCAGACGCTCGGCCAGGGCCGACTTTTGTGCCTGTGTCTGCGCTTCAATCCGGTGTGACTCTGCCATGACGGCACTGGCTTCCATAGTGTGCGATTCCCATGGGATGGTGTTTCCGTGATCCCGTTCGTTCCTGTTCTGGTGCTTCGAGGTCCGGCGCATCGTGATCCAGTGCCTCATCGCAGTTCAGTGGCCTCCGACCCAGTGTGCGCGGTTCCGGTGTGCCCGGTCCCGGCGTGCCCTGTTCCGGCGTGCCCTGTTCCGCTGCCGGGAGCGCTGCCTGGCGCGCTGCCGGCCAGACAGCGTGCGGGCGCGGGCCCGGACCAGGGGCGATGGCCGGCTCAGACCACATTGTGTTCGACGATGGGCTGGTGCTGCAGGATGCGCCCCCAGCCCAGCCGCGTCAGGTCCAGGGTCTGGAATCTGCCCGTGGTGATGAGCTCGGACAGCGCCCGCCCGATGGCCGGGGATTGCTGCATGCCGTGGCCGCTCAGGCCGTTGGCAAAATACAGATTGTCGATGTCGGGATGCAGCCCCAGGATCAGGTTCTGGTCGACCAGGTTCATGTCGTAGTGCCCGGCCCAGCTGCGCCCGCAGCGCAGCGCCTCGAAGGCCGGCACGCGTGCGGCCAGCGTGGGCCACAGCACCTCGTCGAACAGCGCGTGCTGCACATCGAAATCGGTGGCATCGGGATCCTGGTCGGCGGGCGGCGCGATGCCCATGATGAAGCCGGAGCCTTCGGGGCGGAAATACGCCCCGCTGGGGTCGATCACCATCGGGCAGTCGGGCAGGGGCTGCGGGCAATGGACGTGAAATACGCTGCGTTTGCGCGCCCGCACCGGCAGATCGATTCCGGCCGCGGCGGCCAGGGCGCGCGCGCCGGTGCCGGCCGCATTGACGACGGCACCGCAGGCAATGCTGCGGCCATCGTCGAGGTGGACGTGGGTGATGTGCCCCGCACGACGGGTCAGGCCCGTGACCTTGCCCGACACATAGGTGGCACCCTGGGCGATGGCCTTGCGGCGCATGCCCTGCATCATGCTGTAGGCATCCAGCCAGCCCTCGCCGCTGAGCCCCAGCGCCCCGCCGGCCAGATCGCCGACCTCGAGCCACGGGTAGCGGGCGGCGAGTTGTTCGGGTGACAGCAAGGCAATGTGCGCGCCCAGGCTGTTCTGGATCGCCTGGTTCTGCCGCAGGGTGTCCAGGCCGGCGGCGGTGGCCAGGAACAGGTAGCCGCCTTCGTGGAAGGCCGGGTCCGGGCAGTCTCCGTCCACGGCCATGCGTTGTTTGAAGGAGCGCAGGAATTCGGTGCCAAAGAGCGACATGCGGATGTTTTCCGCCGTCGAGAACTGGTGCCGGATGGACGCGGCAGACAGTGCGGTGGCGCTGAACTGGTAGCTGGCGTCCGGTTCCACCACCCGCACCGAACCCCGGAACCCGGTGTCTGCCGTCAGGAAATAGGCGGTGGCGCTGCCGATGGCGGCGCCACCGGCAATGACCACGTCCGCATGCTGCTGTGTCATCCTGTGCGCTCCTGGGGATGAAAGCTCGATGTGCCTATTGTGAGTTGAAAAATTTTCTAATTCTCTAGGTATTTTCCCGTGGAGAAAATAATTTGCGGTGACCTGCTTGCGTGATATTCTGGATGCTGCACTTGATTCAAGGCGCCTTCGAACAGATCTTTGCAAGGCTGCCACGCCACGGATCGACCGCGTCTGCGGCGGGCTGTGGCGCAGCAGCTCGTTCGGCGGCGCTCAACCCTTGCACGGAGCGTCTGATGAACACTCGGGAATTGCTGCGGTCTTTTGGCCTGGCTGACGAAATCCTCGCCGGTGCGGACTTGGCCGTCCACTCGCCCATCGATGGCAGCCGGCTGGCGGTCCTGAATTGCCATGCGCCGCAGGATGTCACGCGCATGGTCGGACAGGCCCAGGCCGCCTTCCTGCGCTGGCGCCAGGTTCCGGCGCCGCGACGCGGTCAGCTCGTGCGCATGCTGGGCGATGAACTGCGTGCGCGCAAGCAGGCGCTGGGGCGCCTGATCGCGCTCGAGGTGGGCAAGATCCCGGCCGAGGGCGAAGGCGAGGTCCAGGAGATGATCGACATCTGCGACTTTGCCGTCGGCCTGTCACGCCAGCTGTACGGGCGCACCATCGCGTCCGAGCGCCCCGGCCACCACATGCTGGAAACCTGGCACCCGCTCGGGGTGGTGGGCGTCATCTCGGCCTTCAATTTTCCCGTGGCCGTGTGGTCCTGGAATGCCGCGATCGCCCTGGTGTGTGGCGATCCGGTCGTCTGGAAGCCGTCGGAAAAGGCACCCCTGAGCGCGCTCGCGTGCCAGGCGATCTTCGAACAGGTCTGCCGGCGCTTTGGCGACGATGCGCCGCCCCACCTGCTGCAGGTCCTGGTGGGGCAGCGGGAAGTCGGCGAAGCCATGGTGGATGATCCCCGCGTGGCGCTGGTGTCTGCCACGGGGTCCACGCGCATGGGGCGTCAGGTGGGGCCGCGCGTGGCCCGGCGCTTCGGGCGCTGCCTGCTCGAACTGGGTGGCAACAATGCCATCATCGTCACCCCGTCGGCCGATCTGGAGCTGGCCGCACGCGCCATCCTGTTTGGTGCCGTCGGCACGGCGGGCCAGCGCTGCACGACCACGCGCCGCCTCATCGTGCACGAATCCGTGGCCGACGCTCTGCTGGCCAGGCTGAAAAAGGCCTACGCCAGCGCCCGGGTCGGCAATCCGCTGGAAGCCGGCACGCTGGTCGGGCCGCTGATCGACCAGGCCGCTTTCGATCAGATGCAGCAGGCGCTGGATCGGGCCCGCCAGGCCGGTGGCGTCGTGAGCGGAGGCGAGCGCCTGCTGGCCGAGCGCTATCCGGATGCCTGGTACGTGCGCCCGGCGATCGCAGAGATGCCGGCGCAGATCGAGCTGGTGTGCTCCGAGACGTTTGCGCCCATCCTGTATGTGATGCGCTATGCGCAATTCCCGCAGGCGCTCGAGATGCACAATGCCGTCCCGCAAGGCCTGTCTTCCGCCATTTTCACCACCGATCTGCGCGAATCGGAAACCTTCATCAGTTCGGTGGGTTCCGACTGCGGCATCGCCAATGTGAACATTGGCACCTCGGGCGCCGAGATCGGCGGGGCGTTTGGCGGCGAGAAGGAAACCGGCGGCGGGCGCGAATCGGGCTCGGACGCCTGGAAGGCCTATATGCGCCGCGCCACCAACACGATCAACTACTCGCACGAGCTGCCCCTGGCCCAGGGCATTCACTTCGGGGACGATTGAGCTGCAGGCCGGGCATGCGGCGCGGCTTGTTCCGGGGTCCTCACCCTATGTAGGGGCTAGGCCCGCGGAAACCAGGCTGTGTTGCTTCAATTTGGGGAGGGCATCTGCTACTTGCCGGTACCCGCTGTCGGGCTTGCGAGAAATCTGGCAGCATGGCCACGGATCCAAACGTCATCGCACGGCAGACCCGTACACCGAAGGTCGGTAATGCCTGCCCCGGATGTGTCGATTTCCCATGGTTTACCCTAGGTGCAAAGGAGGTTTCTTGCGACGTCATGATGGACTCGTTAAATTATTGGTCAGGCCACTAGACCGTAGTTTGGAGTTTGACCATGGACCCCCTGGATACTGTCTCTACAGTACGTCTGTACCGCGTCATCGCAGACCAGATTGCCGCGAAAATTGATTCGGGTGACTTCGGCGTGGGTGAGCGCCTGCCAGCGGAAAGGCTGCTGGCGGAACAGCTGGGGGTCAGCCGCGCATCCGTGCGCGAGGCACTGATAGCGCTTGAGCTGGAGCATTACGTGGACGTGCGCGTTGGCGTGGGGGTCTTCGTTGTGGACCATCGCCAGCACACCGCGCGCCAGGCGTCAGCGGCTCGGTGTGACACCGCCGGCGAGGTTGAGATCGGACCGTTCGATTTGCTCAGGACACGCCTGCTTCTGGAGCCAGAGGCGGCGGCCGGCGCGGCACGGACGGCGACAGACCCGCAACTGGCCGAGGTGGCTTATGCCCAGTCGAGACTGGCCCAGGGAACGCAGCATCAGGTGCATGACCGGGCCTTCCATCTGGCGATCGCCCATGCCTGCGGCAACGCGGCGCTCGAGTCGGCCATCCTGCACATCTGGGATCTCAGCTCCAATAATCCGGTTTTCATCCGGCTGGACGATCATTACGTAGCGAACACGGATTGGGATCTGGCCGCCGCAGAACACGCAAAGGTGCTGGCGGCGCTACGCAGCCGGGATGTGGAGGGTGCGCGCGCCGCCATGAAGGATCACCTGTCCAACGTCCTGGACCGGCTGCACCGCGACTTTGACCAGACTGCGTCCGCGTAGCAGCCGGCAGGATTCCGGCATTTTGTGAAGCACACGAACATGGAGGTGAGTTGATGGCTGGGACGGATATTGCGGGCCGTAATGGGGGTCAGATTCTCATGCAACAGCTCAGGAACCACGGCGTTCGCAGGGTCTTCATGATTCCGGGGGAGAGTTATCTGCCCTGCATTGATGCCTTGAACGAACATGTCGGGGCAATCCAGCCGATCGTCTGCCGCCAGGAGGGTGGAGCTGCCTACATGGCGGAGGCCTACGGCAAGCTGACCGGCGAACCCGGCGTGTGCTTCGTCACGCGCGGCCCGGGCGCAACCAACGCCAGCATCGGCTTGCACACGGCTTACCAGGACTCCACGCCCATGGTGCTTTTCGTGGGGCAGGTCGCGAAGGCCTTTCTGGACCGCGAAGCCTTTCAGGAAATCGATTACCGTCGCATGTTCGGCCAAGTTAGCAAATGGGTCGCACAGATCGACGCAACCGAGCGCATCCCGGAGTATGTCTCGCGCGCGTTTTCCGTGGCCACCAGCGGGCGCCCGGGACCGGTCGTGCTGGCTTTGCCCGAGGACACACTGTGGGGGACCGTTGTGGTCGATGACCTGCCGCGCTACCGGCGCGCTGCACTGCATCCGGGGCGGCAGGACCTGCTGCAGATGCAGGCGCTGCTGGAACGGGCTGAGCGACCCGTCATGATTCTGGGCGGCAGCGGCTGGACGTCGCAGGCCGTGGGCCAGATCGCCCGCTTCGCGCATCGCTTCAATTTGCCAGTCACGGTGGCATGGCGGCGGCTGGAGTGTTTTGATCAGATGGACCCGCACTTCGCCGGCCACGTCGGCTGGGGCATGGATCCGGCACTGGAAGCGCGCATCCGGCAGGCGGACCTCGTGCTGGCCGTGGGGACCCGGCTGGGGGAGGCCACCACGCTCGCATATTCGCTGATCGAGAGCCCGATGCCACGCCAGCAACTGATCCATGTCCATCCGGACGTCGGCGAGATCGGACGTGTCTACACGCCGATGCTGGGGATCGCCGCCAGCCTGACAGCCTTTGCCGAGGCGGTGGGGAATCTCGAGCCGTCAAGTCTGCGCGATGCCGCGCAGGCTCAGCAGGCTCATGCCGAGTACCTGCGCAACCTGGAGCCTCTGCCTTCTCCGGGGCCGCTAAGCCTGGATGCCATCGCCGCGCACGTGAATCGCATGTTGCCCGAGAGTGCATGTGTCACCGTCGGGGCGGGTAACTACGCACTGTACCCGCATCGGTATCGCCAGTTTCACGGTCCGGGCACCAGCTTGGCGCCCACGCTCGGTGCAATGGGGTACGGACTGCCTGCAGCGATATCTGCCAAGCTCGAATATCCCGACAAGGAGGTTGTCTGTTACGCGGGCGACGGCTGTTTCCAGATGACGCTGCAGGAGCTGGGCGTTGCCATGCAGTATCGACTCGGGATCGTCATCCTGGTCTTCAACAATGGCATCTGGGGCACCATCCGGGCGCACCAGGAGCGCGAATTTCCGGAGCGCGCCATCGCGCTCGACTTCGCCAACCCCAGCTTCGCCCAGTTGATTGCCGCCTACGGCGGTCAGGGCCAGGTGGTGGAGCGTACGGAGGACTTTCCGGCTGCTTTCGCGCAGGCGCGGGCATTCGCGGCTCAGCAGCATCTGCCCGCCTTGGTGGAGATTCGCTATGACCCGGACGGCATCGCACCCGGCGAAACACTGAGCGCCATCCGCGCCCGGGCTTTGGGTGCTTGGCATCACTGAGGGACGATCCGTCTCCCGGGGCGACGAGCTTTCACTCGCAGAGCATCTGCGGCTGGCAGTATCACGAGGAGGAATCCGCAATGGATTTGCAATTACGCGGCAAGACCGCTCTGGTCTGTGGTGCGAGCCAGGGTTTAGGCTTTGCCTGTGCCAGGTCGCTGGCGCGTGAGGGGGTGGAGATCACGATCGTGGCCCGCCGTCCTGACGTGCTGGACCAGGCGGCGCAACAGATCCGCCAGGAAACGGGGGGCCGGGTCCACACCGTGGCGGCCGACATCACGACCGAGCGCGGCCGTCAGGCCTCGCTGCAGACTGCGGGCCAGCCCGACATCCTGGTGACCAATGCAGCAGGCCCCAAACCGGGTGATTTCCGGGAGTGGTCGCAGCAGGATTGGATGGCGGCGATAAACGCCAACATGTATACGCCGATTGCCCTGATCCAGGCGGTCATTGACACGATGACTGCGCGCCGCTTCGGGCGCATCATCAACATCACCTCGAGCGCCGTCAAGATGCCCATTGGCGTGCTGGGGCTGTCCAACGGTGCGCGCAGTGGGCTGACCGGCTTCGTGTCTGGAATCGCACGGCAAGTGGCGCAATACAACGTCACGATCAACAACTTGCTGCCTGGGGCTTTCGCGACCCAGCGGCTGGAGCAGACCGCACGTCGGGTGGCGCAGGAGCAGGGCCTGACGGTGGACGAAGTCCATCAGTCGCGCCTCGCGGCCATCCCTGCGCACCGTTTCGGGCAGCCTGATGAGTTGGGTGATGCGTGCGCGTACCTGTGCAGCGCACAGGCCAGCTTCGTCACGGCGCAAAATTTCCTGATGGACGGCGGGGCCTACCCCGGCACGCTTTGACAGCGCGCCAGGGCGCCCCGCGGGTGCCGTCAATCATGTTTCGCAATCTGATTTGGAGATGATCTCATGAGCGAAAGTTCTTCCTGCAACGTGGACGGCAAGCGATTGTGGCAGTCCCTGATGGATCTGGCACAGATCGGCCCGACGGCCAAGGGCGGTAGCTGCCGGCTGGCGCTGTCAGCCCTCGACGGGCAGGCGCGTGACCTGGTCGTGGGTTGGATGAAGGCCGCCGGGCTCGAGGTCCACGTCGACCGGATCGGCAATATTTTCGGCCGCCGCCCGGGTCAGGACGCCAGCCGGCTGCCAGTGGCAATGGGGAGTCACATCGACACCCAGCCGACCGGCGGGCGCTTCGACGGCTGTTATGGCGTCATGGCAGGCCTGGAGGTGATGCGCTCGCTGAACGACAGGGGGGTCCGCACCCGCGCGCCGCTGGAACTCATCATCTGGACCAACGAAGAGGGCGCGCGCTTTGCACCGGCCATGATGGGTTCCGGGGTGTTCTGCGGAGCCATCCCTCTGGATGTGGCACTGAATACGGCCGACCGGGACGGCAAAAAAGTGTGCGATGAACTGGCTGCAATTGGATATGCCGGCACAGCGCCGGTCCCTGGCCCGTTGCCGCAGTGTTACTTTGAGGCACATATTGAACAGGGTCCCATCCTGGAGGACGAGGACAAGGTGATCGGAGTGGTCAGCGGTTCGTTGGCGCTGCGCTGGTATGATGTAACCGTGACCGGCTCGGAGGCTCACGCAGGCCCGACGCCCATGCATCTGCGCAAGGACGCACTCTATGCGGCGACGCATCTCATGCAAGACGTGGTGCACATCGCCCGCGATTTCAGCCCCGAAGGGCGTGGTACGGTAGGCATCGTGGACGTGCTTCCAGCCTCGCGCAATGTGATTCCGGGTACTGTCCGTTTCACGGTCGACCTGCGGCACGAGGACCCGGTGCAGCTGGAGGCGATGGACACCCGCTTGAAGTCCGCCTGTGGCAAGCTGATGGCCACCGTGGACTATCCGGTGGACGTACAGATCAAGGACGTCTGGAATTTCCCGGCCACCCCGTTTGCGGCGCCGCTCGTGGAGAGCGTGCGACAGGAGGCCCAGGCCCGTGGCTACAGCTACCGGTCCATCGTCACGGGGGCCGGCCACGACGCAGTCTACATGGCAACAGTCACGCCCACCGCCATGATCTTCGTACCCTGCAAGGACGGTATCAGCCACAATGAGGCCGAATACGCTCGGCCTGAACACCTGGAGGCGGGTGCCAACGTGTTGTTGGGCGCTCTGCTGGCGCAGGCGGGGGTGACCGGCACCGTTCAGTAGTTCAGATTCTGGATCCGTGAAAATCAGTAGCGTAACGTATTGATGTGATTGGATGATGGTCACTTCTACCCAAAAGGGTATGCTCCGTGACCCGCGGGGGCTGTCAATGGCCAGCCGCAGATGGGAGGCCAGACCATTTTTGACGGAAATACCTGTGGTTTTCCCTAGATGAGCCAGAGATTTCTTGCCTGCTCTTCCGCGGGTGTTTAAATTATTGGTCAGGCCACTAGACCTATGCGAACAATACATGCGGTTCGCATCGTGCGCAGGGCACCGTACTGCGTCATGGGACGTGGTTCACGCGGAACCGGCGCGGGCGGTTGTTTTCCGGCAATCGTCCCTCCCCGGTAGGCACGGGATGCACGTCCGGCACGCCGGGCGTTTGAGCAGGATGACCGGGCTATGGGCCGACGGTGCCCACCTTGCAGGAAGAGCCATTCGCAGTGCACTTGGATAGATAAGGAGACGAAATGGACCGACGCAAATTCATGGTTGCAGGCGCCTCGGCATTGGGCGCAATGACCGCGGAGCTTGGCTTGCCCTCTCTGGTCAATGCCGCTGACAGGAAAGTGCTGCGGCTCATCATTCAGCCCGAACCGCCCGTTCTGGTGGCCGCTTTCAATCAGCAAGCACCCACGCAATACGTCAGCGGCAAGATGTTCCAGAGCCTGCTGACCTATACCTTCGATCTGAAGCCGCAGCCGGGGTTGGCGAAATCCTGGGAGATCGCTCCCGATGGCATGGGGATCACTTTTCATCTCCAAGAAGGCGTCAAGTGGCATGATGGGCGCCCGTTCACTGCCGACGACGTGGTTTTCTCGCTGGGCGAGATGCTGCCCAAGGTGCACGCCCGCGCGCGGGTCATCCTGGGCACACATGCGAAATCCGTGGAGAAGATCGACGATCTGACGGCGCGGCTGAATCTGAAGGCGCCGTTCCCGGCCATGATCCTGATGTTCGAGCCGGGCTTTGCGCCGATGATGCCCAAGCACATCTATGCCGGCACGGACTACATGACCAACCCCGCCAATCAGCAGCCGATCGGCACCGGGCCATTCATGTTCAAGGAATGGCAACGCGGATCCTTCATCCGCCTGGTCAAGAACCCCCAGTACTGGAAGCCGGGCATGCCGTACCTGGATGAGCTGATTTTCAACGTCATCCCCGATTCGTCCTCGCGTGCTGTCGCCTTCCAGAACAAGCGTATCGACGTGCTCTACGGCGGCGACGTGGACAACGTCGACATCAAGCGTCTGAAGGGCCTGGACGGCGTCGCCTACACGACCAAGGGGTGGGAAATGTTCTCGCCGCTGACCTACCTCATCTTCAACATGCGCAAGCCCCCGTTCGACAACGTGAAGGTGCGCCAGGCGGTCATGTATGCCCTCAATCGGGAGGCCATCGTGAAGAACATATTCTTCGGTCTGGGCAAGGTGGCCTCGGGGGCGTGGGTACCCACCGAACTGTATTACGACCCCAATCTGCCTGTCTATCACTACGACCTGAAAAAGGCCAAGGAACTCATCAAGGAATCTGGCGTCAAGCCGGGCGACCACGTGATCCGCCAACTCAGCTTCCCGTACGGTTCGACCTGGAATCGCCTGGACGAATATACGCGCCAGACGCTGGAACAATTGGGCTTCAAGGTCAACCTGGAATCGACCGACGGGGGTGGCTGGGCCAGCCGCACCGGCAATTGGGACTTTGACATCACCACCACCTACGCGTACCAGTACGGCGATCCCGCGCTCGGGATCGAGCGCTTGTACGTTGCCAGGAACATCGTCAAGGGCTCACCCTTTGCCAACGTCCAGGGTTACAACAACCCGGAATTGGACAAGGTCTGGTCAGAGGCTTCGGCGTCCACGGACCCGGTCCGCCGGCAGCAACTCTACTCGCAGATCCAGAAGAAGTTGATAGAGGACGTCGCCAATGGCTTCCTGGTGGACATGGAATTCGCCACCCTGTATCGCAACAACATCAAGAACCTCGTGACAACGGCCATCGGCTTGAACGAAAGCTTCGACAACGTCGATTTCACGTCATAACGCCTGAAGGTCGTGCACCGGTAACCGGCCTTGCCATGATGCCCCGCAGCGTGCGGGGCATCAGCGGGCGGTTGGGCGCATGGCCCCGAAGCCTGGGATAGCGGCATGAAATTCATTGGTTTCTTGATGTCCAGGATCATGAAGGCACTGATCGTCGTACTGGGCGTGGTCATCATCAACTTCTTCCTGATCAGGCTCGCACCAGGCGATCCCGCCACGGTGCTGGCCGGCCAGTCGGGAGCCAGCGATCCGGTCTACGTCGAGCAATTGCGTCAGGAATTCGGGTTGGACAAGCCTGTGATCGTTCAGCTGGGGCGTTATCTCGCCGGTGTGGCGCGGCTGGACCTGGGGTACTCCTATCGCAACCACGTACCGGTACTGACGCTGATTGCAAAACGCATTCCGGCCACGCTCCTGCTGATGTTCTGTGCCTTCATCTTTTCCGTGTTCCTGGGGGTGCTGCTGGGTGTGGTGGCCGCCCGGGCGCGCTATGCCAATCGAAGACGATGGCTCGATAGTGTCGTCATGGCTGCGTCGCTGCTGCTGTATGCCACGCCTCTGTTCTGGCTCGCCCTGATGGCGATCCTGCTGTTCTCTGTGGTGCTGGGCTGGTTGCCGGGGTTTGGCATGGAGACCGTCGGCGCCGGGCTGACCGGCTGGGCGCACGTGCAGGACATTGCCGTGCACCTGATCCTGCCGACGGTGACGCTCGGCTGCTTCTTCATGGCGATGTACGTGATGCTGACCCGTGCATCCATGCTTGAAGTCATCAATATGGACTTCGTGAAGACGGCGCGCGCCAAGGGCGTGCATCCCAACCGCATCATCCGCGTCCACGTGCTGCGCAACGCACTTCTGCCGGTGATCACTTTTGCCGGGATCCAGCTCGGGCAGATGGCGGGCGGCGCCGTGCTGACGGAAACCGTATTTGCCTGGCCGGGAATCGGGCGCCTGATGTTCGATGCACTGTTACAGCGTGATTATCAGTTGCTCCTGGGGGTGTTCCTGGTGACTTCGGTCATGGTAGTGGTCTTCAATCTGCTGACTGACGTGGTCTACCGGTTCGTGGATCCGCGCATCGCTGCCGGCACCCAGCCTGGAGGTGCGCGATGAACGGGTTCGTTCGCCGATTTTGCAGCAATTACAGTGCTGTTGCCGGTGTGATCATCCTGCTGGTGATCATGCTCGTGGCGATCCTGGCACCCATCCTGTATCCGACCTCTCCGTGGATGATGGTGGCCGATCCGCTCATTCCGCCCTTCACGAATCCATCCTACCCCTTTGGCACTGACATGCTGGGCCGCGATATCGCCGCCGGCCTGGCCTGGGGGGCCCAAGTCTCGCTGCTGGTGGGCATCGTCTCCACCGTGGTGGCACTCGTTGTGGGGATTCTGGTCGGATCCGTAGCCGGCTATTATGGTGGTTGGATCGATGACCTGCTCATGCGCCTGACGGAATTCTTCCAGACAATCCCGCAGCTGGCCATGGCTGTGGTTCTGGTGGCCGTGCTCAGTCCGAGCCTCTATTCCATCATGGCTGCCATCGCGCTGGTCGCTTGGCCACCAGCGGCGCGCTTGGTGCGCGGCGAATTCCTCTCACTCAAACAGCGCGAATTCGTCCAGGCTGCCATCGTCATCGGCCAGCACCCCTGGCGCATCATCAGCTCGCAGATCCTGCCCAATGCCATGTCGCCCATCATCGTGTCGACATCGTTCATGGTGGCGACAGCCATTCTGACCGAGGCGGCGCTGTCCTTCCTCGGGCTGGGTGACCGCAACATGATGAGCTGGGGCTTCATGATCGGCGCCGCCCGCACCATGATTCAGGAGGCCTGGTGGATGATTGTCTGGCCGGGCGTGGCAATCCTGCTCGCAGTGCTGTCCATCAATCTGATTGGCGGCGGGCTGAGCGATGCGCTGAACCCGCACCTGCTCCGGCCCAACGAATAGGAGTCCAACGTGGTCGAAGATTCCCGTACGGCATCCTCCGGCAGTCCGCTGCTGTCGGTGCGCAACCTGACGATCCCCCTGCCCAGGAGCGGTGATCGGGTTTACGCGGTGCGTGACATTTCGTTCGACGTCAATCCGCGCGAGATCGTCTGCGTGGTGGGCGAGTCCGGTTCGGGCAAGTCCATGACGGCCAACACGATCATGGGGCTGCTGCCCGATTACCTGGTCCCGCAGGCCGGCAAGATCCTGTTCCGGGGCAAGGACTTGCTGACCCTGCCCGAGGATGTCCTGCGGGCGATGCGTGGACGCGAGATGGCAATGATCTTCCAGGAGCCCTTGTCCGCGCTCAATCCGGTCATGCGGGTGGGTCGGCAGATTGCCGAGGTCATGAGCACCCACCAGATGTATCCTGGCGAGGAACGCGACAAACGTGTGCTGGATCTGCTGCAGTTCGTCGGCCTGCCTGAGCCGGCCTTGCTGAGCCAGGCTTACCCGTTCGCGCTGTCCGGCGGTCAGCGCCAGCGTGTCATGATCGCCATGGCGCTGACGCTGGAGCCGGCGCTGCTGATCGCCGACGAGCCCACGACGGCCCTGGATGTCACCACCCAGGCGCAGATCCTGGCCCTGATCCGGGACATCCAAAGCCAGAAGGGCATGGGCGTCCTGTTCGTGACGCACGATTTTGGCGTGGTGGCGGAGATTGCCGACCGCGTCGTGGTCATGGAGAAGGGCGAACTCGTGGAACAGGGTGACGCGCATCAGGTCCTCAATCACCCGCAGCAGCCCTACACCCGGCGCCTGATCGCCGCCGTGCCGCGGCGCCGGGCGCGCAGTGTCGGCATACCGTCCACGCGCACGCCCATCCTGCAGGTGCGCAATCTGCGCAAGACCTACCGGCTCGGACGTGCAGGCCTGTTCTCCCCTCGGCGCGAGGTGCATGCCGTCAACGGCGTGAGCTTCGATGTGGCCGCCGGCGAGACGCTGGGTATCGTGGGGGAATCCGGCTCCGGGAAGTCCACTATCGGCAAGTGCCTTCTGCAGCTCGTCCGCGTGGATGGCGGCGACATCCTGTTCGATGGCCGCAATCTGACTCAGATGTCGGAACGCCAGTTGCGGCCGTTGCGCAAAGAGATCCAGATGATCTTCCAGGATCCGTTCTCATCGCTGAACCCGCGCCATACGGTGGGGAAGATCATCAGCGATGGTCCGGTCGCCAATGGCGTCAGCCGTCGCGAGGCGGAGCAGCATGCCTACGAGTTGCTGGATCTGGTGGGCCTGGATCGCTCGGCGTTCAAGCGCTATCCGAATCAGTTCTCGGGCGGGCAGCGCCAGCGTGTGGGTATTGCCAGGGCGCTGGCACTCGACCCACGCGTCATCGTCGCCGACGAATCGGTTTCGGCGCTGGACGTCTCCGTGCAGGCGCAAGTGCTCAAGCTGCTGCGCGACATCCAGCAGCGCCTGAACATCGCCATGATCTTCATCACCCACGACCTGCGCGTGGCGGCCCAGATTTGCGACCACGTGGCCGTCATGCACCGGGGCACTTTTGCCGAGTATGGCGAACCGGCGCAGATATTCGATCACCCGAGCGATCCCTATACGCAGGAGCTCATCGCCGCGATCCCCGGCAAGCACTGGAATCCCGAAGCTGCGATCGATGCACCCGAAGACGCGCTCGCGCCGTAAACGGTCCGCTGCCCGTGCGCCGGGCGCGGTCATCACAGACAGTCATTGTCCACAGGAGACGAAAGATGAAAAGACCCGCTGCCGTTCCCACAGTACACATCGATACCGCCTACACCAGGGCAACGCGCTGGACCTTCGCCCCGGGGGCGGAAACCGGCTGGCATCGTCACGAGTTGAATTACGTGGTGGTCCCGCTGACCAGCGGCTCGCTGTGGCTGGAGACGCGTGATGCCGAACCGGCCGAGGCCGTGCTGACCGCAGGCCTGCCCTATACCCGTCAGGCGGGGGTGGAACACAATGTTGTCAACCGTGGCAACGCCGAGATCGTCTTCATAGAAATCGAGATGAAGTAGGAGGATTTGCACGATGGATACCTTTTTTCACCCGGACCAGCTGCTGCATCGGCCCAAGTCGTACTTTTCCAGAGGCCAGATGCGGGCACCGCAGGAGGTGCCCGAGCGGGCCGAACGTCTGCTGCAGGGGGTGAAGACCCTGGGTCTGCCAATCGTGGCCCCGGATGACTACGGCACGAAGCCGCTGCTGGCCGTGCATGACATCGCGTATCTGCGCTTTTTGGAGTCGGCCTATCGCTGCTGGCACGACGTCTCCGAAGACTGGGGGGACGAGGTCATGTCCAACGTGTTCGTGCGCGACAACAATGCGCTGCATGGGGTCTTGGCGCAGGCAGGCCGTTACCTGGCCGATGGCAGTTGTCCCGTGGGTGAGTCTACCTGGAGATCGGCCTACTGGTCGGCGCAGACGGCCATCGCGGGGGCCCGTGCGCTGCTTGCAGGCAAGCAACAGGCCTATTCGCTGTGCCGCCCGCCGGGGCATCACACGCGCCGTGACGGGGCGGGCGGCTTCTGCTATCTCAATAATTCCGCCATCGCCGCGCAGGTGCTGCGCGAACAATACCGCCGTGTCCTTGTGCTGGATACCGATATGCACCATGGCCAGGGCATCCAGGAGATCTTCTATGACCGCCCGGACGTCTTCTACATTTCCATCCATGGCGATACCACGAATTTCTATCCGGCAGTCTGCGGCTTCAGCGATGAGCGAGGGACAGGCGCCGGGCTGGGCTACAACTTGAATCTGCCCATGCAGCACGGGTCGCCAGAACGAGTGTTCTTCGACCGACTGGAAGAGGCCGAGCGGGCCGCCCGCCTCTACGAGCCCGACGCGCTCGTGCTGGCCCTGGGGTTCGACATCTACCGCGAAGATCCGCAGGCGAAGGTGGCAGTCAGCTCAGATGGCTTCGAACGTCTGGGCCGGACTGTGCGTGCGTTCGGCGTGCCGACGCTCGTCATCCAGGAGGGTGGGTATCATATCGATACGCTGGATCTCAATCTGAAGCGTTTCTTTACCGGCTTCCTGGGCTGACGAGGGCGCGCACCGATGCTCAAACGGCCGGCCCGGGGGCCGCCGCCAGTCTGGCATCTGCGACCGGCGCCATGATCGGCTCACAAGAAAAGTGGCTGCCTGCCGCAGAAACAGGCAGGCAGAATGGGGCGTGATTCAGTTCGCGCAAGTGGGGGCTGATCGTCTGGCGACGTCACCGAGAACCATGGATTTGGCTGAAGTCGACTCCCGTCAGCTGATACGGCGGTGTACGTGCATCGGAGCCGAGCGCAGTGGCCTGTCGATCGAGCAGGTCAGTCTGGCTGCCATTCGCTACGTCATCGTTCTGATTCTGTTCATGCTGGTCGTGGCCTATGTACCAGAGATCTCATTATTCCTGCCCCACCTTCTCAGTTGAAGACGGGTGCTGTGATTCAAGTTCATTCATCCACTCAAGACAGGAGGCAGCATGTCTGCTGAACAACTTACCCACTTGTCCCCCTTGCTCCACCAGGCCAGCCACGTGCTGGCAGATCATGGCGAAGGGATCTACCTCTATACGCGCGAAGGAAAGCGCTACATCGACTGCACGGCGGGCATCGGTGTGACCAGCACGGGCCACTGTCATCCCAAGGTCGTGGCAGCCGTGCGTGAACAGGTCGGCAAACTGATTCATGGCCAGTACACAACCGTCATGCATCAGCCCATCCTGGATTTGTCTGCCCGGCTGGCCGACAAAATGCCAGGCGACATCGACACTTTCTTCTATGCCAACGCGGGCGCCGAAGTGGCCGAAGGCGTAATGCGGCTTCTGCGTCATGCCACAGGTCGGCCCAACATCATCGTGTTTCATGGTGGTTTCCATGGGCGCACCATGGGGGCCGCATCCATGACGACATCGGGGACAGCCTATACGTCCGGGCTGCAGCCCCTGATGGGTGGGGTCATCGTGGCGCCGTTTCCGGCTGCGTTGCGCTATGGCTGGACAGAAGAACAAGCCACCGACTTCTGCCTGCGCGAGCTGGATTTCATTTTTGAGACACTCAGCGCTCCTCAGGACACTGCAGGATTCCTGGTTGAACCCATCCAGGGTGAAGGCGGATTCATCCCGGCCAATCGACGCTTCATGCAGGGGTTGCGCGAACGCGCCGACCGGCATGGCATGCTGTTGGCTGTCGACGAAGTGCAAACCGGCAATGGCCGTACCGGCAAATACTGGGCTCATAGCCATTTCGACGTACAACCCGATATCCTCATGACCGCCAAGGGTCTGGCATCCGGTTTTCCGCTTTCATGCTTTGGCGCACCCCGTGCCCTCATGCAGAAAGGGCGCCCCGGGTCACAGGGTGGCACCTATGGCGGCAACGTAGTGGCCTGCGTCGCTGCACTGGCCACCATGGACGTCATCGAAGAAGAAGGTCTGGTGGAAAACGCCGCCAAACAGGGGCAGCATCTCAGGCAAGGGCTGGTGGCACTGCAGCAAAAACACCCCGAGATCGCTGAAGTGCGCGGACTGGGCCTGATGCTGGGCTGCGAATTTCACAAAGACGGGAAACCCGATGGCGATCGTGCCGGACGTGTGGCTCAGGCTTGCGAAGACCATGGGCTGCTCTTGTTGCGCTGCGGTCCACAGCGACAGGTTGTACGCTGGCTGCCACCGCTCATCATCACCCGTGCGCAGATCGATGAGGCACTGGCCATTTTTGGCAAGGCCCTGGAGGCCACACGCTGAGTGTGTGCATCCTCATGCTGCCACAGCGCATGATATTCATGATCTTCCATACTTTGCAGGCTCAACATGATTGAATCTTCTCTTCTTGATCCCATATCCGGCTATATCAATGGCCAATGGGTGGATGCCGACTCCGGTGCGCCATTGCCGCCGCACAGGCCGCGCTGGCATGAGTGAGTGCCTGATGCCGAAACACATCGTCAACGGCTGATTCAGGCCCGTGAAGCTTTGCTCGCCAACAAGCAGGAAATCGGTCGGATCCTGTGCATGGAACATGGCAAACCCTGGACTGCGGCCCATACGCCGTTTGTGGCATGCTGACCTCAGGCTTGGGGCGTGAAGGCGGGCGTGAGGGCCTGATGGAATACGTGGAACTGCAGACGGTGCCTGACGGCAGCGCGTGATGATCGGTAATCGCTTGGCTGGCGGCGTTATCCGCGGTCCGCCGTCCAGAGGCCAGAGGCCAGAGGCCAGAGGCCAGATGCGGGCACCGCAGGAGGTGCCCGACCGGGCCGAACGTCTCTGCTGCAGGGGGTCAAGACCCGGGACGATTTCAGGCAGGTTTACGCGGGTCCCACAGATTCCCCCAGCAGAAAGCGGGTGTCCAGCACCCACACGCCCTTTGGATACACGAGGACGGGGTTGAGGTCGATTTCCGCAATTTCCGGAAAGGCCAGGGCAAGCGACGACACGGCCAGCATGAGCTCGATCAGGGCCTGCTTGTCGGCGGGGGGCGCGCCGCGCACGCCATTCAGGATCTCGTGCGCGCGGATGTCGTCCAGCATGGAACGGGCGTCCGTGCGGTCCAGAGGCAGCGCGCGGAACACTACGTCTTTCAGGACCTCGACCAGAATGCCCCCGAGGCCGAACATCATGATCGGACCGTAGGTGGGGTCGTGGGTGACCCCGATGATCACTTCGATGCCACCGGGCGGTGCCATGGGTGTCACCATCACCCCCGTGACCCGCGCGTCTTGGCAGTGATGCCGCACGCTGGCGAGGATGCCGTCAAAGGCCAGACGCACGGCGTGCGCGTCGGTGAGTCCCAGTCTGACGCCCCCCGCGTCCGATTTGTGGATGATGTCGCGTGAAATGATCTTCAATGCCACGGGCACGTGGCCCAGGCGGGCAAATGCCGCAGCGGCCTCATCGGCATCGTGTGCCGTCAGGGCGGGCAGCAGCTGCACCCCGGTCGCCTCCAATGCCCGGCGTGCCTCGGATTCCAGCACCACGGTTCGGCCCTCCCGCCGGCATGTAGCCAGGATCTCTTCAAAGACGCCATTGCGCGGGCAGGATGGGTTCGCCGGGTCGGGTTCCCGCTGACGGCTCTCGCCGAATTCCGCCAGCGCCTGCAGGCAGCGTACCGCCAGCTCCAGCGAATCATAGACGGGGATGCCGATTTCACGCAGGTGCGTCAGTGGCGCCGGGCGCAGATCTGCGTACAGACTGCCGTACAAGCTGTGCACCAGAATCGGCTTGCCCACGCGGCGGTGCAAGGTGGCCAGCGCGTCGGCCGCCGCCAGCTCGATTCCGGTCAGCGTGTTCGAGAAGCGCACGCCGTAGCCGCCATACAGGCCGGTGATCAACAGCCCGTCGACTTGGGGATCCTCCAGCAGAATGCGCGCACAGTCGCCGAACAGCGCCGGGTTGGTATCGGTGCCGCCGGTGACATCCACCGGGTTGCCCACTGCAGCCGCGGGCGGCAGCAGGGCACGCAGCCTGCGTTGTGTCTCGGGGCTGAGCTCTGCCAGGACGAGCCCCCGTTCGGACAGCGCGTCGGCGGCAATCGTGGCGTGGCCGCCTCCGTCAGCCAGCACGGCGACGCGTCGCGAGGCCAGGGGTTCGAGCAGCGACAGGGTCTCGGCGACCGAGAGGATTTCGTCCGACTGCTGCACGATGATGGCGCCGGCCTGGCGCAACACGCCTTCGCTGACGGCGTAGTCCCCTGCCAGCGCACCCGTATGCGATTTGGCCGAACTGCGGCCTGCGTTCGTGCGTCCGGATTTGTAAATCACGACCGGCTTGGATCGGGTCACCCGACGCAAGGCGTCCAGAAATGCGCGACCGTCGCGCATGCCCTCGACGTATGCAATCACGACACTGGTATTTTCATCGGCAGCGAAATAGTCGAGATATTCGTGAAACTCGATGTCGGATTCGTTGCCGATCCCGATATAGGTGGACAGTCCCACATAACCGTTGGCCTCGGCCTCGGTTACCAGGGACAGCGCCATATTGCCGGATTGTGACAGCAGGCCCACCGTGCCCTTGCGCAGGTTTGAAAAGCCCACGACATTGCAGGCCTTGTGCGTATTGAATATGCCCGAGGTATTGGGCCCGATGATGCGCACGCCCGTGGCGTGCGCCACGCGCACCATCTCTTGTTGCAGGCGGGCACCCGCCTCGCCTTCTTCGGCAAAGCCGCCGGCCAGCACGACGGCACCCTTGACCCCCTTGCGGCCGCATTGCGCGATGAGCTCGGGCAGCGTCTTTGCGGCCGTGCAGATGAGCGCCAGATCCACGTCACCGGGAATGTCGGTAACCCGGGCATGGCAGGGCAGGCCCAGTATCTCGGTCTGCCGCGGGTTGACCGGGTAGATTGCGCCGGGATAATGGTCTTCCAGCAGCTTCTGGATCGACCGGAAGCCCCGTTTGGTGGGATCTTTCGAGGCCCCGATGATGGCGATGGATTCCGGGTAGAGGATTTCGCGCAGCGAATGTCTGGCCACTGTGGACATGCTCATTCCCCATGAAAGACCGGGCTGCGCTTTTCGGCGAAGGCGTCGATGCCTTCTTGCCAGTCTCGGGTGGTCGAGCAGAACATCATGCCTTCCAGCTCGGACACCATGGCCGCGTCCAGGGTGCGCTCGGCAGACCGATTCAGGTGCTTCTTGGCCAGTTGCAGCGACAGGGGCGCCTTGAGGGCGAGCCGGCGGGCGAATGCGCGGGCCTGGTCCATGAAATTTTCATCCGGAAACACACGATTGGCCAGGCCCATCTGCACGGCTTGCGGGCCCTTGATCATTTCGCCCAGGAACACCAGTTCGCGCGCCCTGGCCAGGCCGACGAGCTGCGGCAGCAGCCAAGTGACCCCGCCGCCCAGAAATGCGCCGATGCCGGTTTCCGGCAGCCCGATGCTTGCGCTCTCGGCCATGAGGATGAAATCCGCGGCCATCGCCAGTTCGGCGCCCGCGCCCAGCGCATAACCGTTCACCGCGGCGATGACGGGCTGCTTCAGGTGCAGCAGCCGCTCGCAGACGGCCTGCTCGCCGCGCAGGTATTCGCGCCGCTCGAACGCGCTGCGCCCGGCCTTGTGGGCCTTCAGGTCGGCGCCCGCGCAGAAGGCGCGCCCCGCGCCGGTCAGGATGACCACGCGGACATTGCGGTCCTGCTCCGCGTGGCTCAGCGCATGGTTCAAGTCGTCGTAGAGCGGCTGCACGACCGCGTTGAGACGGTGCGGCCGGTTGAGGCAAATTTCGGCGATGCCGTCACTTGCACAGTACAGAATGGTTTCGAATTCCATGACGGGTCCAGCTCCTTGCTCGGTCATCCGGATTGAAACATATGATACGTCTATTTCTTTGAAAGGAACATTTGATCTTGCCTGTGCGCGAGTCCTTCCGCCTGCGACTGGTCGCTGCTCGTGAAGCGGCGAATGGTCTTGTACGCTACGGCTTGTCGGTGCTGCGCGGGCAACACTCAGGCGCGTGGCAGGCTGTTGGTTCCGGGCGCACGACCGCCTCTGTGCTTGCCCGTGCGGCTTGCCGTCGACGACGCTGCGTTTTGCTTCGCTTCGGGTAGCGGTATGCCAAGCGGCTCCGCTTTTTCGTAGGCCCCGCTCATGAACAATTGCTGTTCCGCTGCCTGGATGCGTCGCACTACGCGGTTGCCTCCGCGTGAGGCCAGGAGTTCCAGCAGGCTTTCAGCCAGGGCCATGCCGGCCACCACCGAGGGGAAGAAAGAGGGGCTGCCTGCTGAAAACAGCAAGGTGACATCGGCGACCAGGGCAATGGGAGCCAGTGCGCTGTCGGTCAGTGCGATCACCCGACAGTCCGCAGCCCGGGCCGCCTCGGCAATCTGACGTGCTTCGCGCGAATAGGGGGCGAAGCTGATGACGATGACCGCGTCCCCCTTGCTGAGCGCGCGCAGCTGCATCTCGAGCGTGCCGGCTTCGGCGTTGAGCAGCGAGACCGAGGATCTGAAGAGGCGGTACACGTACAGGATCGCAAACGCAATTGGATAGCAAGCGCGAAATCCCGCCACGTGAACGGCCCGGGCGTCTTCCAGCAGTTGGGCCGCGCGCAGCAGCGTTTCTCGGTTGCGTGCTTCGGTGCTGTCCAGATTGGTGCGCTGTGCCAGGAACATCTCTGCCATCAGCTCCCGGGTTTCAGTGTGCCGGATCAGAGATTTTGCTTTGGCTGCGTAGGGCTTCGGGTGGGTGCGGAAGTGGGCAATGCACAATTGCCGCAGCGCCTGCCAACCGCCAAAACCCAAGGACTGGGCCAAGCGTACCAGCGTGGGCGGATTGACTCGCGCCTGCGAAGCCACGGAGCGCATCGACGAGACAGCCACATCTTCCGGATGGTCCAGCAGATGCCTGGCGGCCAGCTGGAGCTGGGGGCTCATGGTGTCGAACCGGTCGCGAATCAGCGCGGCCAGCTGGTCGAAAGACTCGATGCCCCTGCTTGTACCTGTCATTGAAGCTCCTTTTTTTTCCAGACAAGTCTAGCATTTCTCATATGGATCGTGATAATCTGCGAGTGAAACATTTGTTCTATACCCCGGTCGCGACCGCTGGTCGGTACAGGGACGGCATCCGTTCCTCACAGCTCACCGGGCTGCGGATCCTCGCAGCAGGCACAGAGCCCGTCGATCATCAGGCCACGATCATGGATCAAACCAAGAGGAGGCCTTCATGAAACTTGCATACGCTATTGCGAGCCTGGCGGCTGCTGCGCTGGCGTGCGTTGGCACGCCCGCGCTGGCGGCGCAGCCTGTCGCACTGGGCTGGGTCGGACCGCTGTCAGCCCCCGGGAATTATTCAAGTGGTCAGGAAATGCGCTGGGCGGTCGAGCTGGGCGTGGATCAGATCAACAAGGCCGGTGGTGTGCTGGGCCGGCCGTTGAAGGTCTTCTACGAAGACACGAAGGGCCAGCCCGCCGAGGGCAGCGCCGCCGCGGTGCGGCTGATCACCAAGGACAAGGTCTCTGCAATTTTTGGTGAATTTCACAGTTCGGTGGCATTGGCCGAGATCGATGTCGCCCATCAGTACGGTGTGCCCTGGGTGGGCACCGATGTCTGGTCGGACGAGATCACCGCCAAACAGTACCCCGAGGTCTTCCGTCTGGCGCCATCGAACTCGCTGGTCTATGTGAAGGTTGCCGACTGGATCGCTGCAAGTGGCTTCAAGCACGTGGCAACGGTGGCCGAGAACACCGATTTCGGCCAGGGGGGTGCCAAGGTGGTGGTCGACACCCTGAAGAAAAAAGGCGTCGCGGATACGCCGGTGACGATCGATCTGAACCAGCAGGATTTCACCCCGTCGCTGCTGCGCCTGATGAACCAGAAACCCAAACCTGATCTGCTGCAGATGATCGTTGCCGGTCAGGCTCAGTATCAGATCGTGAAGCAGGCCTGCCAGCTGGGCTTTGCGCCCACGGCGGAAACGGCCATGATCGGCTCGTCCGGTCTGCTGCAGAAGGATGTCTGGGAGGTCGACGGTCAGTGCGCCAATCACTTGCTGATCGTCAATGTCGCCCGTCCAAAATCACAATGGACCGACCAGGCGAAAGCCTTCGTGAAGGCGTTCCAGCAACGCTACAATCGCCCGCCCACCGGCGTGGCCATGGAGGCCTATGACACCCTGGGAGTCGTGGTCGCAGGCATCAAACAGGCGAATTCCGACGATCCGAAAGCCATCATCAAGGGGCTTGAATCCATCAAGTACCCGGGGGTCAACGCCACGTACTCGTTCTCGACGGACAAGAGTCCGGACTGGGCCTATCACCAGTTCATGGACGTGCCGTTCACCGTCATTCAGTACACGGCCATGAACCAGTCGCCGGAAGATGCCGCCATCGTCTATCCCAAGGCCTGGGCCACCACGGACAAAATCCTGCCGGAAAAATGATGCGGACCCTCGTCCGCAAGGGCTGTGAGCAGCCAACTCGCAAGGGCTGGGGGCGACCACCCCGCAAGGATCCTGGCAATCATCCGAGGAGCAACGCCGCATGAGCTATTTTTCCCTGTTGACGATCAATGGCCTGGTCATCGGCCTGATCTACGCGCTGACCGCCGCGGGTCTGACGCTGATCTTCTCGGTTCTGCGGGTCGTGAACTTTGGCCACGGCGCCCTGTACATGGTGGGTGGCTATGTGTCCTATTATGCGATCCGCTACCTGGGGCTGCCGCCGCTGGGCGGCGTGATCGTGGCCATGGCGGCGCTGTTCTTGTTCGGGGTCCTGTTCGAGATTCTGGTCATGCGGCCGGTTTACACCGACCAGGTGGAACGCAAGGACGAATACGCCATCATCGTGACCTTCGGGCTGACGATCCTGCTCTCCAATCTGGCCATCGTCGTGTTCGGGCCGTTCAGCAAATCACCGCCACCCTTCATGGCCGGTACATTGATTCTGGGTCCGATCATCCTGCCCTATGACCGCCTGATTGCCGCTCTGGTGGCCGTTGCGCTGCTGTGCGCCACGACCTGGTTTCTGGCCCGCACCACCCTGGGGCAGGCACTGGACGCCGTCAGCCAGAGTCGGGAATCCGCTGCGGTGATCGGCATCAACCCACGCCGCATGTATACGGTGGCCTTTGGTCTGGGCTCGGCGCTGGCCGGTGGGGCCGGCGCGCTGATTGCTCCCATTTTCGCCCTGTCGCCCAGCATGGGTGAACTGCCCGTCGTGCAGGCTTTCATCATCATCGTCATCGGCGGCATGGGGTCGGTGGGCGGCAGCATCATCGGCGGAATTCTGCTTGGCCTGGCCCAGAGCTGGGGCGTGGGTTATCTGCCCGACCCCAATCGGGCACTGGCCTACACGCAGGCGTTTGGCGCGCTGCTGCTGATCGCGACCCTGCTGTTGCGACCGACCGGGCTGTTCGGTCGCTCGCACCTGAGGCTCGAATGAAGCGGGCAGCAGAGGCTTTTTGCCGCTCGCCTTCTGCCTGGGCGCAGCTCGTTTTGCTGCTGCTCGCGCTGCTGCTGCCGTTCCTGGTGGGGGCCTATTGGATCCATGTGGGCGCGTTGCTGTGGTATTACGCCATCCTGGCGTCCAGCTGGACCTTGCTGGCAGGGTTTGCCGGCCAGTTTTCTTTTGCCCACCTGGCGTTTGCCGCACTGGGCGGCTATGCCTCGGCACTGATCGTGCTGCATCTGGGCATGGGGTATCTGTCGGTGTCGATCGTGATCGGGATCCTGCTTGCCATGGGGGTGGGGGCGCTGATCGGCGTCATGGTGCTGCGTCTGTCGGGCCCTTATCTGGCGCTGTTCACGCTGGCCATTTCGGAAGTCTTTCGCATGATCCTGATTGCCGAAGAGCAGGTCACGCGCGGCAGCCTCGGGCTGCAGGTGCCACGCTTCTTCAGCGGCGATTCGGACCTGCCCTATTACTATCTCGGGCTTGGATTGTTGCTGGCCTCGCTGCTCATCATGGGCTTTCTGCTGCATACGCGCACGGGCCTGTTCTTGCGCGCCATTCGCGAAGATGAGGGCGCCACGCAGGCCAGCGGCGTGAACACGACCCGCTACAAGATCCTCGTGTTTGTCATCACCAGCGGGATTGCCGCCATGGCGGGCATTTATTATGCGCATTTCGTCGGCATTCTGACCCCCAACATGCTCATCCTGCCCGAGATGGGCATCGTGATCGCCATGGCCGTCATCGGCGGGATCGAAAGCCTGCCCGGTGCCGTGGTCGGTGCCGCCGTGGTGTATCTGCTCTCAGAGTCGCTGCGCGAGTACGGGGAATTGCGTTTCGTCCTGCTCGGGTTGGCCCTGATTCTGGTGCAACGCTTTGCCCGCAACGGGTTGTTTTCGCTGGTCACGCGCATGAAACGGCCCGCGCGCACAGCGCTGCGGGCTGCGCAACCGGGTGTTGCGGTCCGGAACGCGACGCGTGAAGGACTCGACTCATGAAGGGTGCAAATCGTGAATGATGCCAATCAGGAAGGATGGGACGCATGACGCTCATGCCGGAAGATGCGTCGGTGCCGTTTTTCGAGGCCGTCGGCCTGGCCAAGCACTTTGGCGGCATCCATGCAGTGTCGGATCTGTCGTTGCGTCTGGTGCGCGGCGAGATCATCGGGCTGATCGGCCCCAACGGATCGGGCAAGACCACGACCATCAACATGCTGGCCGGTGCCATGCGTCCGGATGGCGGATCCATTACGCTCGCGGGCAAGACCCTGACCGGATTCGCCGCCTGTGACTTCGCGCGCAGCGGCGTGGCACGCACCTTTCAGGTGCCGCGCCTGTTCCGGCGCCTGAGCGTGCTGGAAAACCTGCTGGTGCCCGCCTTGTCCGACCCGCACGTGCGGCGTGCTGCGGCGCAACAAAAGGCGCACGAAGTATTGGCCTTCCTGCACCTGGACAATCTGGCCGAAGACTACGCGCGTTCGCTGTCGGGCGGTCAGCAGAAACTGCTGGAGCTTGGGCGCGCCCTGATGCTGGATCCGGCCCTGATCCTGCTGGACGAACCCTTTGCCGGTGTTCATCCGCGTCTGCTCGAACAGATCATCGAACACATCCGGCAATTGAATCAGCGCGGACTGACCCTGATCGTCGTGGATCACAACCTGGATGCCATCCGCTCGGTGGTGCAGCGTGCCGCCGTCATGGCACAAGGCCGCAAGATCGCAGACGGTGTGGCCGACGAGGTCCTGCAGGATCCGGCGGTCGTGCATGCCTACACGGGCTCTCGCAAGGGCAGGAAAGGATAGCAAGCATGGTTGCAAGCACTCACGCACCGGCAGCAGTGGGCCCTGTCATGGCTGCAATGCCGGGTTGCACTGCGCCATCAAGGCCCGATCCGGCCGTACCCTATCACGAAACCGTCGCGCATTTTGCCGGCGAGGACATCGTGGCCGGCTACACGCGCGACATCGACATTTTGCGGCACATCACGGCCAAGGCCTGGCGCGGGCGGATCTCATGCATCGTCGGGCCCAACGGGACCGGCAAGTCCACCCTGCTGAAAGCGCTGTTCGGCTTCCTGCGGCCCAGCAGCGGGCGCGTCGTGCTGGACGGGCAAGACATCACGGGCAGTCCGCCCCACCGCATGCTCGGGCTGGGTGTGGCCTATCTGCCGCAACGCCCCAGCCTGTTTCCTTACCTGACCGTCGAGTCCAATCTGAAACTTGGCCTGTGGCATGCGCGTCCCAAAAAAGCGCAGGTCAATCGCCAACTCGAGCGGGCATATGAACGATTCCCTGCCGTACGGGAAAAGCGCAGGCAGCCGGCCGGCCAACTGTCGGGGGGCCAGCAGCGCCAGGTGGAAATCGCCCGCAGCCTGATGACCGATCCCACCGTCTACCTGATCGACGAGCCCACCGCGGGCATCGACCCGCAAACCAGTGAAGCCATCTACGAGATCGTGGCCGCTCTGGCGCATGGGCTGGACAAGGCGGTCTTGCTGGTGGACCAGGACATTCGCAGCGCACTCGACATCACGGACTATGTGTATGTGGTCAAGACCGGTGCGGCAGTGGCCAGCGGCCCGCGCGAACAGTTTGGCGCCGATACGGATGAACTGGTGGCGCGCTGGCTATATGCCAGCGGCGAATGAGGGGCGATGGCCTGCTGGCCAGGGTGTCAGGCTTCGTCGACCCGCACCATCTTCGCGGCCGTACGCCCGCGCAGCCATTCCAGCACCAGCAGCAGCGTGGTCGAAAACAGGATCAGGATCGTGGCCACTGCGGCGATGACGGGGCTGATGTTTTCGCGGATGCCGGTGAACATCTGGCGCGGCAGCGTGGTTTGTTCGGGGCCCGCCAGGAACAGCGTGATGACGATTTCGTCGAACGCCGTGGCAAAGGCGAACAGGGCGCCGGCGATCACGCCCGGGGCGATGATGGGCAGGGTGACGCGAAAAAACGTGCGCACCGGGCCCGCCCCCATGCTGTAGCTGGCGCGCAGCAGGTTGGGGTCGAACCCTTGCAGCGTGGCCGAGACCGTGGTCACGACGAAGGGCGCACCGATGGCCGCCAGGGCCAGAATCAGGCCGATGTAGCTGTTGGCCAGGCCATAGGGGGCAAAGAACAGGTACACCCCCAGGCCGGTGACCACCAGCGGGACGATCATCGGTGAAATCAGCACGGCCATCAGCAGGCCCTTGCCACGAAATTCCACCCGATGCAGGCCGGCCGCGGCCAGGGTGCCAAGCACGGTGGCAATCGCCGTGGCGGCGGGGGCCACGATGAAGCTGTTGGTCGTGGCGCGCGCCCAGTCCTCGGAGTGAAAGAGGGTGTCGTACCAGTGCAGCGAGAAGGACTGGATCGGATACAGCAGCATCGAGCTCTGGTTGAACGACAGCGGGATGATGACCAGGATCGGCAGCAGCAGAAACACCAGCAGCAAGGCGCACAGAATGCGCAGCGCGTGGTGCCAGATGCGTTCAATCCCTGATGCGTAGGGTGGCAGACTCGACTTGAACATGGCGGCTTCCAACGGTTCCGTACGGTTTCGGGCAGGGGGTCGTGTTTCGGGCTGTTCCTAGTTCAGGGACAGTTCCTTGCCGGACAGCCGGCGGTACAGAGCGTAGAGCATCAGCGTGCCCACCAGCAGGATCAGGCCCAGCGCGCTGGCCATGCCCCAGTTGATCGTCTGGTTCGTGAAGTAGGCGACGTAGTAGCTGATCATCTGGTCTCCGGCCCCACCCAGCAGCGCCGGGGTGATGTAGTAGCCGACCGCAATGATGAACACCAGCAGCGATCCGGCGGCAATGCCGGGATAGGTCTGCGGCACGTAGACCCGCCAGAAGGCGGCAAACGGGTGGCTGCCCAGGGAGATGGCGGCGCGCTGGTAGCTGGGCGGCACGGACTGCATGACGCTGTATAGCGGCAGCACCATGAATGGCATCAGGATGTGGACCATGGCGATATAGACCCCGAGCCGGTTGAACAACAGGGGCACGGGTTCGGACACCAGGCCCAGGTCCATCAGGGCGCTGTTGATCAGGCCTTCGCGCTGCAGCAGCACGACCCAGGCGGCGATGCGCACCAGCACCGAGGTCCAGAAAGGGATCAGGATGCAGATCAGGACCAGGTTGGCCTGGCGCTTGGTCAGGCGCGTGATCCAGTAGGCCAGGGGATAGCCCAGCAGCAGGGCGAGCACGGTGACGACCAGACTGATCACGAAGGTGCGTGCAAAAATGGCCTGGAAGGCCGAGGTATCGGGCGGGACCGCGACGACATGGCCGTTTTCGTCCAGCTTCAGGTCCAGTGAAGCCAGCAGGTAGTAAGGCGTCCAGGAGCGGTCGTTGTGGGCGATGGCATCCCAATAGCGGGGTTCGGCCCAGCGCTTGTCGAGCGCGATGAGCTGCTCGCGTGCAGAGCCCGTTTCGGCGGCCTTCAGGGGCATGTGACGCATGGTCTTGAAGATCAGGGAACGGTAGCCCGAAATCTCGTAGTTCAGACGCCGCGCCAATCCCCCGGACGTGCCGGCGGTCTTCGCCAGGGTCAAGTCCTTGGCCAGTGCATCGTAGGCCGGCTCGGGGGGTACCGCGCGCCCATCCCATGTTTTCAGGGCCTGCAGCGTTCTGGGCAGTGTCTGGATGACTTCCGGGTTGTCGACGGCGTGGGTCAGCAGGACCGCGATCGGAATGATGAAGACCACCAGCAGGAACAGCGCCAGGGGACCGACCAGGATCGCGGCGCGCCAGATCTTGCGCCGCTGGGTGGCCTGCATCGAACGCCGGGTGGCTTGAAGATTGTCCAGGGTGGTGTCCATGACGGGGTCCTCAGGGGGCTGGCGCGGGGCCGGCGGCGTGTGCGCCGGCCCCGGCGGGGGTCAGTCTGGAGAAGCTGCCGGAAATATCAGCGGGCAGCCCACGCCGTGAAGCGCTGTTCCAGTTCCTCACCGTGATCGGTCCAGAACTCCAGATTGTTGAACAGGGCGTTCTTTGCATTTTCCGGCGCATTCGGCAGGCCCGACAGGACCTTCGGGCTCAGCATGCCGATGGCGGCCTTGCTGACCGGGCCGTAGGCGATGTGTTCGGAATAGGCGGCCTGGGCCTTGGGCGAACTGGCATAGCGCACGAAGTCGATGGCCAGGTCCTTGTTGGATGAACCCTGCGGGATGACCCAGTAGTCGAAATCGTAGATGCTGCCATCCCAGACGACCTTCAGCGGACGGCCTTCGCGCTGCGCGGCATCGATGCGCCCGTTATAGGCGGCCGACATCACGACGTCGCCGGCAGCCAGCATCTGCGGAGGCTGGGCACCCGCTTCCCACCACTGGATGTTGGGTTTGAGCTCGTCGAGCTTGGCGAAGGCACGGTCGACGCCTTCTGGCGTGGACAGGACGCTGTAGACATCCTTGGGCGCCACGCCGTCTGCCATCAGGGCAAATTCCAGGTTGTAGTGCGCGCCCTTGCGCAGGCCACGCTTGCCGGGGATTTTCTTGACGTCCCAGAAGTCGGCCCAGCCCGTTGGCGGCGTTTTCAGGGTGTCTGCGTTGTAAGCCAGGGCGGTGGACCAGACAAAAGTGCCGACACCGCAGTACTTCAGGGCGCCAGGGACCATGTCGTCCTTGTTCAGGACCGAGGCCCAGTCGACGTCTTCGTACAAGCCTTCGTCGCAGCCGCGGCCGAGATCACCGGTTTCCACCTCGACGACGTCCCAGACGACGTTCTTGGCCATGACCATGGCCTTGACCTTCGCCTGTTCACCGTTGTAGGCCACGGGGATGATTGTTTTGCCGGTCGCCTTTTCGAATGGTTCGATGAAGGCAGCGGTCTGTGCGTCGCCGTTGGCACCGCCAAAGTTGACGACGGTCAGGTCGCGGGCCTGCGCCGGTGATTGGGCAAGCAGTGCCAGCGGTGTGGCCAGCGCAAGGGCGGCCAGCAGGGTACGTGGTTTCATGGAGGTCTCCGGTGTGTTGTCGGGTGGGGAATCAGGGTTGGAAAATGCGGACGTGTTGCGGGTCGACTTCCAGGGCGACCTGGGTGCCCGGGGTCCGTGCCCGGACGTCTGCCGAGAGGGGCATCTTGACGAAGAAGGATTCGCTCTGGCCGATGTGGCAGCGCAATCGCACATGGTCGCCCAGATAGACTTCGTCGACGGCTGAGGCCAGAAACCGGTTGCCGGCCTGTGAGTCCGATGCGGGTCTGATGCGCTCGGGGCGCATGGTGACGACGCAGGCGCTGCCAATGGGCAGCCGATGCACGTTGATGCCCTGAAGCCGGGTGCCATCGGCAAATTCCACCTGGCAGGATTCCCCGTCCAGCGCGCGCACCGTGCCCGGAAACTGATTGCTGTCGCCCACGAATCCTGCCACGAAGCGATTGCAGGGTGTTTCATACAGGATGTCTGCGCTGGAGACCTGCTGGATCACGCCCTGATCGAACACGGCGATGCGATTGCTCATGGTGAGCGCTTCGCTCTGGTCGTGCGTGACATAGACGAAGGTGACCCCGAGCTGTCTGTGCAGGGTCTTGAGTTCCAGCTGCATGTGTTCACGCAGCTGCTTGTCCAGTGCGCCAAGGGGCTCGTCCATGAGCACGATCTTGGGCTGGAAGACCAGGGCGCGCGCCAGCGCGATGCGCTGTTGCTGGCCGCCGGAAAGCTGGGCGGGATAGCGCTTTGTGAAATCCTGCATCTGCACCATGGCCAGGGCTTCGTGGATGCGTTTTGTGCGATCGCGCGGTGGCATCTTGCGGACCTTCAGCGGGTATTCCAGATTGCGCTCGACCGTCATGTGCGGAAACAGGGCGTAGTTCTGAAACACCATGCCCAGGTTGCGATGATGCGGTGGCACGAGATTCAGACGCTGTCCTTCCAGGAAGATGTCGCCCCCCGTCGGGGTCTCGAAGCCGGCGAGCATCATCAGGCAGGTGGTCTTGCCGGACCCCGAGGGACCAAGCAGTGAGAGGAATTCGCCCGGGTAGATGTCGAGATTGAGATCCCGGACCACCAGGTGAGCCCCGTCGTAGGATTTCTGTACCCCCTGGAATCTCACCAGGGGCTCGGGCGCGGCAGCAGCAGGCATCGAGTGGGTCTCCGGAAACGGATGGGCGAATGGGTTCCCTGATCAGAGAACCATTGCCTTTTCAAGAATAGCCAATCCTTCACCCGGCAGGCTATCGGGGATTGTCAGGGGGGGCAGGGTGCGAAGCGCGTTGCCTTGGGGGCCTATGCCGTTCGCACGGGCCGCGGTCTGGTGCGCCTGCCATTGCGGGTTGGAATCTGTCATGTCTGTCTCCGGTGTGGACAGCGTATTCTCGCCGTGTCTTTTTTTAACTATACTGTCATTTTGGATTGTCAAATAGAACCATTCATATAAAAATCATGGAGCCAATTTGAATTCTCCCGTCCTTTCCGAATGGTTGCAGCAGCATTTCACGCCTGGCGGAGATGGTCCTGCCTATCAGCGTTTATACACCCTGACCAGCAGGGCCATTCTGGATGGGGCGCTGGCGGCAGGTACGCGGCTGCCTTCTTCGCGCGGTCTGGCGGCGGATCTGGGCATCGCACGCAATACGGTGCTGCAGGTCTACGAGCAGCTGGCCGAGGAAGGCTATGTCAGGGCCGGGGTGGGGCGCGGCACCTATGTCCAGGACATCAGCCAGGACCTGGTGGAACCCGTCAGCGGTCCCGCTGATGCGCAACGGGCCGGGCAGGGTGCGTCTGCCGAGCAGGGTCAGGCGTTTTCGCGGCGCGGACGCCGGCTGCTGGGCCATCTGGGGTTTTCCAATCTGCAGGCCGGCGCCTTCATGCCGGGCATCCCGGATGTGCGCGAGTTTCCGCTGAAGACCTGGTCGCGCATCCAGAACCGCTTGTGGCGCGCCGAGCCCTGGGATCTGATGCGCTATGCCCCTGCGGGCGGGTACGGCCCGCTGCGGCAAGCCATATCCGATCATCTGGGCAGCGTGCGTTCGGTGCGCAGCACGGCCCAGCAGGTCGTCATGACGACCGGCATCCATCAGGGCATCGATGTCGTCGCGCGACTGCTGTGCGACCCGGGCGACACGGTCTGGATCGAGGAGCCCGCGTACTGGGGGGTACGCAATCTGCTGCTTTCCGCCGGCTTGCGCCTGGTGCCGGTGCGGGTCGATGACGAGGGCATCTGCCCGGGCGAGCCCGAACGCGCACATCCGCCGCGGCTGATCGTGGTGGCCCCTTCACACCAGTATCCCCTGGGCATGGTGATGAGTCTGGCGCGCCGTCGCATGCTGCTCGATTATGCCAATCAGGTGTCCTGCTGGATTCTCGAAGACGACTACGACAGCGAATTCCGCTATGGCAGCCGGCCCCTGCCGTCTTTGCAGGGCATGGACGACACCGGCCGCGTCCTGTACGCGGGCAGCTTCAGCAAGACGCTGTATCCGGGTCTGCGGGTCGGGTTCCTGGTGGTGCCGCAGGCCCTGGCGGCCGGCTTTGCCGATGCCGTTGCAGAGCTCTATCGCGAGGGCAAGCTGCTGACGCACGCGGTGCTGGCGGAATTCCTCCGCGAGGGCCACCTGGGCTCGCACATTCGCCGGGTCCGCCGCCGTTATGTGGAACGTCGCGACTGCCTGCTCGGGGCCATACGCAGCCGTTTTGGCCAGGCACTGGACGTGGTCGGAGAGGATGCCGGCCTGCACCTGATTCTGGCGCTGCCTCGTGGGGTGGACGATGTGGTGGTCGCGCGCGACGCCTTGCAACAGGGCGTGATCACGCGACCACTGAGCACTTATTACCTGGAGCAGGCGAACGCCCGCCCCGGCCTGCTGCTGGGTTATGCCGGGGTCACGCCTGACGAGATCCAGCCGGCGTTCGATGTGTTGGCCCGCACGATCGAACGCTTTATCTGAATGATGATGGCGCCAAAAGGAATCCTGAAATGACTACAACGACTGATCACCTGGCACGCAGCGACGTGGCCTACCAATTGCACTCATACACCAACGCGCAGCGCCACCGTCAGGAGGGTCCTTCGAGCATCATGGCGCAAGGCGACGGCATCTACGTGGTGGATACCGACGGCAAACGCTACATCGAGGGCATGTCGGGGCTGTGGAGCGTGGCGGTGGGTTTCAACGAGCCACGC
>JACDJC010000541.1_pt1 | contig 43054 bp, 39 predicted proteins | sample 7454191 | NCBI WGS metagenome assembly JACDJC01 (sample SAMN14253291, study PRJNA609438) | sludge metagenome | isolation source: sludge after 25d culture with pyrite and EDTA | collected 2018-12-20
CCAGGGGGTTCTTGCGCAAACGCGCTTCGGTGCGCGGCGGCTGATGCACGATGGACACCACCGCTGCCCAACGCTCCAGACCTGCGGATGCGCCATTGACGTAGCGGCGTTCTGTCCAGCGCACGTTGAAGGACGTGTCGCTCGCCCGCACGACACTCGTGATCTGCACCGTCACAGATTCTTTGCCGATGCGTGTAAAGGGATCATTCACCCGTGCGTAGTCATTCAGCACAGCGGCCCCCTTGTCCGTGGTGTAGTCGTAGGCATCCAGCCAGTTCTGGCGCACCACGATGGGGTCGATGGAGAGCGAGCGCACCAACGTGATGAAGCGGGCGATATGGTGGGCGGTTTGTGCGTCGTTGGGCCGGTACGGCGAAGCCGCCTCCCCCACCGCCCGCACTTGGCCGGCGTTATCCACCTCCACGACATAGGGCGTGACGATGGACTGCATTGAGCGCCACACCAGGCCCCCGGCCATGAGCAGCGCCAGCAGCAGGCAGCCAAAGGCCATCAGCCGCCAGTTCCTGGCCTGCACCCGCGCCGAGCCGATACGGTCGTCCCAGACCTGGGCGGCGGATTGGTAAGGTGTGGCGGGTTGCGGAGATTCGGCATAACGCACCAGCGGTCGTTTGAAACGCATGAGGGTTCCCCTTATGAATCGGAATCACGCAGGCTTGGGCCTTGGCCCGCGCCGCCGCCATCCCCACCGCGCAGCGCGTGGGCAGTGGTCGTGGCGGCTTGCGTCAGTTGTTGTCGGCGGTGCAGACGCTTAGCCCATGCCGGTTGGGCAGTGGAGCCGGCTGTCTCGGCGGACGCTCCACCGGAGGCGCCTGCCCCGGCACTAGAAGCAGGGCTTGCCCCCGCCGCGCCTTTAAGGCCACCACTCGCCGCTGCACCTGTCTGAAAAGCAGACCGGATGCTGCCCGCGCTCGAACCGATGGATCGAGCCGCGCCGGAAGCCATGCGGGCGGCGCCCGGAACCATGCGCGCGCCTGCCGCCACAGCAGCCCCCACTCCCGTGGCGGCTGCACCGATGGCAACAGCAGTTCCAACCGCACCCACGGCGGCACCGGCCATGGAGCCGGCGCCCAACTGCGGTCCGCCGGAAACGAGTCCTGTAGCGATGCCCGGCCCGAAGATCCCCAGCGCCAGCAAAGAGAGCGACGCCAGCATAATGACCAGCGCATAGTCGACAGACGGCTCATCGGGCTGTATCTGGAACTCAGAAAACAAGCCGCTACCAATGCCGACGATCACAGCCAGCACCAACACTTTGACGCCGGAGGACACCACATTGCCCAGTACCTTCTCGGCAAGAAATGAGGTCTTATTCCAGAGTGCAAAAGGCACCAGCACGAAGCCGGCAAGCGTGGTCAGCTTGAACTCGATCAAGGTCACGAAAAGCTGAATCGCCAGCACGAAGAAACTCAGCACCACCACCATCCAGGCGAGAAACATCACCACGATTGGGTCGATATTGGTGAACACCTCGGGAAATCCTGCCATGTCGCCGATTTGTTCCAAAATGGGCGCGGCGGCATCAATACCAGTTTTCGCCAGCCGTCCCGGCTGCAAGAAGTTGCCCATCGTGAGCGACGAGCCTGAAGCGATCAGGCCCAGCCCAGCGAAAGAACGGAACAGGATGCCAGCCAGCACATTGAAGTTGCCGATGATGTAGGCAAATGCCCCGACATAAAGTACCTTGCGCAGCAGCTTGGCGATCACGTCGTCGCCCTGGCCACTGGCATGATTCATCGCCCAGAACAGGCCGGCCAGCGTCATGTCGATCACGATGAGCGTAGCAGTGAGAAACGCCACATCGCCTTGCAGCAGCCCGAACCCCGAGTCGATGTACTGCGCAAAGGTAGCGAGAAAACGGTCGATCACCGCCACGTCATTCATGGTTCAAGCGCTCCGATCAGTTGCCGTAGAAATTCACGGCTTGCGGCGTATACGGCGTGCCGCTGCCCTGAAAGCGCTGGCGCACTTCACGGGCGCGCTCGGTCGCCGCCGCCTGGCGTGCCAGCTCCAATGAGGCGGCGCGGTCCTGGGTGATCTGAAGCTGTTGCGCCTGGATGTCCTGCTTGGCCTGCAAGGCCAGAAGCTGGTTGGTCGCTTGCATAGCCTGCAACGCGCCTTGCGCCGACTGGCTTTGATTCACCAGATCGGCCAGCGTGCTTTCATCGTCGCGCAGGTTCTGCGAGGCTTGGGCCTGCACCCGCATGGCGGTATGCAGGCCATTCAACGTATTCTTCCAGCGCTCACGGGCATCCTGAGCCATGCTGTCGCCGCTCACAGTGGCGGCATACTGGTCGGGATACAAGCGCGCAAACTCCTGATCCATATTCGCCACCTCGTAACTGAGCCCTTGCGCCTCGCCGATCAGGCGCTCGGTGGCGGCAAGCGTGGTGCGCAGACGGTTGACGACATTGAAATCCAGGCTCGCCAGATTGCGGGCCTGATTCATCAACATCTGGGCCTCGTTCTGAAGCTGGTTGATCTGGTTGTTGATCTGCCGCAGTGTACGAACGGCGGTCAGCGTGTTCTGCGTATAGTTGGATGGGTCAAAGACCGTTTTCCAGGCCCAGGCGGGCGCAGCGGCCAGTAATGACGCCGAAAGAACGGCAGCAAGCGATACAGATAGCATGCGAGTTTTCATAGCAGATTCTCCTGTGGGTGGGAAGGAACGGCAGTGACTGAAGGTGCGAAGCCCGGAAACTCGGGCAACAGGTCGGCGGCCCAGTCCAGGCCGCGATGGCGCAACCAGGCGCCCGCGAAGCCGGGTACGCCGGCGTCCAGCAGGATGCGGTCGATGTCGCGCTGATCTTGCGGGGTGGAGGTGCCCGCAAAGGCCAGCGTGGCCGGCCCGAGGTCAAGATCGAACAGACGGTTGCCCAGACGCGACTGGTAGTAGTAATCGCGCTTGGGTTGGGCGGTGGCCACAATCTCGATCTGCCGGCTGTTCAGGCCGAAGCCTTCATAGATCGTGCGAATCTGCGGCTCGGTCGCCTGCGGGTTGGGAAGGAAAATGCGGCTGGCGCAGCTTTCGATAATCGCGGGCGCAATGCTCGAATCCTTGATGTCGGCCAGTGACTGCGTAGCAAAGATCACCGAGACATTTTTCTTGCGCAGGGTCTTCAACCACTGACGGATACGGGCGGCAAAAGACGGTTCATCCAAAAACAGCCATGCCTCATCCAGAATCAGAAGGGTTGGCGCGCCATCAAAGCGTTCGTCAAACCTTGCGAACAGATAGCGCAGCACCGCCTGCACGGCGGCGGGGCTGTGCATCAGCTCTTCCATCTCGAAGCCCTGCACGTCAGCCATACCCAGCCGGTCATGGTCAGCGTCCAGCAACTTGCCGTGCGCACCGCCCAGCACATAGGGCGCAAGCGCCTGGCGCAGCGTGTTCGATTGCAGCAGTACGGAAAAGCCCGTCAACGTGCGCTGCTCCACCGGCGCACCCGCCAGACTCCCCAGCGCCGACCAGATGGCAGCCTTGTCGTCGGGGCTGACGGCCATGCCTTCGTGCAGCAAACGCCCTTCGATCCATTCAGCCGCCCAGGTGCGATAACCTTCGTGGTCGATACGTGCCAACGGCTGAAAGGCGATCTCGCCATCATTGCCAAGGTCATAGTGCTCGCCCGCCAGACCCAGAATGGTGGCGCGCATCGAGCGGCCCATATCAAAAGCAAAGATGCGTGATCCGGGATACCGGCGAAACTGCTTAGCCAGCACGGCCAGCAACACCGACTTACCCATGCCGGTCGGCCCGGCGACCAGGGTATGGCCCACGTCACCGATATGCGTCACGAGCCGGAATGGCGTCGCGCCTTCGGTGCGCGTGACAATCAGCGGCGGGCCATCGAGATGCTCGTTCTTCTGCGGCCCAGCCCACACTGCCGACACCGGCATCATGTGCGCCAGATTCAATGTAGACACAATGGGTTGCCGAACATTGGCGTAGGCATTGCCGGGAATGGATGACAGCCAGGCATCCACGGCGTTCAGCGTCTCAGGAATGGTCACAAAGCCCCGGCCCTGAATCACACGCTCAACCAACCGCTGCTTTTCATCGGCCACGGCGGGATCGGCATCCAGCACCGTCACGGTGGTCGTGACATAGCCAAAGGTCACTTGATCGCTGCCCAACTCCTGCAGAGCGGCATCCGCATCGGCGGCCTTGTTGCTGGCATCTGTATCAACCAGCGGCGACTCTTGCTGAAAAATCGTTTCCCGTAGCAGCGCCACGACATTCTTGCGCTTGGCGAACCATTGACGACGCAGGCGGCGCAGCTCCTTTTCCGCCTCGGCTTTGTCCATACACAGAAAGCGCGTACTCCAGCGATAGGCAAAGCCAAGCCGGTTGAGGTCATCCAGAATACCCGGCCAGGTAGAAGTCGGAAAACCTCGCACCGACACCACGCGCAGATGCACATCACCCAGGGTCGGCGCCAGCCCACCGACCAACGCGGAGTCCGTCAGTAGTGCATCAAGGTGAAACGGGACTTCCGGCACGCCGATGCGGTAGCGCCGTGTGGAGATAGTGGAATGCAGGTAGGTCAGCGTCTGGCTGTCGTCCAGCCAGGAGATTTCCGGCATCACGCCATCCAGTAGATCAAAGACACGATCCGTTTCCGCGACGAATGCAGTCAAACGTTCGCGCCAGTCCACGCCTTCTGCGGGACGATTTTCATAAAGCATCCCTGCCGCACGGGTGCGGGACTCCTCGAGAGGGAGAAACTCAAGCGTCAGGTGATAAGCGCTCTCGAAGTGATGCCCAGCCTCTTCGAAGGCAGCACGGCGCTCCTGATCGACCAGCCAGGACAGGCTTTCAGGAAAGTCCGAATGGGGATAGTCCGCCGCCGGGCGGCGCTCGGCCTCGATGAAAAGCGCCCAGCCCGACCCCAAACGGCGCAGCGCATTGTTCAGGCGCGCCGCTGTGGCAATCAGTTCACCTTGTGTAGCGCTATCCAGATCCGGCCCGCGAAAGCGTGCCGTGCGCTGAAACGATCCATCCTTGTTCAGCACCACACCGGGCGCGATCAATCCGGCCCAGGGCAGCCAGTCGGCCAACAATGCGGGACGCTGGCGATATTCGGCAAGGTTCAGCATGGCATCATCTCCTCACACGTCCAACAGCGTTTTATGTTTGATGTGACGGGCAAAAACCTGCATGAACTGCGGGTCAACACGCGCGCCCCATACCGCCAGAGAATGCCCAACGATCCACAACACCACACCTGGAATCCATAGTTGCAGGCCCAGCCCCACGGCAGCGGCTAGCGTGCCGTTGGCAATCGCCACGGTACGCGGCGCGCCGCCCATCAAAATCGGTTCAGTCAGCGAACGATGCAGCGGCACCTCAAACCCAGCGGCGAAGCTGGGAGCGCCTTCGATGTCAGTATTCATACGACGGCCCCGCCGGAGAATGAAAAGAACGACAAAAAGAACGACGATGCGGCAAACGCGATGGACAGGCCGAAGACGATTTGAATCAGCTTGCGAAAGCCGCCGCTGGTGTCACCAAAGGCGAGTGCCAGACCCGTGGCGATAATGATGATGACGGCCACGATGCGCGCCACCGGCCCCTGTATGGACTCCAGAATGGATTGCAGTGGCCCCTCCCAGGGCATGGAGGAACCGGCGGCCTGCGCGGCACCGGCCGCCAACATCAGCAGTGCAGCCAGCAGCAGCCCTTGCACCACAGGGTGGGCAAGGCGATGCCGCCATGTCACAGTAACAAGGGGAACAACGCATATACGGAAGGCATTAACAGATGTCATAACGAGTCTCCAGGCAGATCAGAGGAAGGAAAAGAAGCAGGCGATGGCTCGGACAATGGCGTTTCCAGCGCATCAACCAGTTGGTAGCCGGTGCCGTCAAAGCCCGCCACGCGGGCAATACTTTCGATACGGCGCTTGCGTCCGCGACCGGCGATGTAGATGACGACGTTGACCGCCTCGGCGATCAAGGCGCGCGGCGGGTTCACCGCCACTTCCAGAATCAGTTGTTCCAGGCGCAACAAGGCCCCTACGGCAGAGCCCGCGTGGATGGTGGCAATACCGCCAGGGTGGCCCGTACCCCAGACCTTGATGAGATCCAGCGCTTCACCGCCACGCACTTCACCGACCACCACACGGTCGGGCCGCAGCCGCATCGTGGCGCGCACGAGTTCCTGCATCGTGACCACACCCATGCGGGTGCGCAGCGGCACATGATCGTTCGCCGCGCATTGCAACTCCACCGTGTCTTCCAGTACCAGCACGCGGTCGCCCGTGGCGGCGATTTCGGCCAACAAGGCATTGGCAAGTGTGGTCTTGCCGGTACTGGTACCGCCCGCAATCAGGATGTTCTGCCGCCCACGGACGGCTTTCACCAGAAAGTCGGCTTGCGCCGTGCTCATCATGCCGTCGGCGATGTAACGGTCCAGCGGAATCACACCCACAGCACGCTTGCGCAGCGCGAAGGCCGGACCGGGCGCTGCAGGGGGCAAGATGCCCTCGAAGCGTTCGCCGGTTTCGGGCAGTTCGGCGGTCAGAAGCGGCTGGCCGCGATGCACTTCCGCGCCGACATGGGCGGCGATCAGGCGGATAATGCGCTCGCCATCCGCTTCAGACAGTTCCAGGCCCAGCGGTGCCCGACCGGTGGAGAGACGATCCACCCAGAGCGAGCGGTCGGGGTTGAGCATGATTTCTACTACGTCGGGATCTTCCAGCGCTTCGGCGATCACCGGCCCCATCGCGGTGCGCAGCATCTGAATGCGGCGATCCAGCGCGACGGCAATTGAGGATTTGGGAACTGCACTCATGAGACACCCTCCTGCCGCTCGAACGCGGGCGCTGTGTCATCCAGGCGCACCGGCTCGGGATGCAGTTCCTCCACCACGTCGCGCACCAGGCTGCGACCGCGTAGCAGGTGGCGGCCCAGCTGTTCGACAAATTGCTCAAAACGCGCCTTACCTTGAGCACGGGCGGCATCCTGATGGGCTTCGGGAACCGGCGTGCTGACGGTCAAGTAGTAACGCACGAACAGCGCCAGTGTTTCGATCTGGATGTTTTGGTCACGCTCCAGCCGCTCAAACTGGCGAGATAACCGATCCAGCCGCTTGGCCATCGCCGCTTCGCGTTGGTCGCCGGCATCGGGCGAAAGCCAGGACGCCAGCGCCGCCGCCACGATGGATGACTTGGATACGCCTTTCTTGGCGGCCAGTTCATCCAGGCGCTTCGCGTGTTCGGGATGAATGAAAAGATTCAAGCGATATCGGCTCATAACTGGATTCCGTCATCAGGGTCGAGGGAGGCCAGACGCGCCACGCGCTGCATGGCCGGGTCTAGCTGGCTGGGCAGCATGGGCGGCAGGTCATCGTCATCCAGCAGCGACAAATCGCTGGCCGCATACTCGGGTTCGGGGCGGTAGGCGACGGTGTCGGCAAGTTCAGGCTGGCGACGCGGGCCGCCGTCATCGGCAGCGCCCGATACCTCATCGCTATCCATAGGGTCTGGCCTAACGGGGGCCGCTGGAATCGCCAACTCGCTCCAATCGTCAGGCCGCGCCGGTGGCGCATCGGCATAGCGCCCGGTTTCGAGCGCAGGCGGCGGCAACACACGCCGCGAGAAATTGGCATCGGCGTAATAGCGCAGTTTCTTCGCCTTGATCGGCGCCACGCTGGACACCATCACCACGGCTTCATCCGGTGGAAGCTGCATCACTTCGCCGGGGGTCAGCAGTGGCCGCGCCGTTTCCTGGCGCGACACCATGAGGTGTCCCAGCCAGGGCGCAAGGCGATGGCCGGCATAGTTGCGCTGGGCGCGCAGCTCGGTAGCGGTTCCAAGGGTTTCGGAAATACGCTTGGCCGTACGTTCGTCATTGGTGGCGAAGGTCACACGGACATGGCAGTTATCCAGAATCGAATGGTTCTGTCCGTAGGCTTTGTCGATCTGATTGAGCGACTGCGAGATCAGAAAGCTACGAATGCCGTAGCCCGCCATGAAGGCCAACGCCGTCTCGAAGAAGTCCAGACGGCCCAGCGCGGGGAACTCATCAAGCATCAGCAGCAGCTTGTGGCGACGCTCAATGCCATCGGAACCGTCGAGCGATTCAGTGAGCCGCCGCCCGATCTGATTGAGAATCAGGCGAATCAGCGGTTTGGTTCGTGAAATATCCGAGGGCGGCACCACCAGATACAGCGATACCGGATGCTCAGACGCAATCAGGTCGGCGATACGCCAGTCGCAGCGCGAGGTGACTTCGGCCACCGTCGGGTCGCGGTATAGGCCGAGGAACGACATGGCTGTGGACAACACGCCGGAGCGTTCATTGTCCGACTTGTTCAGCACTTCGCGCGCAGCGGACGCCACCACGGGATGCGGCCTGCCTTCTTCCCCATCCGCACCAAGGTGGGCGGTCGTCATCATGCGATGCAACGTCAATTCGAATGGGCAGGCGGGGTCGGACAGAAAATTCGCCACGCCGCGCAAGGTCTTGTCCTCGCCCGCATAAAGCACATGCAGGATGGCGCCTACCAAAAGCGCGTGTGACGTCTTTTCCCAATGATTGCGCTTTTCCAACGCGCCTTCTGGATCAACCAGAATATCGGCGATGTTCTGCACGTCACGCACTTCGTGCTCGCCCCGGCGCACTTCCAGCAGCGGGTTGTAGCCGGCCGAGCGGCTGTCCGTAGGGTTGAACAGCAGGCAATGCGAGAAACGCGAACGCCAGCCCGCCGTGATTTGCCAGTTCTCGCCCTTAATGTCGTGGATGACGGCTGAAGCTGGCCAGGACAACAAAGTCGGCACCACTAGGCCCACGCCCTTGCCAGAGCGGGTGGGGGCAAAGGCCAAGACGTGTTCCGGCCCTTCGTGGCGCAGATATTGTTCGTCATGCAGACCAAGGAGGATGCCAGTGGCTTGGGTCAACCCGGCCTTACGAATGTCGCCACTATCGGCCCAGCGTGCCGAACCGTAGGTGGTGACCAACCGCGCCTGGCGCGAGCGCCAGATCGACATGCCGATGGCGACCACCACGGCAACCAGGCCGCTGCCACCAGCGATCATGCCCCCGATGTTGAAGACCTCCGGCGCGTAGGCATCGAAAAAGAACCACCACTCAAAGAGACGCCAAGGGTAATAGACCGGCGTACCGTGAAAATCGAACCAGGGCGCACCCAGGCGCAGCTGATAACCCAAGGCGGCGGCTGTCCATTGTGTAGCGCCCCACACTCCGGCGATCACGATGCTGAATACGACGACGATCTGCCCGAACAGTACGTTCGTCCCTTGCATGGCCCAGCCTCCGACTTCTTCTGCCTGATTTCCTCGTTCAATAGCGGCACACGGATGTGCCTGCCTATGAGCATCGGTGCCAGGTCAGTGCCGGTCAAAGACCGTTATCAGGACAATGCTGATGAAAAAAACATCAATTCATGGAGGGGCGCACACGAAGAAAACGCCGCAGGCTCGGGCGCGTTGCGGCGTGTCAATAAAGAAAAACAGGATTTGTAGGGAAATGCCGACGAATCAGAACTTGGGTGGCGTATCCGATGGGGTGTAAGGCACGGTACCGTCACCGTAGAAGCGTATGCGCGTAGCTTCGGCGACCCGGTCGCACAACACGTCGCCCAGGTTGGTGCGATCCGTTTTGCACTGCGAACGCAACGCTTTGAGCCGTTCAGGGTCGGCGGCCAGCTCCTCGACAGTAGCGATGTCGGGCTTTGGGGTGGGCGTTTCAGATGGGCCGCACCCGGCCAGCAGGCCCAACAAAATCGATAACAGCAATACTCGGTACATTACACCTCCGATGTATCAGGCTGGTGGGATTCGGTCAGGCCAACACCCGACCATTCCAAAGTTTCGGCCCGTTCGATGAATCTCTCCAATGTTTCGGACAGATATTCAGTGCGGTGCACCAAATAAGTCGTCAGCCTGATTTCCTCGCCAGCTAAAGGCCGCGCAACGACACCACGCTCTCCGCACACCAGCATATGCGAAGCTCCAGCCAGTCCCAGGGCGTAACCTGCGGCCACCAAGGTGACCATCATTTCGAATGACCCAACTCGCTCCAGTATCAATGGCTCGTCATTGGTTTGACGCAGCATCCGATCTATCTGCCGCGTAAAACCTTCACATATCGTCTGATGTCCAAGCACCAGCGGATAACGCAGCACTTCCTCCAAGGGTACATGGCGATGGGTCAACAGTGGATGACGCTCTGGCACCACAACGCGCAATGGATCATGCCAGACAGGCCGCGCCAATAGGCCATCGCCCACACTGCCCACCTGATTGAAGCCAACGTCATACAGATCATCGTGCAAACCCCGAAACTGGTCCGAGAACGGCATTTCAAACATGCGCACCTCGACTTCTGGCTCTTGTTCCCGGCATCGTGCCAACAAGGCCGGTAAGCAGGGAGACGGCAACGCATCAGACAAGGCGACGCGCAATTGCTGCTGATAACCATTAGCCACCGCCAAGGTGCTGTCCCTGGCCTGCTGTACCATCGGCAAAATCCGTCGGACATGACGCAAAAATTCATGTCCTGCGCGGGTCAGGCGAGTACTGCGCGTCGTGCGCACAAAGAGCTGCGCCCCAAGGTCTTCCTCCAGTTCCTTGATGGCCCGCGACAGCGGCGATTGCTCGATGTGCAATCGCTCAGCCGCACGGGCGAAATGTAACTCCTCAGCGACGGCCAAGAAGCATCTCAAGTGTCGAAATTCCATTGTCTGGTGCCTCCACTATGCAAATCACTCTATTAGATGAGTGTCAACAGACTCGCAGCACACCCTCACAGCTGAGCGACACGTACCGGCAAAGCCGCTCTTTTTCTCACTGCATAACCTCCTGCTAAGCGACCGACGCTTGTAGATCATCATCTCTGATCCATCTCTAGGCATTCATACGTCATTTCTTAATTGATATGTTATAACATAACAATAATTGATTTTGATGGGAAACACTACCTCCGAACACAACATGAACAGCCTACGCAACCTGACCGACAACCAGCGGCGAGTGCTGCAAGCGCTCTCTGAAGCCACGGGTCCACTGGGAGCCTATGCGCTACTTGAACGTCTGGACTTCAGCGGGCTGACGCAGGTCTACAGGGCGCTGGACAGGCTGATAGCGCTGGGTCTGGTACAGCGACTGGAAAGCCTGAACGCCTATGTGCCGTCTTCGGAACACGATGCATCGCACCCCACCGCCTTCGCGATTTGCGACCAGTGCGGCATATCGACCACTTGGTCGACGGTTCGCTGGCGCATTGCCTCCAACGCTTGACTCGCGGCCATGAATTCGAGTTTCGCCGCGCGGTGATCGAAATCCATGGCAAATGTTCCTCGTGCCGCGTCAACGGACTAGTGGCCGTCAACCTGCGCGCCTGAAAACCAGCAACCTTTCTTGACATGGATATCAACCAATGACCGCCCACACATCTTCATCCGATTCGCGCCTGCCAGTCACCGTACTCTCCGGTTTTCTTGGCGCCGGCAAAACCACCCTGCTCAACCACATTCTGAATAATCGGGAAGGACGGCGCGTGGCGGTGATCGTCAACGATATGTCGGAAGTCAACATCGACGCAGCGCTGGTTCGCGACGGCGGTGCCGAGCTGTCCCGCACCGACGAAAAGCTGGTGGAAATGAGCAACGGCTGTATCTGCTGCACCCTGCGCGAGGATCTGCTTTTAGAAGTCAATCGGCTGGCTCTGGAAGGACGCTTCGATCAGCTCGTTATCGAATCGACAGGAATTTCGGAACCCCTGCCGGTGGCGGAAACCTTTACCTTCGAGGGTGAGGATGGCCGCAGCCTGGGCGAGATGGCGCGTCTCGACACGATGGTCACCGTGGTCGACGCCTACAACTTTCTGCGCGACTACAGCTCCCACGACAGGCTGCAGGACCGGGGCGAGTTCCTGGGCGATGAAGACGAGCGCACGGTGGTCGACCTGCTGATTGAACAGATCGAATTTTGCGATGTTCTGGTGCTCAACAAGGTGGACCTCATCAATGCGCAAGAGCGCGAACGCTTGATGGCCATCCTGCACAAGCTCAATCCGAGGGCACGGGTCGAAGTCGCCGAGTTCGGCCGGGTTCCGCTGGAACGCGTCCTAGACACCGGTCTGTTCGACTTCCAGGAAGCTTCAAAAGCTCCGGGCTGGCTGCAAGAGCTGCGTGGCACCCATACCCCGGAAACGGAGGAGTACGGCATCCACAGCTTTGTGTACCGGGCGCGCCGCCCTTTTCATCCGCAGCGCTTCTATTCCTTCTTACAAAGTGAATGGCCCGGCGTCGTGCGCTCCAAAGGCTTCTACTGGCTGGCCAACCGCCCAACGCTTGCCGGCTCGTGGTCGCAAGCCGGTGCGATGGTTCGTCACGGCCCAGCCGGCTTATGGTGGGCGGCCGTGCCGCCCGAGCGCTGGCCCACGGATCCGGAAACAGTCGGGCTGATTCGCTCGAAATGGGATGAGCGCGTGGGAGATGCCCGCCAAGAACTTGTGCTGATCGGCATGGATATGGACGAAGGCGCTCTGCATGCCCGCTTCAATGATTGTCTGTTGACCGACGCGGAAATGACCCTGGGCCCAGATGCCTGGCAACAATGGTCCATGCCCTTTTCTGGCTGGCCCGAACGTCAACCCGCCATCTAAATGGTTTTATAAGCATGATAGCGCCGCCCGACACCTCGCTTGAACAGAACGACATCCAGACCGAACTGGTCGAGGTCTTCGCCTGCATGCCGGATTGGCCGCAGCGCTACCAGTACCTGATCGACCTGGGCAGAACCGTGCAGACGTTTCCCGAGCGTGATCGCACAGAAGCGAACCGTCTGCACGGCTGCCAGGCCAGTGTCTGGCTCAAGCATGAATGCCGGCAGGGCCGCATCCACTACACCGGAGCCAGCGATTCGATGATTGTGTCCGGTTTGATGGCGCTGCTGTTTCGTATTTACTCCGGCAAACGCTTTGACGAAGCTTGGACAACCCTGCCCTGGTGTTTTGAAGCCATGGGCCTGAACCACCACTTAACCGCCCAGCGGGCGACCGGCTTATCCAGCATGGTCGCCCGCATGCGCGACCTCGCCCTGCAATGTGCGCAGGCTTCTTGCATTGACAAGCCCGCTTAGCAGAGCCGTCCCCTTCATTCACGAAATTGAGTACCTATTGGATATCCTTCTTCCTCATCTTCCCGACGTGTCCATCAGCGAGTCTTCGGCCCACCCCGGCGCTTTGCAATGGGTGGGGATGCAAGGCATGGATTTGCCCATCCTGATTGCGGAAGACAACTGTCAACCTAGCGTGCATGCCCGCACCGATGTGCAGGTGGATCTGCCTGCGCCCGGCATCAAAGGTATACACATGTCCCGTCTCTACCGTCTGGTGGATGAATTGGGCGAAGCGAGCCCCCTCACCCCTGCCGCATTGCATCAGGCACTGAGCGCCATGGTAGAGAGCCACCGGGATTGCAAGACCACCAACGCCCGCCTGCGCTTGTCATTCGACCTGCTCGCACGTCGCCCGGCTCTGGTGACCGAAGGGCTGGCGGGCTGGAAGGCATATCCCGTTGAGCTGCGCGCCATCTTGCGCCAAGGCCACTATGCTTTGCAAGGTCACGTCACAGTCGGGTATTCCTCGACCTGCCCCTGCTCGGCTGCATTATCCAGGCAACTGGTCGAACAAGCCTTTCTGGATGCATTCGCTGGCCAGCACGACGTCGCGCCCGAAGCCATCGCAAGCTGGCTGCGCCGGCACGCCACCTCGGCCACGCCGCACAGTCAACGCAGCGAGGCCCACGTAGCCGTGACGCTGGCACCACAGGCGCCGACCCTGGGTTTGATTGACCTGATCGACGTGATCGAAAAAGCGGTGGGCACACCTGTCCAGACAGCCGTCAAGCGGGCCGATGAGCAAGCTTTTGCGGCCCTGAACGGCCAGCATCTCATGTTCGTCGAAGACGCCGCACGCCAAATTCAATCCCGCCTGCTCGGTCGTTTCCAGCACCCACGCATCCAGGTACGGCATCTGGAAAGCCTTCATCCCCATGATGCCGTTGCCTGGGCGCACCCTCCATGGAGCGAGGAATGCCTATGAACCCCGCAAGTCTGATACCCGTCACACTGCTGACCGGCTTTCTGGGCAGCGGCAAGACCACCGTGCTGAATCACCTCGTTTGCCAGCCCGATCTGGCGGACGCCCTGGTCATCATCAATGAGTTCGGCGACATGCCGCTGGACCATATGCTGGTGGCCCACAGCACCGAAAATCTCGTCATGGAGATGAGCAGCGGTTGCCTGTGCTGCACCATTCGCGGCGATCTTGTCCAGACCCTGCGCGATATCGCATGGCGTTTCTCTCGCAATGGCCAGCGGCAGTTCCGCCGCGTGCTGATCGAAACCACGGGTCTGGCCGACCCCGCGCCCATCATCCATACCTTGATGACTCACCAACAGGTGGCCAACCGCTACCGCTTGGACGGCATTGTGACTACAGTGGATCTGGCCACCGGCAACTCCACGCTCGACCATCACCCGGAGGCCGTACGACAGGCCGCCATCGCCGACTGCCTGCTCCTCACCAAAGCCGATGTAGCAGACACGGACCAACACCATACCCTTCTGCGGCGGCTGGACGCCATCAACCCAGCGGCACCGCGTCATGTACTCAATCATGGCGAAATTGCCGCAAACAAGGTACTGGATCTCGGTCTGTTTTCAACCGAGGGCAAAACGCCCGATGTCTCGCAATGGCTGCGCGAAGAGGCGTATGGGGCTGACACCCATCGGCATGCCGCCACCCCGGACAACCAAAACGGACACAACCCTGAGCGACACGCGCCCGGCCATGAGCATCATGCTCACGATCACGCCCACGACGTCAATCGACACGACGATCACATCCGGGCCTTTTGCTTCACGGTGGACGAACCGATTCCCGAGGAAATACTCGCCGCCTGGCTGGAGGTGCTACTAAGCTTTGTCGGCACAAATATATTGCGTGTCAAGGGCATCCTGAATATTGAAGGGAAGAATCAACCCGTGGTGATTCATGGTGTGCAGCATATCTTCCATCCTCCCGCGACCTTGCCTGTCTGGCCTGATGCTGACCGGCGCTCACGCTTGGTCTTCATCACCCGGGACGTCAACCGCCACGCCATCGAAGAGACTTTCCGCGCTTTTCGAGATGTCTTGCCTCAAGTGCCGAAGGACATGTCATGAGCCCGAAGATTCACCTGTACAACACCTTGACACGTACCAAGGAGGCACTGGAGCCGCAACAGCCTGACCGGGTCACGATGTACGTCTGCGGCCCCACCGTCTACAACTATGCCCACCTGGGTAATGCGCGACCCGCAGTGGTCTTCGATGTGCTCGCGCGATTGTTGCGCCACACCTACCCTCAGGTCATGTATGCGTGCAACTTCACCGACGTGGACGACAAGATCAACGCAGCCGCGCTCACTGCGGGTGTTCCCATCGGCACCATCACGATGCGCTATATCGACGCTTATCATGAGGATATGCACGCCCTGGGAGTGTTGACGCCCGACCTCGAACCCCGGGTCACGGAGCACATCCCGGACATCGTCACACTTATCCAGACTCTGATTGCCCGTGGCCATGCCTACGAAGCGCAGCATCACGTGTTGTTCGATGTGGCGTCCTTTCCGGCATACGGGCAGTTGTCTGGCCACAAGCCGCAGAACATGCTAGCGGGCGCACGGGTTGAAGTAGCACCCTACAAACGCAATCCCCTGGATTTCGTGCTGTGGAAGCCCTCCACACCGGAACTGCCCAGGTGGAACAGCCCCTGGGGCCGAGGCCGACCTGGCTGGCATATCGAATGCACGGCCATGATTGGCCGGCACCTGGGCCAGACACTGGACATCCATGGGGGCGGCCAAGACCTGATCTTTCCTCATCACGAAAACGAGATCGCTCAAGGCACGTGCATCCACGACACTCTTTACTGCCGCACCTGGGTACACAATAGCTTCGTCACCGTGGACGGACAGAAGATGTCCAAGTCGCTGGGCAATGTGTTGCTGGTGCGCGATCTGTTGCGGCAGGCACCCGGCGAAGCCATTCGTCTTGCCCTGTTGTCCACCCATTACCGCCACCCTCTGGATTGGAATCGCCAGCGCCTGGTCAGCGCTTGCCAGACCCTGCGCCGTCTCTACCTGATTCTGGAAAAGTTCGATGCCACACAGGCCACGTCCTGCGTGGGGCCAGATGCGGAGTTTCTAAAGGCTCTGGCCAATGACCTGAACACCCCGGCCGCGCTGGCCCATCTGCACCGGCTGGCAATTGCACTGGAAAACGCCCGGACAGATGACGCGCAAGCGCACCTCAAGGCGCGCTTGCTGGCATCGGCTTCGTTGCTAGGGTTGTGGCAGCACCCCGCCGCCCAGGCATTGACTGAACTGCCCCAGCGCGAGACGCTTACCGTCTCGGATGCTGTTGATCCGGTCTGGGTGGAAAAACGAGTGGCAGAACGCACTCAGACCCGCGCGCGCCACGATTTTGACCTGGCAGACACGATCCGGCGTGAGTTGAGCAACGCCGGAATCACTGTGGAAGATACACCCGAAGGCAGCACATGGCACATACAGAGTGAGATGATGACATGACAGCCAGCCGCCTTCTGATCGTCCTCGTTCGCGGCTATCAGCTATGCATCAGCCCCTTCCTTGGCAGGAACTGCCGCTTCTACCCGTCGTGCTCACAATACGCCATCGAAGCCTTGCGCTCCCATGGAGCAGTACGGGGCATATGGTTGGCCATCCGTAGGCTTGGGCGCTGCCACCCCTGGCACCCTGGCGGCTACGACCCCGTGCCGCCTGCAAGCCCAGAAAACGAGCCCTCTTCCTCAACCAACCAGAAGTCATCCACTCCGACGTAGACAGCCATGACACCCTCCTGTCGATTCTTCCCATTTGCTCACAAAGGAGCTTTGCATGAAAGTCCTCTCCTCCCTGAAAGACACCAAGAACCGCCACCGCGATTGCCAGGTGGTGCGCCGCCGGGGACGCATCTACGTCATCTGCAAATCCAACCCGCGCTTCAAGGCCCGTCAGGGCGGCGCCAAGAACCGGAACGCGTAATGCACCCGCAGGATGTCGCAATCGTCGGTGCCGGGGCTGACGTTCGGCGTCCTGGCAGCCACTCCCCTCTCATTAACTGACCCATCATGATCCGCAAGAACCCTCGCGGCGACCTGCCGCTAGTCCACCCCAGTGCCTTTGTCGACCCCACCGCTATTCTGTGCGGCAAGGTCGTGATCGAAGAAAACGTCTTCATCGGCCCGTATGCCGTCATCCGCGCCGACGAGGTAAATGCTGAGGGCGATCTGGCGCCCATCGTCATTGGCGCGCACTCCAACATCCAGGACGGCGTGGTCATCCATGCCAAATCCGGTTCGCCGGTCACCATTGGTCAGCGCACCTCCATCGCGCACCGCGCCATCGTGCATGGCCCTTGCCGTGTGGGCAACGGCGTTTTCATTGGCTTTAACAGCGTGCTGTTCAACTGCACCATCGAAGATGGCTGCGTGATCCGCTATAACGCCGTGGTGGACGGCTGTCATCTGCCACCCGGCTTTCACGTGCCGTCCACTGAGCGCATCGGCACCACCACCGACCTGGATGCCCTACCCCGCATCACACCGGACGCTAGCGAATTTTCCGAAGATGTCGCCCGCACCAACAACAGCCTGGTACTGGGCTACAAAGCGATTCAAAACGAGCTCTGACACGCATGAATCAGACCACCCGGAATCCAGATCGCGACCTCTGCCAGCGGCTCGCCAGACGCCATGCCGATCTGTGTGTGATCGGCGGCACGGTCATGACACCCAATGGTCGCGCCAGCACCGATGTCGTCTGTCTTGACGGACGTATCGTGTCCCTGGACGCCAGCGCCTGGACCGCCGAAACCATGCTGTCCGCCAAAGGCCTGCACGTACTGCCCGGCGTCATCGACAGCCAGGTCCACTTTCGCGAACCGGGGCTGACCCACAAGGAAACGTTCGAGGCCGGCACGCGCGGCGCGGTGCTGGGCGGCGTGACTGCTGTGTTTGACATGCCGAACACAAATCCACTGACGCTCACCGCCGCCGACCTGCAAGCCAAGCTTGATCTGGCCGATGGCCGCGCCTGGTGCGACTATGCCTTCTACATGGGCGGCTCCGCAGTGAACGCCGAACAGCTCGACGCACTGGAGCGTCTACCCGGCTGCGCCGGTGTCAAGATTTTCATGGGTAGCTCCTTCGGCGATCTGCTGACTGATGACGACACCGTGCTGCGCCGCATCATGAGCCATGGTCACCGCCGCATCGCGATTCATGCCGAGGATGAGGCGCGCCTGAACGAACGCCGAGCGCTGGCGCAGGCCAGCGGCAATGTCTGCGACCATCCGCTGTGGCGCGATGTGGATAGCGCCCTGATCGCCACGCAACGCATCGTGAGTCTGGCGACGGAAACGGGACGTCGGCTGCATCTCTTGCATGTGTCCTCAGCCGAGGAAATGGCCTTTCTGGCTCGCCATAAGCGCCGCGTCAGCGTGGAAGTCACGCCCCATCACCTGACGCTAGTCGCACCGCAGTGCTATGAACGCCTGGGAAGTCTCGCCCAGATGAACCCGCCCGTGCGAGGAGCGCGCCACCGTGATGCCTTGTGGCGGGCTATCAACGATGGCGTCGTGGACGTGCTGGGCAGCGACCATGCGCCCCACACCTTGCAGGAAAAAGCGCAACCCTATCCGCAATCGCCCAGCGGCATGACGGGTGTGCAGACACTGCTTCCGGTGATGCTGGACCATGTGCAGACGGGGCGGATCAGCTTGGAGCGATTGGTCGATCTGACCAGCGCTGGACCGGCACGCGTGTTCGGCCTTGCTGGCAAGGGTCGTATTTCCGTGGGCTATGACGCAGACCTGACCCTCGTCGACCTGCGCGCACGCCGAGAAATCACCAACCGCTGGATCGCCAGCGTATCGGGCTGGACACCTTACGACGGCTTGCTCGTAACCGGATGGCCCACCGTAACCGTGGTGGGCGGCCGCCTCGTTGTACGGGACGGCGAACTGGTGGGTCAGCCCATGGGCCGCCCGGTCGATTTTCTGGAAGTCCGCCCACCGTCCATCACGTCTGGAGACCGGAATGATTGAATCTGAAGAGCTAAAACGCGCGGGATTGAAAACCACGCTGCCACGGCTGCGGATTCTGGAAGTCTTGGAAGAGGCGAACGGGCGGCATCTGTCACCGGAAGACATCTATCGCCACCTGCTGAACAACGACATCGGCATTGGCCTGGCAACGGTTTATCGCGTGCTGACCCAGCTGCAGGAAGCCGGTCTCCTCAAACTTGCCCGATTTGAAGCCGGCAAGGCGCACTATGAACTGGACGATAGACTGCATCATGACCATCTGGTCTGTATCGATTGCGGTTGGGTGCAGGAATTCCACGACGAAGTGATTGAACAACTCCAACACCGCGTGGCGCAACGGCTGGGCTTCGAGCTCAGCGAGCACACGCTGGTCCTCTACGGACGCTGCACGAGAGCCGACTGCGAGCGTCGACACCACAAAGCCCCCGAACCTGGACACTACGATGACTCCTTTAGACAAAGACCCGCCCCGCCCCATGAATAAGCCCGATCAAGACACCACCTCTCCGCCCGTGCGCTTCGCACACCGCCATTCCATTGAACAGGTGGAGGAAAGTCATGAATTGGCGCCCAAATTCGACCAGAACGGCCTGATCCCCTGCATCACGACTGACGCCCAGACCGGCGAAGTGCTGATGCTCGGCTATATGAACGAAACGGCACTGCGCCTCACCATTGAAACAGGCAAAGCGCACTACTGGAGCCGGTCGCGCCACACAATCTGGCATAAGGGCGCCACCAGCGGCCTGGTGCAGGTCGTGGAAGAACTGCGCATCGACGACGACCAGGATGCGGTTTGGCTGCGGGTGCGGGTGGCCGGCTCCGGCGCAAGCTGCCATGTCGGTTATCGCTCCTGCTTTTATCGACGCGTCCCGGTCGGCAATAAACGTATGAAAGAGGACACACTGGTTTTCACGGAAACAGACAAGGTGTTCGATCCTAAACAGCTCTATGGCGACGCGCCCAACCCGACCATCTTATGAAAAAGGACAACGCCGCAGCACCGATCAACGCGTATTCAGCCTGAAAACGGGTAGGTGAGATTTGAACTGCACCCCAAAGATTGGATGAGCGTCCAACGCTTGGGTGCAGTTCATACACCAACTCTTCAAAACTCAAATACTGAAACAAAAAAACCGAAACAATATTCAGTATCTGACGCTCAAGGTGGCCCAAACCGTCCGGCCCGGTTCATTGATCCGTGTATTCGCTGAATAGCCGAAACCCGAATTGCCCGCCAGGTTCAAATGTTCGCTATACGTGCGATCGAACAGATTATCCACACCGAAGGCAAGCTGTACTTGTTTGCTGATGCGGTAGCCGCCATTCAGAGACAGTACGCCAAAGCCGCCGCTGCCGTCGAAGTCCTTGCTGACGACATTGCCTTGGTTGACGGCGTAGCGGTTCTGCGCCGCCACCAGGCGCCATAGCACGCCAGCCGACCATGGCCCCTGTTCATAGGCAAGCGACAAACGCCCTTCCAGGGGTGGAATCTGCGGCAAGGCAATGCCATCGCTGCGGTTTTTTCCCCAGGCGTAGGCCAGCGTGGTGTCGAGCGTCCAGGCGGGCGACAGCTTGTAGGACACACCCAGTTCCCCACCGAAAATGGTGGCGTCGATATTGCGCGCCTGGGACGTCATGCCCATCGGCCCGTAATCGAACAGAATAAAATCGCGAACTTGGCCGACATAGGCCGATGCCCAGGCATCGATCCGCTCCGTTCTATACTGCGCCCCGAAATCCAGTTGCGTGGTTTTCTCGGGCTTCACACCATCGAAGGCATTCGCGCTGCCAGCCGGGCCTCGCGAGGGCGAGAACAATTCCCAGTAATCGGGAAAGCGCTGTACATGGCCGACGCCTGCATAGACAGTGGCTGGCATCGTGGCAAGATCATGCTCGTAGCGCAGGAAGCCGCCAGGCAAAAGGCGGTCCCGCTTTTCACCGGCGGTCGGATTGGGCATGGCCATCATGCTATGGCTGCCACTCACCGTCTGGCGGCGGTCGCGCGCCGAGGCGTGGTCCACGCGCACGCCTCCTATGACGCGGTCTCGCTCGCCGGCACGCCACGTCAGTTCGCCAAACACCCCCGTGTTCTGGAAACGAGCGTCTTCAACCCTGGACTGATCGCGATACGACATCATGCCCATCCCTCGGCGGGCGCTATGTCGACTGTCCTGGAAATCAAAGCCGCTCACCAGTTCCAGGTCTTCGGCCAGGTCACGCGTGGCGGCGAAGCGACCGCCCCAGGTCTTTCTGTCCACATTCGAGGCCATGGGCATGTTCATGCCGTTGGCCGGCTTGAAGTCCCGCAATGAATAATTGTCCATGACGTGATCGGCGTAGTTGTAGTACACCTGCGCCTCGATTTTTCTGAGTGTCGAACCCATATTGTCCTTCTCGAAACGCAGGCCGAACGACTCGCGCTTGAACTTGGAGCCATCCATGCCACGGCCCGCATAGCGGGCCTCGCCGTCTCCCGTACCGGCCGTCAGTTCGATCAAGGTATTGGCATCGGGCGTCACGCCAAACGTCACATCAGTATTCCACTTATTCCATTTCGACGGAACTCGCTCGCCGTCGCCGTCCTCGTAATCCTGGGAGTGGGAATGGTTGCCCGTCAGCCTGACATAGACTTTCTCGTTACCGGCGGCAAGATCCGCCGTCTGGTCATGACGGCCCCATGAACCGCCGGTCAGGCTGCCGTCGAACAGTATGCCCGGTTCAGTGAACCCGGGCGCCTTGCGGTCGAAGCGAATCGTTCCTGCGGACGCACCCGGCCCCCACAGTACCGTCTGCGGCCCCTTGATAATGGTCAGCTCATCGAAATTTGCCGGTGAAATATAGGAACTCGGTGCGTCCATCCGCGCCGGGCAGGCGCCCGGCATGGACGTGCCATTGGTCAGCAGGTTCAGGCGAGATCCGAACATGCCGCGCAGAACCGGGTCGCCATTACTGCCACCATTGCGTATGGCAGAAAACCCCGGAATGGTTTTCAGATAATCCGTCCCGTCGCTGGCCGGAATTGGCTGGCGCGGCTTCTTGGGGTCGGTCACGAACAGCAGCGGTGTCACGGGCCCGACACCTGTGACGACAATACGCTCCAGGCTGATGACGGGAGCGTTGGAAAGATTGTGCGGCTGCAACCCGTCTGCCACCGGCGGACTCTGTGACCAAACGGGAAAAGCGCTGCCCAGCAGACTCAAGGCAGCGACAAGGCGCAGAACCGGGAACGAAGTGTTTTCTGTATTCATTGAAATTCTTCTTCATCAAATGATTATCGGCGTCCGCACGAAAACAGGCCGCTACATGAGCCGAAGCAGCATGCATGGCACGGACGACAGGAAAAAATGTGGCGGAACGCTCACGACACGCCATTGCGCAACACCGGTCAGGCAGCGACACGGAGGCAGGCAAAAACAATGCGAAGAAGTGTGGGTTCGCCTGAAATCAGACGATGAAGGAAGGCGGCGCTCTGGAGCCCAGTGGCGGGCCGCGTGGCCCCTGTAGAGGCAGGGAAAAAAACGTTACCGGCAGTACCGGCTGCGCCTGGAAGAAAACCGCCACAGCGTCGAGGCTGCCGGTTTCCGGGAGATCCATGGTTAACTGACCCAGAACGCAAAAAGCGCTGCTGTGCGACATATCGCTATCGCCCGGGTCAGGCTCAAGATCAACATCTGCCCAGAGAGCGAGCAATGCATCGGGGATGCCGCCACGCGGATCATGAGAACAGAAGGTCAGCAGGGCATCGCCATGCTGCTTTTCGCCGAGGTTCGGCATGTACCCCGCCGGAACCATGCCGCGCAGCACCATTGCAAGCAACAGCAGACACAGCACACTCACCGAGTGCTTTTTGCGCCAGAATCGTTGCAAGATATTGCTGAACATAGGACCAGATATTACCAAAGCCAGAAAGCTATCATACAGAAATTTCAGAATACAAACATGAATCGCATAGGGTGAACAGTACCCAGGCCGTCTGTAACAAACTCATAAGAGAGGATGCTGTGCGGCATTCAACCCCTGCTGAAGCAAGCCCCAACCCATCAAGCCAATCAGCAGACCGCCCGACAAGCCAAGCATGTCAAAAACCATGCCGGTATGCATTGGGGATGTGGCTCCGCGTTGAAAGAAACGCAAGGCCACATGCCTGAACGAAACAGCCAGCGTGGCCAGAAGGCCGACGGTGGCTGCCGTTCCGAGCGACATAGCCAGGACGGCGGCAATGCCAACCCAGCGAAGATCAAGCGAATAGGCGACCAGCAGAACCAGAAGCGCCCCCGTGCAGGGGCGCAGACCAATGACGAGGATGATGGGCAGCGCGCTGCGCCATGTCAGTGCTTGACTGATGTGTTCCTTTGAAACGCTGTGCGGCCCGCCGCACTCCGCGCAATAGGCCTGCAATGTTCCTCCTCCCGAGAAAAGGGAAACCGGCTTGCGTTTCGATTCACGCCATCGACGATACAAACCCATTGCGCTGCGCACGGCCAGCACGGCCCCCAGCAAAGCCACCAGTGCAAAACTCAGGTTTTCCAGTTGGCCGGCAGTGCTCCGAGTGCGCCGCAAGGAATAGCCCAGCAGGTTGACGACGATTTCGACCAGTATCACGGCCACTATTCCCTGGGCCAGCGCTGAAACCAGCGACAGGAACAGACCGCGCCGCAAACGGGTGCGGGTCGTTCCCAGGTAAGTGGTGATCACCGCTTTGCCATGACCCGGCCCCGCCGCGTGGAAAATACCATAGAGCAGGCTGATACCGATCAGCCCGCAGGCGACAGCCCACCCTTCCTGCGCGAACTGACGTATGGCGGCGGCAAGCTGCCGATGCAGCTCGCCTTGCGTGGACATGACCCAGACCGTGAATCGGTTCCAGACGCCGTAATGGCTCGACATGACCCATGCCGCGAGCACGAAGGCCACCATGAACGCACAGATCAGCATCGCACGACTGACCGCCCTGCTTCCTACTTGCATTGAACCAGCACCTTTTCCGCGAACAAATGGCCCAGATCATATTGAGGCGACGCCCCTTGGTCCAGAGCGAAGGCGCGGGCTAAATCCTCATGTGAGGGGCGCGCCGGCTCAACGCGCGCCTGGCAAGCTGTTTTCTTTCTGCTTCGTATGGTGGGCGGCTGCGCGACGAGGTGAGCCATGTGAATGTAGTAGGTGGGATCGTAGACCGCGAAACTGACTGCGTAGCGACTGGGGTCGACCGGCTTTGCCAACGGCGCGGTGAAGGACAGCATAAGTTGCTGCCCTTTCATTTCGCTTTTGTATTCCGTGACGGTGTCCAGCTTGATCTGGCGATCATCCGCCGTAAGGCGCATGAAATAGCCGTAGGGTTCCAGGTTCTTGATGACTTCGGGTGCGAAGTCCCGCACGGTCGCTGCTTTACCTGGGCTGTCGTTCTTGAAACCACCCACGACTGCCGCGCTATACAGATCGTCAAAGAGCCATTCTTCCTCAATTGCCGAAATCAGCCCTTCAGCGGACATGACGATAGTGCTGCGCACATCGATCCACGCGTGCGGGTGGGCCTGCACACCGAGAGGTAGCAGTGCCAGGAACAACAATGGAAATCGCGTGGTCAACGTGTTCTGCCTTTTTTGAAGCTTACTTGAGCTTCAAAATCATACTGGACCCGCTACCAATGCGACATTGCGCCTGAAGCCAACACTCTTCACCAACGAGGCCGCCGTAACCCACCCACTGCAAAAAGCACCATGGCAGCCAGCAGCCACAGCCAGATTCCCTTCTGCATGGGTTGCACCGGTGTGACGGCTCGCGACTCCAGCGCATAGCCTTCCACATCCGCCCTTGCCTGCCGCGGCTCTGCGGGTCCCGCCGTCGTGGCAGGCGGTACAAGGGCGGGGGCCGGTTGCTCCATTTCTGCAAGTCCCACATCCCTACACGACGGCAATGCGCAATCCGAGCCGTGCTGGTCGACGCTCTGGGCAAGCGCCTGCTCCAGTTGCACGCGATCGACGTCGTCCGCGTGCCAAGCGCCGCGCTCAATGGCGTCCAGCAGGGTTTCCAGCAGATGTTGGCGCGCATACGGGTTGTGCCACTCGAAATACTCTTCCATGTCCATGCCATGCTTGTCATCGACGTAGACGGCCTTCACTTCAGCCCAATCGGCGTCGTCGACGAGTTGCGGCGTGGTGATATCCCACAACAGCATATGAGCAGGCAGGTCGGCCATGTACCGCGCGCCGTTGTAACCACTGTCCTGCATGGCGCGTATCCATTCGGGGTTGAAATAGCGCGATTGCAATTCCCGACCGAAGGTGCGCGCCAGGGGTTCCAGATGCGCTTCGCCGGTATGCGAGGCTTTCAAATCAGCAATGTAGTTGCTGATTTGACGGCCGGTATGTTCGCGTACCGCGTTGCTGACGCCGCCCAGATAGGCGGCGGGCATGCTGGTATCGAGTAAACCATAGGCGTTCGAGCTGCGGCTGAACACAGCGGCTTCCACACTGGAAAGCTGATCAATAAAACCAGCCGCATCCATTGCGCCCTGCTCGCTCTCGCCATAGGCATGGCCCAGCCTGTCCGTGTACAGCTGCGACAAACGGGTGTCGTCCCATTGGGCGCCGGCGCGGATGGCGAATTGCGTTGAAGGCGAGTAGGCGCCTGGCGCCGTGGAATAGATGCGCCGCATCGACTGTTGCGCGGCGATTTTCGCATCCACGCCCTCTGCGCGCAAACGCTGCGCCTGAGCCTGGCTGTGCAAATACACGGCGTTGTCTTCTTCGCGCGCCTGTGCCGCCAGCCGGGCCGCTTTGGCCAGCATGGCAATCTTGTCCCTGAAGTGATCTCGATAGGTGCCGGACGTCGTGACCAGCACATCCACACGCGGCCGCCCCAGGCTTGCACGATCGTCCAGCGTCACGTCAATGACTTCGCCACGTGGATTCCAGACAGGACGTGCGCCAAGCAGGCGCAGAATCTGGGCTTCAATCGCAGCCTCGTTCTGTGTGGATTCGCCCGACCACAGCACAAAAGCCACTTTGCGTGGCACGCTATCGTGTTCCTGGCGATAGGCCTCGATGAGTTCGTCGGCCAACCGCACGCCGATTTCCCAGGATTCCCGCGTCGGCAAGCTACGCGTGGCCAGCGTATAGGGGTTGCGTCCCGGCGGCAAGGCATCCGGATTACGCACGGCATCCGCCATTGGGCCAGGCTCGATATAGCCCCCTGACAAGGCTTGCAGCACAGCATCCATTTCGCGCGGGGCGGTGGCGATGCGGGCCGCGTAATCCTGTATACGCGCAAGCTGCTGCGCATCGAGTCCGGCGACGTCGCCTTGCAACGCCGCACGCACGGCTGCTTCATCGGGCGCGTCAGAGCCATCGCCCTGCAGCATGGCATGCACCATGCCGGCGGTGATTGCCACGTCAGGCGCCTGGCCCAGCACATGCCCGCCCACCGGCATGACGGCGGCGGCCACTTCGTCAAGATAGGTGTTCAACGCGACTTCCAGTGCCGGCCATGCCGCCGATACGGTATCGAGTCCCAGCGCCCGCTCATGCGCTGATGCCGCCATCCGCAGCGCCTGCCGGGCTGCCTGCTGCTCCGCACCCGACGCTCGTGACGCTCGTGACGCCACCGCCAGACCATCGCGCAAGTCCTTCAGCATCGGCGGCAAGCCGCCGCGCATCAACGGCGGCATGAAACCCAGCGTCACGGCATTGGCCCGGCGCTTGTTGCCAATGCCGCCGTTGGCCTGCAAGGGCGTGGGCTGTATGTGGGGCAGGTTTCCGATCAACCGCCCGATCCAGTCGTCGTGCGCAGGGCCTTGCTGCTTACCCGGCATCAGAGAAATCTGCGTGAAGATCGGCAGATAGGCGTCGGCCTGCCAGCCTTCCGCCATCCACCGGTAGAAAGCGATGTATTGATGATGAGGCGGCAAGGCACCAGTGGAAGACAAGGCGCCGGCATCCTGCAGATAGCCCCAGACCGGGTGCGGCGCCAGTGCCACCTTGCCGAAGCGCAGCAAGGGGATGACAATAGCGCGCGCACCGGTCTCGTCCGTATGCACCATCAGCCTACCCGGTGGCGGCCCCCAATAGGCCTCGCTTTGCTCACGCAGGGCCAACGGCAGTTGCGCATACCATTCCAGATACTGCGCTTCAGGAATGGCGACGGCCGTGCCGTCTTTCAGGCGCCTGTCCAGTTCCGCCTGCGCCTTCAAAGCCTGGGCATCCCGTTCACCCTGATGACCCGCAGCGCCCCACAAGCCCGCGCTGACATTGCCGCCCTCATGCGCCATGCGACGCGCCAGCGTCTGCGCGTCAGGCAGGGGGTCTTCACCCACGTCGTAGCCTTCATCCCGAAGCCGCCGCAACAACGCAGCCAGACTGGCCTGTGCATCCAGATACGTATCGGGATCACTGCCCACATCGGCGCGATCCGCCGCTTCGCTGTGGTAGGTAATCACCACACGCTTGTCGGCATTGGAAAGACGATGCACTCGCGCCCAGGACATGGCCCGCGCCACGCGCCAGGCCACTTGTCCGGGTAGCACCTCATGACGCACAGCGCCATCGCCATGCACGACGCGAGCGCCCACCATCATGGGCTCGACAATGCCGCTGACTTCGCTCATGGCCAGTTGTCCGCTACGGTCGGGTGCGAACCCGCCCAAGTCGGCGCGCCATTCATCGGGCGTGCGGCTGTAATCGGTGGTGCAGTTCAACACCGCGACGCCCAGCTCCTGGGCTTCTCTCACCCCGGCTTGATGATCGGCGTAATCAATCTGGCTTGCACACAGAATCAGGGCATCCACCCCCGGGCGCCCCGTCTGGTCGCGCAAGCCGCGCAAAGAATCCCGACTGCCGCTACGCCAAAGCGCCACCGGCAAGCCGCCCTGGTTCTCGGTCTCCGAGATCAGCGCATCGATCACCGCCGTGTTCCCAGCCAACGCCAGACTGCGGTAGAACACGATACCCACGCGCGAGCGTTCGGCGGCATCGGCATGACGATGCCCCATCCAGTTCAGATAGGCTTGCAGGTCGGTAAAACCATCCGCATGGTCGGGATGGTAATAAGCCTGGTCGGCATATTCGACCGGCGCGGCGACGGATCTGTCCAGCCCGAGCAGACGCGCACCCAAGTAATCGAATAAATAGGTGTAATTGTCCGCAGTGGCGTTGCGCCAATACGTGATGGCGTCAGGCACCGTGGCACGATCCACGTTGCCGTTCACCCATTCATCGCCATTCAACACCAGCACTTTCGTATGCCGTGCGACCTCATCCAGACGGGCTCGATATTGCGCCAATCTGGGGCCGATGCCTTCGACCACAACAAGGTCATAGTCTTCCAACTGGACACCCTCTATCGATGGCAAATGCCCTTCCCCCAAGCCGAACAGATTGATTTGCATGTGCGGCGCCTGGCGCGCCGCTGCCTCGCGCATCAGGGTGGGTTGCTGCGCCAGCTCAATGGAAATGACGGCGATGCGCGGGCCTGCAGCGTGCGCGTGCGCTACAGGCCAAAGGCACAGCAAGCAAAACACGCTTATCCATAACCATGAGGAAACTCGCCGGGCGGCCCTGCGGTTTGCGTCGCGTAAAAGCATAAGTTTCCCTCAAGGCCTTCCGTTGTCTTGTTCCGGCACGTACACCACTTGCCCATCTGGCAGGCGATACGCCGTCCCCAGGCGCTCGCCCTGTCCCGACAACTTGCGGTCGGAGATACGTTCCACCTTGATCTGCTGCTGATCTTTGGTGACGACTTCAAGCTCGCCATCCGCCGTCGTGCGTGTCAGCGTCCAACTGGCGTCAGCGCTGAGCATGTCGGTCGAACCCAGTACGGAAAACAGCGCGAGCGCCATGGCCACGATGAAGGCCAGACTGGCATCAAAGAGATTGGCTACCCCTGACAGGGGGTCGTCGTGACGGCTGATATCCGACCGTGGGCGGGTAAAGCGCAGGCGGGATTTCATGCGACCGCCTTTTGTGCGGTCGTCTCGTGCGCTCGCAACACCTGCTCGGCATGCAGGCGAATGTCGTCCAGATCCTGGCGCTGCCAACCCTCGCGCACCATGGCGATCACATGCGCAACAACGCCGATGGCAATACCGACAATCGTGGCGGAAAACGCCACCACCATATGCTCGGAAAGGGCCGGCAAATCCCCACGCGCCAAGCCGCTCAACGCCGCTGCCATGGGAATCAGCGTACCCATCAGGCCCAGAGAAGGGCCGGCGCGCACGGCGAAGCGCACAGCGTTCAGGCTGCGCAGACTGTCGTGCTCGGCTTGGGCCAGCACGCGCTCGATGCACAGGTCGGCATCGCTCGCCTCGCCCGCCGCGACGGCATCGATCTGCGCTGTGAACCGGCCCACAGCCGGTTTGCGTCCCCGTCGTCGGCTTACCAGACTGCGCACAAACATGCCCAGCGCCACCAACGTCCACACCACCAGCACCACCAGCAAGGCCAACACGGGTTGAAACAGGAATTGACTAAGTTGCTCCAATATCAATTTCAAAGACATGATTACAGCGCCCTTGTATAACGCAGGTAGAAGGCACGGCCCGGCATGGTGTAATCAGCCTTTTCGTAGTAAATGCGATCGAACAGATTGGAGACATCGAAGCGCAGCGTGTCGTTGCGCGTAATCTTCCAGCGGGCGCTGAAATCCACCACGGTAAAAGGCTCGTTCTCGAACAACCCGCCGCAGCCATTGGTGTAGATGCGACCCTGACTGTTGTCATTGTCATAGCGCACGTCTACATGGCGCGCTGTCAACGTTGCCCACCATTGCTGGCCATCACTGACAGTCAGAGACACGTTGCCCTTCCACTTGGCCACATTGCGTATGGGTACCGGACCGCTGGCATCGAAATCTTCAGCCTGTATCAAGCGGGTCAAACTGCTGGACACTCCCACCCGCGCGGGGGGCAGCCCAAACAACCTGCCTGCATCCAGCGCCAGTCTCGCTTCAATGCCGCGCATACGGGATTCATTAGCGTTTTCATAGCTGCTGATACGTTCTGTGGGCGTTTCACTGACAATGACTGAACGGATACGGTCGCGGATGCGCGAATTGAAGTAGGTCAAATCGGCATCCAGGTACTCATTGACGTAGCCCACACCCAGATCCCAGCTTTTATTGCGCTCGGGATTCAGGCCGGCATTACCGATGCTTAGCCGCCGCTGGATACCCGCGTACTCCACATTCTCGCCTGCCAGTTCGCTGCCTTGCGGCGGCGCGAAAGCCGTACCGGCGGAGCCGTGCACCCGCCATTGCTCCGTCAGCTTGTAGACCACGCCACCACGAGGATTAAAGCTGGTGAAGCTGGACGAACCAGGCGTGAAGGAGTCCTTGTAAGGCGTGGTGCGTGTGCTGGCGTCGATCCAATCGACCCTGCCGCCCAGCGTGAGGATCAGTCTGTCATCCAGCCACTTGCTGCCCCATTCTGCGAAAACACCCCGGCTGTCGCGCCGTTCATTGGGGCTGTAAGGTGCCAGGCTCTGCCCCGCCGCGTTGAAGGAAAAACGGTCTGCCTCGACACGCTGCCAGTCCAAGCCATAAGTCAGGGTCATGCGGTCGCTCAGGCTCCAGACATCCTGCAGCTGCAGGCCCACATAGCTCGACTCAGTACGGCTGGAACGATAGCGCGGCGCCTGTGCTGGCACCGTGAAGTAGTTGTAATTTTCACGGGACGCATAGGCCACGGCGGTGATTTCATGGTCGCGCGGCGTCAGCGTCAATCTGACATCCCCTCCGAACCGGCTGGTTTCGTTCGCCGACGCATTGGCCGGATCGAAACTAAGCGGACCAGGCGCATTGTTGCTCAGATCGGCCCAGTCCAGTGTCACATCGACCCTGACCATGTCGGTCAAGTCGCTGCCCAGCCGCGCCTTGCCCGATATCCGACGGAAATCACTGTTAGGTCGCTTGTCACCGCCGCCCGTGCGAAACTCGCCATTCTGGTTCACATAGCCGACGGCCAGGTCAAAGTCGGTTCGGTCAGACAAGGATCCGCCCAACGCCACATCGGCTTGACGGGTGTCGAAAGAACCATAACCCAGACTCACGCTGCCCCCTATCGGGCCAGTGGAACGACGCGTGATGATATTGACCACCCCGCCCATGGCCGACGCGCCATATAGCGATGAGGCCGGCCCTTTGAGCACTTCAACGCGCTCAATACTTTCGGGCGACAGCGTGGTGAAACTGCTGGAACCCGAAGGGCGCCCGTCAATCAGCACCAAGGTGCGCGGGTTGATGGTGAACTCGAAATTGGGGCGCATGCCGCGCAAGCCCACGCCGGCCAAACCGTTCGGATATTGAATGACATCAACGCTGGCATTCTTCTTGAGCTGATCAAGGAAAGAATTGCCCACCGTCTCTTCCAGCACATGGCCCTCGACCACCTCCATGGAAGATGCAACCTCATCACGAAGCTGCACATTGCGCGTTGCCGTCACCACGATCGGGTTCAATTCGACCGGTTGAGTCTGGGCGGAAACGGCGGCACGTGATGATGACGCAGTGGCCTGACTGCCGCCCATCACTGTCGCTTCTGTCTCGGCGGCCTGCGCCTCAAAGGCTGTGCAGAGTGTCGCAGCCAACACCATCAACTGTACTGTGATCCACCTATCTTGATACGGTCTGGCTGTGTTTTTTTCCATGTTCCACTCCGCTGCGATATGTAATGTTATAACATACGAAACGTGATGTTATAACATATCATTTAAAGCAGAGTTCTATAGGTCTCTACTGGCTGCTGGAGTGCCGGGTCGGATATCGCATCCGAACCTCTGGTGGCTACCGCACCATTTTTGCAAAGCCTCATCAAAGGAAGATTGGTATGTTCCGATTCAACAAACTTGTCACACTCACCAGCGTCGCTGTGACACTGCTCGCATCGCCCTTGGCTGTCGCGAATAGCCTCAAAGTGGTCTCAACGTTTTCTATCATCAGTGATTTCGTCGAGAACGTCGGCGGTGACCGCATCGCTTTGACAACCCTAGTCGGACCCAACAACGATGCACACACGTATGAACCACGGCCTACTGATGTAACAGCCGTCAAGAATGCCGACCTGGTACTGGCCAATGGAGCAAATTTTGAAGGGTTTCTGGGACGCCTCGTTCAGGCAAGCGGCAGTACCGCCGAAGTCGTCGTCGAACTTACTGAGGGCATCCAGCTATTGCGCAACACGCATGATGATGACCATGATCACTCCAACGATCAGCACCATGACGACCACCATCACCATAAAAATCATAGGCATGATGACAAGCATGGCGGGCACACAGACCATCACCATGACTCGCATGCGGGCGGCCACAATCACAATCACGGCGAATATGACCCGCATGCATGGCAGTCCGTGCCAAACGCTCGAATTTATGTCAACAATATCGCCGAGGCATTTTGCAGCGCTGATCCAGGGGGCTGCCCTAGCTATCGGGAGAATGCAAAATCGTATGATGCCAAGCTCATTGCGCTGGAAAAAGAGCTTGAGTCCCTGGTCAGCGAAATCCCCTTAGATAAGCGCACGGTCATCACATCTCATGATGCCTTCGGCTATCTGGCACAGGAGTATGGGTTTCAATTCTTGGCGCCGCAGGGTGCCAGCACCGGCTCGGAAGCATCTGCACAGACCGTTGCAAGGCTGATACAGCAGATCAAGCAGCAGCAAGCGTCCGCCCTGTTCGTGGAGAACATCAGCAACCCTCAATTGATCCAACAAATGGCCAACGAAACGGGCATGAAAGTTGGTGGAAAACTATACTCCGACGCACTGTCAACAGAAGACGGTGACGCAGCAACCTATATCGACATGATGCGACACAACATCAGCACGATACGGGACACCATACTCAATCAATAAAGAGTGTTATCAACACACCCTGTAGGGACGTAAGATTTTGCACGCATTAACCCATTGCATAGAACGGCGAGATAAAGCTAGCTGGGAACAGCGACAACTCGTTTCCCTCAGGGCTGTGTTTAGCGACCGCATTCAAGAACTGCTGACCGCGTCACCGCAACACTACAATGTCACATCCTTTTGCCTGCCGAACGTCCATGTTGCGCGTCCCGCTTTGATTGAGACCGACATGGATTCGCCCAAGGGTGATAGACCGGCGTACCGAAGAAATCGAACCAGGGCGTGCCAAGGCGTACTTGATAACCCAAGGCGGCGGCTGTCCATTGTGTAGCGCTCCACACACCGGCGATCACGATGCCAAATACCACGGCGATCTGCCCGAACAGCACGTTCGTCCCTTGCATTGCCTGGTCTCCGATACTCCTGCGCAACATTGCGCTGAAGGCGACACAACAATGTGCCGCAATCACGAGGATCGGTGCCGGGTCAGTGCCGGTCAAAGACCGTTATCGGGACAAAGATCGAGAAAAAGGCATGAATGCGCGCAGCGGCGAAAGGAGGAAAAACGCCGCAAGCGAAGGCGCGTTGCGGCGTGTTTGGCAAAATCTATAGTGTCACACTCAATAAATAGTCAGAGTTTACGCAACTCCAGCATTCGCACGAGCATTGCACATCCAATCCGCCGCATGAAGCGCGTGAAGATGCGTAGTGTCAAATATGGGGATGTCAATATGATGCGGCTCCACCAGCAATGAAATTTCGGTACACCCAAGAATAACAGCCTCTGCGCCGTTATCAATCAGTCGCGCAATGACATTCAAATAGGCATGGCGCGATTCATCCAGAACTCTGCCAAGACAAAGCTCTTCGTAAATTATTCGATGCACGACCTGCCGATCATCTTCCTCAGGAATTAAAACTCGAAGCCCGTACTGTTGTTCAAGACGCGCACGATAAAAATCCTGCTCCATCGTGAAGCGAGTCCCCAGCAGTCCCACAGTGAAAAATCCAGCAGCCTTGATGGCTTCCGCCGTCGGATCGGCAATGTGCAAGAGCGGAATGCTTACCGCCGCCTCAATTTGAGGGAAAACTTTGTGCATGGTGTTAGTACATAGCACCAATCCATCTGCGCCAGCAGTCTGGAGAATTCTTGCCGCATTGGCCAATATGCCTCCCGCTTGCTCCCATTTCCCCGCATGCTGCAACTGTTCGATCTCTTGAAAATCGACGCTATAGAGAATGATTTTGGCCGAATGCAATCCTCCCAGCCTTTGTTTAATTGACTCATTAATGTGCCGGTAATACGGAATTGTTGACTCCCAGCTCATTCCCCCGATTAAACCAATTGTCCTCATGCTCACTCCCTTTTTATGAGTGAACTATATATCTGAAAAATTCTAGGTCAGAATTCTGGCGACTTCTGCGGCGTGTAGGGAACGTTTCCATCCCCATAGAACCGCTTGCGTGTCGCCTCGGACACTCGATTGCACAGCGCATCACCCAGCTTGGCACGATCCAGCTTGCACTGCTGCCGTAACTCCTTCAACCGCACGGGGTCGGCTGCCAGTCACTCTACCGTTTCGATGGCGGCAGGTTCGGACAGGCCGCAAGCCCGCCAGCACAGCAACAAACAACAACGGCATGACCTTGTTCATAGCTCGATTTCCTCCGAGGCATCAGGTTTTGGCGTAGCGGAAGGCGTGCTTTCTCGCGCCAGCTCAATGGAACTCACCCGCTCGATAAAACGGGATAGTGTTTGAGAAGGTTCAGCATTCAGGCACAGCAAATAGGTTGTGTGAGCTGGCGAACGCCCAGCGAGGGGCCGCGCTACAACACCAGGCTCACGGCTGGCGATGATTTGCGAAGCACCCGCCAGCCCCAGCGCAAAGCCCGCCGACACCAGCGCCATCATCAAGTCCAAAGAAGCAACCTGTTCAGCCACCAGCGGCTCCGCATCCACCGCGCGTAAAACACGGGCGATCTGACGCGCATGACCTTCGCATACGACCGGGTCACACATCACCAACGGATAGCGCAGCACTTCGTCCAGAGGTATGCGCTTGTGGCTCAGGATAGGGTGCCGTTCAGGCACCGCGATCATCAGTGGGTCGGACCAAACGGGTTCAGCGAGGATGCCATCACCAACTTCGTCAGACTGCGCAAAGCCCACGTCGTACAGATCATCATTCAGCCCCTTGATCTGCTGCGACAGGGGCACCTCGAACAAACGAATATCAACCTCCGGTTCGTCTAGGCGGCACTGCGCCAACAAGGCGGGCAAGCGCGACGGTGTAATACCATCAGACAGGGCAATGCGTAACTGACCATGAAAGCCATTGGCCGCAGCCCTTACGCTGTCGCGCGTTTGCTCAAGTGCCGCGAAAACCCGGGGCACATGCTCAAGAAACAGCTTGCCCGCACGGGTCAATCGGGTACTGCGTGTTGTACGTGCAAACAGCGACACACCCAGTTCCGCCTCCAACTCTCTGATGGCTCGCGACAGCGGCGACTGCTCAATATGCAACTTCTCCGCTGCGCGGGCGAAGTGGAGTTCTTCGGCCACGGCCAGGAAGCAACGCAGATGCCGCAGTTCCATGGGTCAGGCGTCCGCTATCAGTAGACGGGATGACGGCGGCACAAGTCCACCACGTGTTCCCGCACCTGATCACGAACCGCCGTCAACGCACTGCCACCGGCTTCTACCCCATCCAACACGTCGCACAGCCAGCCGGCCAGTTGTTCGCACTCGGCCACGCCGAAGCCACGCGTGGTCACAGCCGGTGTGCCGATGCGCAGCCCCGAGGTCACGAAGGGCGAGCGCGGGTCGTTGGGCACCGAGTTCTTATTCGCCGTGATGTAAGCGTCGCTCAGGGCCGCGTCCGCGTCCTTGCCAGTGTAGGGCTTGGTGGATAGGTCGATCAGCATCAGGTGGTTGTCGGTGCCGCCGGACACGATCCTGTAGCCACGCTGCTGTAGCACTGAAGCCATCGCGCGAGCGTTGGTCACCACCCGGCGCTGGTAGGTCTTGAACTCAGGTGCCAGGGCTTCCTTGAAGGCCACCGCCTTGGCGGCGATGACGTGCATCAGCGGGCCGCCCTGGATGCCGGGAAACACGGCAGAATTAAGCTTCTTGTAGAAGTCCTCGCCCTGCCCCTTGGCTAGGATGATGCCACCGCGCGGACCGCGCAAGGTTTTGTGGGTGGTACTGGTCACCACATGGGCGTGAGGCAGCGGGTCCGGGTATTCGCTCGCTGCCACCAAGCCGGCGACGTGGGCCATGTCCACCCAAAAAATGGCGCCCACTTTGTCGGCAATGGAGCGCATGCGCGCCCAGTCCTTGTGGCGCGAATAGGCCGAGAAGCCGCCGATCAGCATCTTGGGCCGAGTTTCCAGCGCGATACGTTCCATCTCGTCGTAGTCGATCAGCCCCGTCTCAGGGTCCAGGCCATAGGGCACGATCTTGTAGTGCCGTCCCGAGAAATTGGATGGATTTCCATGGGTCAGGTGGCCGCCCTGGGCTAAGTTCATGCCCATCACGGTGTCACCGGGGTTTATCAGCGCCAGAAAAACCGCCGCATTGGCCTGAGCACCGGCATGGGGCTGGACGTTGGCGTAGTCGCAGTCGAACAGCGCCTTGACCCGTTCAATGGCTAGGCGCTCGGCCACGTCCACATGCTCGCAGCCGCTGTAGTAGCGCTTGCCGGGGTAGCCCTCGGCGTACTTGTTGGTGAACACCGAGTTCTGAATGGCCATCACCAGCGGGCTGGCGTAGTTCTCGGAAGCGATCAGTTCGACGTGATCTTCCTGACGGCGTTCTTCGCGCAGGACGGCTTCGGCCAACTCGGGGTCAAAATCAGCGAGAGTTAGGTATGTGTCATACATGGTATTCGTCCTATGTTTTGGAATGTTTAGGTTTGAAGGCGTGATCCGGCTCGGGCACGTCTAAGTCCAGTTGCCGACGCACATCGCGGATCAGGTCGCTGGCCGCCGCCAGCGCCTCGGCAGCCGGCTTATTGGCCAAACTTTCGATGAGCCAGGAGCCGATCACGACAGCATCGGCCACCTGGGCGACCTCTCTGGCCGTGCAGGCGTCGCGGATACCGAACCCGACGCCGACGGGAATGCGCACATGGCGGCGAACGCGCGCCAGCGTGTCACGCACCTGGGTCATGTCCAACGTCTTGGCGCCGGTGACGCCTTTAATGGAAACGCAATAGACGTAGCCGCTGGCGTGAATTGCGACCTGCCGGATACGCCGCTTGGTGGAGGTCGGGGCCAACAGAAAAATCATGTCAATGCCGTGACGGCGCAATTGCACCGCGAGGTCGCCGGAGACTTCCGGCGGGTAGTCAACCACCAGCACGCCATCTACACCCGCGCTGGCTGCGTCCACAGCGAAGGCTCCCGGCTGGCGCAGCAGGTCGTAGCGTTCGATGGGGTTGGCATAGCCCATCAGCACCACCGGCGTGTCGGTGTCCGACTCGCGAAAGCGTCGCACCTGATCGAATACCTGCGGCAGGCCGATGCCCTGACGCAGGGCGTACTCACTGGCGGCCTGAATGGTCGGACCATCAGCCGAGGGATCAGAGAACGGCACGCCCAGCTCAATGATGTCGGCACCGGCTTCGACCAGTACATGCATCAGCGCCGGGGTGATGTCCACGCTGGGGTAGCCAGCGGTGGCATAGGGGATCAGCGCTTTGCGCCCCTGCCGCCGCAGACGCTGGAAGGTCGTATCAAGTCGGCTCATGACTGACCTCCCATGGCGTTCGTCCGAGCCATTACCGTTTCCATATCCTTGTCACCCCGGCCGGACAGGTTGACCAGAATGGTTTGATCCTGGGGCAGCGTAGCCGCCAGCTTGACCGCATGGGCCACGGCGTGGCTGGCCTCCAGCGCGGGAATGATGCCTTCCACACGGCTCAGCAGATGAAAGGCGTGCAATGCCTCGTCGTCGGTGGCGCCAACATACTCGGCGCGACCGATTTCATGCAGCCAGGCATGTTCCGGCCCGACACCTGGGTAGTCCAGACCGGCGCTAATGCTGTGGGTTTCCCGCACTTGGCCGTTGTCGTCCTGAAGGATGAGCGAGCGGTTGCCGTGCAGCACGCCGGGACTGCCACACTGGATCGACGCGGCATGTCGGTCAGTATCCAGCCCCAACCCCGCCGCCTCGACACCGATCAGGCGCACCGCCTCATGTTCGATGTACGGGTGGAAAATGCCAATAGCGTTACTACCGCCACCGACGCAGGCGATTACCGCATCGGGATGTTGTTTCGCCATGCCAAGGCGCTTGAACAGCGCCGGGATCTGGAGTATGCACTCCTTACCAATCACGGTCTGAAATTCCCGCACCATTGTCGGGTAGGGGTGCATGCCGGCTACCGAGCCAATCAGGTAGAAGGTGTGATCGACATTCGTAACCCAATCGCGGATCGCGTCGTTCATGGCGTCCTTCAGTGTGCGCGAGCCGGAAGTCACCGGCACCACCGTCGCGCCCAGCAGCACCATGCGCTGGACGTTGGGGCGCTGTCGCTCGATGTCCTCGCTGCCCATATAGACCACGCATTCCAGGCCGTAACGGGCGCAGATCGTCGCGGTGGCAACACCGTGCTGACCCGCGCCGGTCTCGGCGATGATGCGTCGCTTACCCATGCGCCGCGCCAGCATCGCCTGACCGATTACGTTATTGATCTTGTGAGCACCGGTGTGATTGAGGTCTTCGCGCTTGAGAAAAATGCGCGCGCCGCCCGTTTCCTCGCTGAGGCGTCGGGCGTAGTAAACCGGCGAGGGACGGCCGACGTAATCAGCCAGCTCCTCCTCGAATTCGGCAATGAAGGCGGGTTCAGCACGGTAACGCTGATAGGCCGTGTGCAATGCTTCGACCGCCTGTGCCAAAGTCTCGCTAATGAAACTTCCGCCGAAATAACCAAAGAAGCCTTCAGCATCAGGTTGGTCGTATTTCAGTGTCTGCGTCATAGCACTGGCTCCTGCCGCGTAACTTCGGTCGCCGTTGCTGCGCCATCCAAGACGATCGGTGACAGCAGCCGGGCAACGCGGACTACGATGTCGTCGATCTGCGCTTCGCCGCAGACCAGAGGCGGCAACAGCCGGATGGTAGTGTCGCGGGTCACGGTGATGAGCAGGCGCTGCTCGGCCAGGGCGCGCCCGACTAATTCCTTGCAGTGTCTGTCCAGCTCGATCCCCGCCATCAAACCCTGCCCTCGGATGGCGGTGACGTTCGGGTGATCGCCCAGCGCGTTCTGTAACCCCACGAGCAAACGGGCGCCCAACACGGCGGCCCGCTCCGGCAGCCGGTCGCGCGCCATGATGTCGAGCACGGTGCAAGCCACCCGGCAGGCCAGCGGATTGCCACCGAAGGTCGAGCCATGCTGGCCGGGCGAGAACAGGTCGGCCGCCACGCCACGCGCCAAGCATGCGCCGATGGGAAAGCCATTGCCCAGCGCCTTCGCCAGGGTCATTACGTCCGGAGTGATACCGGCGTGCTGATGTCCGAACCAGGCACCGGTGCGGCCCATGCCCGCCTGAATCTCGTCGAGCATCAGCAGCCAGCCGTGCTGATCGCAAAGCGCACGCAATTCGCGCAGGTAGTCGGCGCTGGCAACCCGAATACCGCCTTCACCCTGTACCGGCTCGATCAGTACAGCCACGATATCGGACTCTTGCGCGGCTACCCTGCGCACCGCCTCGATGTCGTTGTAGGGCACCCGCAGGAAACCGGGCAGCAGCGGCTCGAAGCCTTGTTGCTTAGCGGGATTGCCGGTGGCAGAAAGCGTCGCGATGGTGCGGCCATGAAAGCCATTCTCCATCACGAGAATCATTGGCTGTGCTACCTGCTTGCGGTGAGCGTGCAGTCTTGCCAGCTTGAGGGCGGCTTCGTTGGCCTCGGCGCCCGAATTGCAGAAAAAAGCCCTTTTCATACCTGTCAACGCACACAGACTTTCGCCCAGCCGTTCCTGCCAGTCGATACGAAAGACGTTGGAGGTATGCAGCAGCATCCCAGCCTGCTCGGCGATGACGGCGGCGATCTCGGGATGAGCATGGCCCGGGCTAGTGACCGCGACACCAGCGATGGCATCTAGGTATTCCACGCCCTGTTCATCCCACAAGAGTGCGCCACTGCCGCGAACGAATGAAACGGGTTGACGGGCATAGGCCCGCATCAGGTGGGAAGTGGCAGGCTTCATGGAAAAATCCTCAAATCTGATTCGGCATGTGAACTGGCGGACGCGAATATAAATTCGCGCACGTATATTGCGTCGTTGTCATAGCTGTTCGCCCCCGAGGGCAGCAACAGCTCGGCGCATTGCGCCTGTTCTGTATGACGCAACGCATGCACGACTTGGCGGCACGCTTGGGCGACGGCTTCTGGCAGGCCAACCCCGTTGACCCAGTGTCCGGTCAAGGTGGCGCAGAACAGATCGCCCGTGCCCTTGGGCGTGGCGTGAATGCGCGGATGCGTAATGACCTCGGCTTGCTTACGAGTGACAAGCACCACCTGCATCTCATCCTGCGCCCAGGTATCGGGCACGGCACTGGTCACCGCGACCCATTGGATGCGCCCCGTCAGTAAGGTGCGGGCGGCGGTGACGACGCTTTCGACATCGTTCACCGCCAATCCGGTCAGGTGTGCCAGCTCAAAGCCGTTCGGTGTCAATCCATCGGCCAGTGGCAACAGGTCTCGGCGGTAGACATCGACCAGATTAGGATCGACATAGATACCGTGGTCGAGATCGCCCATCACCGGGTCGATCACGATGCGCAGGTCTGCACGTTCTTTCAGCAGAGCCCGCGCCCAACGGGCCAAGGCTTGGGCCTGCGCGAGGTTGCCGAGATAGCCAACCAGGATGACGCGAAGCGCATGCAGCGCTCCGCGCGCCAAAAGATCCCGCAAATAGCCATCGAACCATTCGATGGGCAACGCGCCGCCGTGCAACGTCGGGTAGTGCGGCGTGTTGCTGAACACGACTGTGGGCACAGCGGCCACTGACAACCCCAACCTCTCTAGGGTCGGGACCGCGACATTGTTTCCCACCCGCCCATAGACCACTTGCGACTGCACCGAGACCACTTCCAGCCGCAGCGGACGCAGTGCCGATAAAGAGGCTTCTTCAGTCATGGCTGTTCCCTGGTGCCTCACTCGGCCAATAGTGGCTGTCCGGCAAAGCGCGGGCGCCGAAAATAGCCTGTCCGACGCGCACCACGGTGGCACCTTCCTCGATGGCGATCTCGAAATCGCCAGACATGCCCATCGACAACTCTTCCAGTCCAATACCGACGGGCGCACTCTGTCGCAGCCGATCACGCAAGGTACGCAGCAACACGAAGCACTGGCGCACCCGCTCGACCTCGCCGGAGAACAGCGCAAGCGTCATCAGACCGCGCACGCGCAGCGCCGAGAACGACGGCAGTGCTTGGATAAAATCTGGCACGCCCTCGGGAGCCAGGCCGTATTTGCTTGCCTCGCCAGAGGTGTTGACCTGCACGAACACTTCCAGCGAACGTCCTTCGACTTGCAGGCGACGATCCAGCGCCTCGGCCACACGCAAGCTGTCCAGCGCCTGGAACTCAGCGGCGAAACGCGCCACGAGTTTGGCCTTGTTGGTTTGCAGGTGGCCGATGACCGACCATTGCAGGTCGGTCAAGTCCTGCATGGACTCCCACTTGCGATAGGCTTCCTGCACCTTATTCTCGCCCAGCATCCGGCAGCCCGCCGCATGAGCCATGCGCAGACTGGTCTCGGGCTTGGTTTTGCTGACGGGCAACAAGCGCACCGCTGCCGGATCACGGCCAGCACGATGGCAGGCCGCCTCGATACGCGCTTGCACTTCCAACAGATTCCGCCGGAAGTCTTCAACAGTAACGGCTTCTGGATACCGACCGTGTTGGTCGTGATGAGTCTGTGTGTCGGAAGGTACTGGCATCAGTTCACCCCTTTATTGGCAGGTATTGAAGTCATGACTGATTTTGATTCTCGTTGTGGCAACCGGCCATTAAGCACCGCATAAGCGACCAAGCCGATCACCAACCCCCAGAATGCGCCGCCAATACCCAGCAGGGTAATGTTGGCTGCTGCCGCCAAAAAGGTAATCAATGAGGCTTCGCGGGTTTTGGCATCGGCCATGGCGCTGGCGAGACTGCCGCCGATGGTGCCCAGCAGCGCCAGGCCCGCCAGCGTGGTGATGAAAGTTGCAGGGAAAGCCATGAATACAGCGGCCAGCGTCACCCCGAACACACCGACCAGGATGTAGAACACGCCAGCGGCAATACCAGCGATCCAACGTTTATCCGGGTTTTCGTGCGCCTCCCGGCCGGTACAGATGGCGGCTGTGATCGCAGCGATGTTGAAGGCGTGCGAACCGAACGGCGCCATCAACAGGGAACCGAGCCCGGTGACGGTCACGATGGGGTTGGCGCTGGTTCTGAAGCCATCGTTGCGCAGCACCAGCATGCCGGGCATGTACTGTCCGGTCAGGGTGATCAAAAACAGCGGCAACGCCACGCTCAGCAAGGCGTTGAGCGAAAACGCAGGCATAGTGAAGACTGGCGCGGCCAGTTTCAGGGTCAGCCCCGACAGATCGACGCGATCCTGAAGAAGCAAGAAGGCCAGCCCCAGCACCAGGATGCCCACCACTGCATAGCGCGCGGTGAAGCGCTTGATCACGACATAGGAGACAATCAAGAGCCCGGCCAGGAGCGGGTCGATACTCATGCTGCCAAAAGCACCAATACCGAACTGGAGCAGGATGCCGGCCAGCAGCCCAGCTGCCACGCCTGGCGGAATCAGGCGGATGACCCGCTCGAACCAACCCGACAGCCCAAGCACCACGAAGGCGGCAGCCGAGATCAGGTAGGCGCCGACTGCTTCCGCGTAGGGCGTGGTCGCCAGCGCTGTGACGAGGAAAGCGGCGGCCGGTGTGGACCACGCCGTGATGATTGGTTCGCGGGAAACCCAGCTCAGGATGATCCCCGTAACGCCCACGCCGATGGAAATCGACCACACCCACGAGGCCGTCAGATC
>JACDJC010000542.1_pt1 | contig 43009 bp, 42 predicted proteins | sample 7454191 | NCBI WGS metagenome assembly JACDJC01 (sample SAMN14253291, study PRJNA609438) | sludge metagenome | isolation source: sludge after 25d culture with pyrite and EDTA | collected 2018-12-20
AGGACGCGCCGGTCCTGTCCGAGGCCGAGCGGGTCAAGCGGCAGCGACAGCTGCAGGACCTGGATTCGGACCTGCAGCGCAAGCGGCGCGAATTCCAGGAGGACTTCAACCGCCGCCGCAACGAGGAATTCTCTGCCATCATCGAGAAAGCGGATGCTGCCATCAAGAAAATCGCCGACCAGCAACACTACGACCTGATCATCCAGGACGCCGTCACGGTCAGCCCGCGCGTGGACATCACCGACCAGGTCATTCAGGCGCTGGGTGGCTGATTCCCGATGCCTGTGCTGCTTGCGCCTGAACGGGCTCCTGCATTGCCGCAGCTCCTGGAAGCTGCCGACACGGTCGGGCTGCAAAGCAGCATACTGGACGCCGGTGGCGGCCGAGACCGCCGCATCGCCGGCATCGGCTCCCTGACCACAGCGGGTGCCAGTGAAATCACCTTTCTGTCCAACCCCAGGCTGCAGGATCAGCTGGATGACTGCCATGCGGCGGCGGTGATTCTGCGCCCGCAAGACTGGGCGGCGTATCAACAGCGTCATTCCCAGGCGCCCCCCTGGGGGGTCGTGCTGTGCGAGCAGCCTTATCTGCTGTATGCACTGCTGGCACAGTGGTTCGACCAGCACCGGCTGGGCACCTTGCCGCGTGGCATTCACCCCAGCGCCGTGATCGCCGACGACGCCATTCTGGACGAAGGCGTCCATGTCGGTCCGCTGGCCGTCATCGAGGCGCGCACCCACGTGCACGCGGGTGTGCGCATCGGGGCCGGGTGCGTGATCGGACCGGATTGCAGCATCGGCCAGGACAGCCTGCTGCATGCCCACGTCACGCTCTATCACGGGGTGCACGTCGGGGCGCGTGCGATCCTGCATTCGGGCGTCGTGCTCGGGGCCGACGGTTTCGGTTTTGCCCCGGATCCGCGCACGCCCGGTGCCTGGGCAAAAATTGCACAGCTGGGCGGGGTGCGTGTGGGCGACGACGTGGAAATCGGTGCCAACACCACGGTCGATCGTGGCGCCGTCGAAGACACCGTCCTGGGTCATGGGGTCAAGCTCGATAACCAGATCATGATCGGCCATAATTGCCGTATCGGCGATCACACCGCCATGGCAGCCTGTGTGGGCGTGGCCGGGTCCACCACCATGGGCCGGCGCTGCGTCATCGGCGGTGCTGCCATGTTCGGCGGCCACCTGACGCTGGGCGACGACGTGCATATTTCCGGCGGTACGGCCGTCACTTCGGATATTCTCGAGGCTGGACGTTATACCGGCGTATTCCCCTTGGCAAAACACGCTGCATGGCAACACAACGCGGCCGTGATCGGCCAGCTCGCGCAATTGCGCAAGCGCGTGCGGGCCATCGAACGACAAGGCCCTGCCGGGTCGCCCGGCCTCAGGAACGACAAGCAGGACACACAATAATGGAACTCGACATCAAGGACATCATGGAGCGGCTGCCCCATCGGCAGCCGATGCTGCTTGTGGACCGCGTCCTGGAAATGGTCCCCGGCAAGAGCATCGTCGCCATCAAGAATGTCACCTACAACGAGCCGTTCTTTCAGGGCCATTTCGCCCACCATCCGGTCATGCCGGGCGTGCTCATCATCGAGGCCCTCGCCCAGGCCGCGGCCCTGTTCTCGTTTGCCGATGCGGGGGCACCGAACCTGGCCAGCACCAAGGTCGCCTATTATCTGGTGGGCGTGGACGGGGCGCGCTTTCGTCGTCCGGTCGTGCCCGGTGACCAGCTGCGCCTGGAAGTCACGGCCGACAAGCTCAGCCGCTCGATCTGCAAATACACGGCGGTGGCCAAGGTGGGCGACCAGATCGCCGCCGAAGCCAAGATCATGTGCGCGGTGCGCATTCTGGAGGAGTGATGGTCGTGGCACAGATCCACCCCACGGCCATTGTGGCAGCGGGTGCCGAGCTGGATGACACGGTCAGCGTGGGGCCCTACAGCCTCATCGGTCCCCACGTGCGCATCGGCGCGCGCACGCGCGTCGGGCCGCACTGCGTGATCGACGGGCACACGACCATCGGGCCAGACAACCATTTCTACCGCTTCTGCTCCATCGGCGGCATGCCGCAGGACAAGAAATACGGCGGCGAACCCACCGCGCTGAGCATCGGCAGCGGCAACACGTTTCGCGAATTCGTGACCGTGAATACCGGCACCACCCAGGATGTGGGCACCACGCGCCTGGGCGATGACAACTGGATCATGGCCTACGTCCACGTTGCGCACGACTGTCAGGTGGGCAGCCATGTGGTGATCGCCAACAGCGTTCAGCTGGGCGGGCACATCCATATCGGCGATTGGGCCATTCTGGGCGGGCTGTCGGCCGTGCACCAGTTCGTGCGCATCGGTGCCCACGCGATGATCGGCGGCACCAGCTCCGTGCGCCAGGACGTCCCGCCCTACATGATAGGCGCGGGCGACCCGTTCCGGCCCGTCGGCATCAATTCCGAGGGCCTGGGCCGGCGCGGTTTCAGCGCCCCGGACATCCAGGTCCTGAAGGATGCCTACAAGGCACTCTACCGCCGCCAGCTCAATGTGGGCCAGGCCATCGAGGCACTGGTGCAGTTGCAGGCGGAACACCCGTCAGAGGCCCCGGCCGTGCAGACGCTGCTCGACTTCCTGCGGGGCGCCAGCCGCGGCATCGTGCGGCCATGAGCCTGCGCGCCGCCATCGTGGCGGGCGAACCCTCCGGCGACCTGCTGGCAGCCCGCATGATACGGGGCCTGCTGGCGCACGACCCGCAGACCCGGACCATGGGCATCGGAGGCCCGGCCATGGCACGCACGGGCTTCCAGGCCTGGCACCCCATGGACGCGCTGAGCGTGTTCGGCTATGTGGATGCCCTGCGCCGCGCACCCCGCCTGATCCGCACCTGGCGCGACACGCGGCAACGCATACTGCGACTGCGCCCGGACGTGTTCGTCGGGGTGGATGCGCCCGATTTCAACCTGCGCCTGGAGGAACAGCTGCGGGCGGCCGGGATCCCCACCATCCATTTCGTCAGCCCCTCGATCTGGGCGTGGCGCTTCGAGCGCATTCATCAGATTCGTCGCGCCGTCTCGCACATGCTGGTGTTGTTTCCCTTCGAAGAGGCACTGTATCGCGAGCAGGGCATCCCGGTCACCTATGTCGGCCACCCGCTGGCTGAACTCATCCCCATGAAGCCCGATGCACCGGCTGCACGCGCGCGGCTGGGCCTGGATCCGGCGCGGCGGGTGCTGGCGCTGCTGCCGGGCAGCCGCGAGTCCGAACTGCGCCTGCTGGCGCCGCGCTTCCTGCAGGCGGTGCAGCGCTTGCGCCGCCAGGATCCCGCCCTGCAGGTCGTGGTGCCGCTGGTCAACGCCCAGCGGCGTGCCCAATTCGAGGTCCTGCTGGCCCGTTACCCGGTGCGGGGCTGCCGCATGCTTGAGGCAGGGCCCGCAACCGGGTCGGACGGCGTGCGTGCGCTGCGTGCAGACGGTCTGGACACGACCGATTGGCCGGTGGCATGGCACGCCATGGAAGCCGCGGATGCCGTGCTGGTGGCCAGCGGCACTGCCACGCTGGAGGCCGCGCTGTTCAAGCGGCCGATGGTGATCTCATACGTCATTTCGCCCTGGATGCGGCGCATCATGGCCTGGAAATCGGGCCAGCAGGGACCCAGTCTGCCCTGGGTCGGCCTGCCCAACATTCTCGAGCGGGAATTTGTCGTGCCGGAATTGCTGCAGGACGCGGCCACACCGGACGCACTGGCCGAATGCACCTGGCGCGCCCTGAGCGATGGCGACCACGGCCGGCGGGTGGCGCAACGTTTTGCCGCTTTGCATCAAGCCCTCAGCCGCGATACGCCGAGCCTGGCGGCGCAGGCCATCCTGGAGGTCTGTCATGGTCAATCAGCCTGATCTGTTCGGGGATGACCTCTTCGCGCCCGCAGTGGCCGGCGTGGACGAAGCCGGCCGAGGCCCCCTGGCGGGCCCGGTCTATGCCGCAGCCGTGATTCTGGACCCGGCACGGCCCATCACCGGCCTGAACGATTCGAAAAAACTCAGCCCCGCGCGGCGCGAACGGCTGGCCGTGCAGATCCGCGACCGCGCCCTGGCCTGGGCCGTGGCCAGCGCCGGGGTCGAGGAGATCGACCGCTTGAACATTCTGCAGGCCACCTTATTGGCGATGCGGCGCGCCTGTGCGGGCCTGCGGCACCCGCCACGATGCATCCTGGTGGACGGCAACCGGCTGCCGCCGGGGCTGCCGTGCCCGGCACGCACCCTGGTGGGCGGGGATGCGCTGGAACCCGCCATCTCTGCCGCCTCGATCCTGGCCAAGACAGCGCGCGATGCCTGCTGCCTGGCGCTGCACGAACAGTATCCGCAATACGGCTTCGATCGGCACAAGGGCTATGGCACGGCCCTGCATCTGGCGCGTCTGGCAGAGTTCGGCCCGTGTCCGGTCCATCGCCGCAGCTTTGCGCCGGTGCGGCGCCTGCTGTTGCAGCGTGCGTCGCCTGCCGGGCAGCACCCACCGGACGACGAGGGGTCGGCGTCATGAAGGACGGCGGAAACATCCGGCAGATTGCATCGCGCGACAACCCGGATTACAAGGCTTGGCTGCGGCTGGCACAGGGGCGCCCGGCCCGTGGCGAATCGCGCGTCCTGCTCGAAGGCGAGCATCTGTGCCGGGCCTGGCTGGACCACAGCGGCCTGCCCGAGGTCTTGATCGTGGACGAGGCCACGCTTGCCGCGGGGGGCCGGATCGGCGCGCTCTGGCAAGCCTGTGCCGCCACCCGGCGCGTGGTGTTGCAGGGCCGCCTGGCAGCCCCCCTGCGTCAGGTGGTGCAGGGTCCGGGCGTGTTTTTCCTGGTGACGCCGCCCGCACCTGCGCTGCCTGCGCGCATCACCCGGGGCTGTCTGTGCCTGGACCGGGTTCAGGACCCGGGCAATCTGGGCACGCTGCTGCGCACCGCAGCGGCGGCCGGGCTGGAACAGGCCTTTCTGTCGCACGGTTGCGCCGCGGCCTGGTCACCCAAGGTGCTGCGCAGCGGGCAGGGGGCCCATTTCGCCCTGCAGATTCATGAACGCGTGGATTTGCTGGCGCTTGGCCCGCGCCTGGCGGTGCCGCTGGCCGCCACCGCCCTCGAGGCCGCCGTGTCGCTGTACGACTGGGACTTGCGTGCGCCATGCGCCTGGGTGTTCGGCAACGAAGGCCAGGGCGTGGCGGCCGAGCTGCTGCAAGCCGCCGCCTGGCGGGTGCGCATTCCGCACTCGGCCGCCGTGGAATCCCTGAATGTGGCTGCTGCGGCAGCCATCTGCCTGTTCGAACAGCGCCGTCAGCAGGCGATCCGATCTTGAAGGCTGCCAGGACGCGCGCGCTGACGCCGGCTCAGTAGCTCAGGCGGTCCAGGCCGACCTCGTCCAGGATCTTGGTGGAGATCTCCTCGATCGAGCGGGTGGTGGTGGACAGCCAGGGAATGTTTTCCATGCGCATCAGGCGTTCCGCCTCGGCGACTTCGTCGCGGCATTGCTTGAGCGAGGCGTAGGCGCTGTGCGGTCGGCGTTCGTGGCGCACTTCGGCCAGGCGTTCAGGCTGGATCGACAGACCAAAGAGCTTGCGTCGATAGGGCAGCAGGGTGGCGGGCAGGGCTCCCCGGTCGAAGTCCTCGGGGATCAGCGGATAATTGGCCGCCTTGACCGCATACTGCATGGCCAGATACAGGCTGGTGGGGGTCTTGCCACAGCGTGACACCCCGACCAGGATCACGTCGGCCTGCTCCAGCCCGCGAATGGTCTGCCCATCGTCGTGCGCCAGGCTGAAGTTGATGGCCTCGATGCGATTGTTGTACTGTTCGCTGCGCCCGTTGGTGTGCGAGCGGCCGACCGAGCGGCTGGATTTCACCCCCAGGATTTCCTCCAGGTTCTGCACGAAGGCACCAAACAGGTCCAGGAAAATGCAGGGCACCTGACGGATGCAATCGGCAAGCTCCGGGTCGACGAGTGTGCTGAACACCAGCGGAGGGGGGCCGCCTTCGTCGGATTTCTGGGCGATGCGACGCGCTGCAGCATCGGCCTTTTCGATTGAATCGATGAACGGCAGGCGAATCGCCTGGAAGGCGATCTGGTCGAATTGTGACAGGACCGCGTGACTGAACGTTTCGGCGGTGATGCCCGTGCTGTCGGAGACGATGAACACGGTGCGTTCAATAGAGGATTCGGTCATGGAATGTTGAACCACCAAGCGTCAGAAACGGTACAATCCGCGAAGGTTACCAGTCGCCCGCAGCGCAGGCAAGGCTGGTTTGCCGGGCGCACGCCATTGCAGTGCACAAATGACCGGGAACCCCCCTTTCACAGGACCTTCCCGGCAGCGGGATTTCTCACACCCAGGGCTCCCCATCGTCGCGTACGCCGGGCAAACACGCTTTTTCCATCTTGAAGGTGACACCATGTCGCATGTCGTATCGTTCGATCAGCTCCGCATGACGGACGTTGATTCGGTGGGGGGCAAGAACGCCTCTCTGGGGGAAATGATCAGCCAGCTCGCGGGCGCTGGTGTGCGGGTGCCGGGCGGTTTCGCCACCACGGCCGATGCCTTTCGCGATTTTTTGCGCGCCACAGGGCTGGATGCACGCATCAACGCCCGTCTGGATGCACTGGATGCGGATGACGTGCGCGAATTGGCCGCGGCCGGTGCGCAGATCCGCCAGTGGGTGATCGATACGCCGTTTCCGCCCGACTTTGAACAAGCCATCCGCACGGCCTTCGCGCAGCTGGACGCCGATGGCCAGGGTTCCTTCGCCGTGCGCTCTTCGGCCACCGCCGAAGACCTGCCGGATGCGTCCTTTGCCGGTCAGCAGGAAACCTATCTGAATGTCAGGGGCATCGACGAGGTCCTGGAAAAGATCCGCCATGTCTTCGCCTCGCTGTACAACGACCGTGCCATTTCGTACCGTGTGCACAAGGGCTATGCACATGCCGATGTGGCGCTGTCGGCCGGCATCCAGCGCATGGTGCGCTCCGACAAGGGCAGCGCCGGCGTCATGTTCACGCTGGACACCGAGTCCGGCTTCCAGGACGTGGTCTTCATCACCTCGTCCTACGGTCTGGGCGAGACGGTCGTCCAGGGTGCCGTGAATCCGGACGAATTCTACGTCTTCAAGCCCACCCTGGCTGCCGGGCATTACCCCATCATCAGCCGGCGCATCGGCTCCAAGCTGATCAAGATGGAATTCGACGAACAGCGCACATCGGGCCATGCGGTGCGCACGATCGAGGTGCCGGCTTCCGAGCGCAATCGCTATTCGCTGTCCGACGACGAAATCATCGAGCTCGCGCGCTACGCCACCATCATCGAATCGCATTATCAGCGCCCGATGGATATCGAGTGGGGGCGCGACGGCATCGATGGCAAGCTCTACATCCTGCAGGCGCGGCCGGAAACCGTCAAATCCCGGCAGGGCCACCATGATGTCCAGGAGCGCTACCGCCTGAAGGCCACGGGCGAGGTCCTGGTGACCGGCCGTGCCATCGGGCAGAAGATCGGCTCGGGCACCGTGCGCGTCGTGGGGGATGTCTCCGAGATGGACCAGATCCGTGCGGGCGACATCCTGGTCACCGACATGACCGACCCGAATTGGGAACCGGTCATGAAGCTCGCCGCGGCCATCGTCACCAACCGGGGCGGGCGCACCTGCCATGCGGCCATCATCGCGCGCGAACTGGGCATTCCGGCCGTGGTCGGCTGCGCCGACGCCACCGATGTGCTGGCCGATGGTCGCGAGGTCACCGTCTCCTGCGCCGAAGGCGACGAGGGTCGCATCTACGACGGGCTGATCGAAACCGAAGTCGAGGAAGTCCGCTGGGGCGAAATGCCCGATATCGGCCTGAAGGTGATGATGAATGTCGGCAATCCGCAGCTGGCCTTCGATTTTTCCCGGATTCCCAATGCCGGTGTCGGGCTGGCACGGCTGGAATTCATCATCAACAACAACATCAATGTGCACCCCAAGGCGATCCTGGACTACCCGAATGTGGACAGCGACCTGAAAAAGGCCGTGGAGTCCGCCGCCCGGGGCTACGCCAGCCCGCGCGCCTTCTTTGTGGAAAAGCTCGCCGAAGGGGTGGCCACCATCGGTGCCGCCTTCTACCCCAAGCCCGTCATCGTGCGCCTGTCCGACTTCAAGTCCAACGAGTATCGGAAGCTGGTGGGCGGTTCGCGCTACGAGCCCGAGGAAGAAAATCCCATGCTGGGGTTCCGGGGTGCCTCGCGCTACATCTCCGAGGACTTCAGCGAGTGCTTCCGCATGGAATGCGAGGCACTGAAGAAAGTGCGCGACGACATGGGGCTCACCAACGTGGAGATCATGGTGCCTTTCGTGCGCACGCTGAACCAGGCCGCGCGCGTCATCGACCTGCTGGCCGTCCACGGCCTGAAACGCGGCGAAAATGGCCTGCGCCTGATCATGATGTGCGAGGTCCCATCCAACGCCATCCTGGCCGACGAGTTCCTGCAGTTCTTCGATGGTTTCTCGATCGGCTCGAACGACATGACGCAGCTCACCCTGGGGCTGGACCGCGATTCCGGCCTGGAATTGCTGGCCGCTGATTTCGACGAACGGGATCCTGCCGTGCGCTTCATGCTGCGCCGTGCCATCCAGGCCTGCCTGAAGGCCGGCAAATACGTCGGCATTTGCGGTCAGGGCCCCAGCGATCACCTCGATCTGGCCCAGTGGCTGCGCGACGAGGGTATCCTGTCGATATCCCTGAACCCCGACACGGTCGTCGATACCTGGCAACGACTCGCACACGCTCCGGTCGCTGCATGAGCCGCGCCGTGCGGTCGCTCGTGCGGTCGGGCGGCACCGCACGGCGCATTCTCCACAGGAGGCATCATGCATTTTCACGCCTTGGTTTCATCCCCCCTGGGCCCGATCCTGCTGCAAGCCGATGAGGTCAGTCTGCAGGGTCTGTATTTCGCCGACCAGCGGGATTGCCCGCGCGTGCCGGGTGTGACGCCTGCGCAGGCGAGCGTCCTCAAACCGGCCGAGGGGATGCTGAATGGCAGGCCCTTGCGCAGCCTGAAGGCGCTGCGCCCGGGCTCCTCCGATCCGCAGAAGGATGCCGATCCGCAGAAGGATGCTGATCCGCAGAAGCACGCTGGTCTGGCAGCGGGCGCCGCAGCCGACGGCCGCGTGGCAGCTCAGGCGTTGCAGGCCGCCGCGGCCGAAGCTTCGCCCGGCGTGCTGCAGCTGTTGCAGGATGGCACCCCCGACGGGGCGCTGGCCGTGCTGCAGCAGACCGCAGCGCAGCTGTCCGCCTATCTGCAGGGCAGGCGCTGCCGCTTCGATGTGCCGCTGGCGCCGCGCGGGACCCCGTTCCAGAAGAAAGTCTGGGATGCCCTGCTGACGATCCCCTGTGGGCACACGGTGTCTTATGGCGAGCTTGCACGCCGGGCCGGCCTGGGTGCCGGACATGGCCGGGCCGTGGGGTCGGCCGTCGGCAGCAACCCGATCAGCATCCTCATTCCCTGCCACCGGGTGCTGGCCAGCAATGGCACGCTGAATGGCTACGGCGGCGGCCTGAGCCGCAAGGTCCGCTTGCTGGAGATCGAGGGTTTCGCAATCGGCTGAAGTCAGTCTGCCTGCTTGAGGCGCGTGTCGTGCTTCATCAAGCGCTCTTTTTCCCGCGCCCAGTCCTTGTCACGCGCGCTGTCACGCTTGTCGTGCAGTTTTTTCCCGCGTCCCAGCCCGAAGTCGAGCTTGATGCGCCCGCCCTTGTAATGCAGGTTCAGTGGCACCAGGGTGTAGCCGCGCTGCTCGACCTTGCCGATGAGCTTGCTGATTTCCTCGGCACGCAGCAGCAGCTTGCGCGTGCGTGTGGGATTCGGGTGGATGTGGGTCGATGTGGTCGGCAGCGGGCTGATGTGCATGCCCAGAATCCAGAGTTCGCCGTCGCGCACGATGACGTAGCTTTCCTTCAGCTGGACGTGTCCGGCGCGGATTGCCTTGACCTCCCAGCCCTGCAGTACCAGTCCTGCCTCGTAGCGCTCCTCGATGAAATAATCGTGGGTGGCTTTGCGGTTTTCTACAATGCTCATGAGTCCTTCGGGCGGGGATCGGTAAAATCGTTCAATTCTATCCCATGCGACGCGTGTCGCGACGCTCATCCGTCAACCGTCCTTCCCGACGACACCCATCCCGATGCATTCCATACAACGCTCCGCCCTCGTTCCTTACCGTTGCGACCAGATGTTCGATCTCGTGGCCGATGTCGGCCGCTACCCGGAATTCATGCCCTGGTGCGGCGGCGCCCAGGTGCAATGGCGCAACGAACAGGGCATGCAGGCCACCTTGCAGATTCATTTTGCAGGCATCCGCCAGAGCTTCACGACGCGCAATGATCATGACTACCCGCGGCGCATCGTGTTCCATCTGGTCGACGGGCCATTTTCCAACCTGACGGGTCACTGGACCTTTCAGCCACTGGGAGACGACGGTTGCAAGATCCTCTACACGATGGAGTACGCATTTTCCAGCCGGGCCCTGTCGGCCGTGATCGGTCCGGTATTCAACCGCATCGCCACCAGCTTCATCGATTCTTTCATCCAGCGGGCCCACGCGGTGTACGGGGGCTGACGTGCGCGTGCGCATCGCCTTTGCCGCACCCACGCGGATCTGGCAGCAGACGCTCGATCTGCCCGCCGGCGCCACCGCTGCCCAGGCGCTGGCCCAGAGCGATTTCGCGCGGGAATTCCCCGAATATGCGGACCCTCCATTGACCATCGCGGTCTGGGGAGAGCGCTGCGACCTGCAACGCGTCCTGCAGGAAGGTGACCGGCTGGAACTGCTGCGGCCGCTGGTTTTCGATCCACTGGAATCCCGCCGGCGCCGGGCCGCACACCGCAAATTGTCGTGAGCATGACAGCCCTGTGACCGCGAGCGCGCTAAGGTGGTCGCAGTGCGGCAAGGCACGCGCCCGGGCGCGTGGCCTCGCTCGTTGCGGCGGTGCTAAAGTGACCGTTGTCGTCATCCGGAGGCCCAAGCCATGGATTTTCGTCTCACCGAGGAGCAGCAAGCCTTCGCGCAGGCTGCCCGTGAATTTGCCCAGGGCGAGCTCGCCCCGCACGCGGCGCGCTGGGACGAGGAACAGATCTTTCCCCGGCAAGCCTTCGCCAAAGCCGGTGAACTGGGGTTTTGCGCCATGTACGCACCCGAATCCATCGGCGGGCTGGGCTTGCCGCGCCTGGATGCCACGCTGGTCTTCGAGGAAATGGCGGCGATCGACCCGTCGACCACGGCCTTCATCACGATCCACAACATGGCCACCTGGATGATCGGCAGCTGGGCCCAGCCGCCGGTGCGTGATCACTGGGGGCCGCTGCTGGCCAGCGGCGAAAAGCTGGCCTCCTACTGCCTGACGGAACCGGGCTCGGGTTCGGACGCGGCATCGCTCGCCACCAGCGCGCGGCTGCAGGGCGATCACTACAGGATCGATGGCACCAAGGCATTCATCTCCGGGGCCGGCGACACGGACGTGCTGGTCGTGATGGCGCGCACCGGAGGGCCGGGCGCGCGCGGCGTCTCGGCCTTGGTCGTGCCGGCCGACACGGCAGGCATCAGCTATGGCCGCAAGGAAAAGAAAATGGGCTGGAACAGCCAGTCCACGCGCCCGATCGCATTTGAAGACGTTCGTGTCCCGGTTGAAAACCGCCTGGGCCAGGAAGGCGAGGGCTTTCGTTTCGCCATGAAGGGCCTGGACGGCGGGCGCATCAACATCGCCGCGTGCTCGGTGGGCGCCGCGCAGGGTGCCGTGGATGCCGCGCGCCGCTACATGGGCGAGCGCCACCAGTTCGGTCAGCCGCTGGCCGACTTCCAGGCGCTGCAGTTCAAGCTGGCCGATGCGCTCACGAACGTCGTGGCGTCACGCCAGATGGTTCGCCTGGCGGCCGGCAAGCTCGATCACGACGACCCGCAAGCCAGCGCCTACTGTGCCATGGCCAAGCGCCTGGCGACCGATCTGTGTTTCCAGTCCTGCCTGGATGCGCAGCAGATCCACGGGGGTTATGGCTACCTGAAGGACTATCCGCTCGAGCGCCTGGTGCGCGACACGCGCGTGCATCAGATCCTGGAAGGCACCAACGAAATCATGCGCCTGATCGTCGCGCGCCACTTGCTGACCCAGGGGGCGGACTTGCGATGAACAGGCATCCGACCCGAAAGAAGAACCGTCACCGGAGAATCTGATGGACGCTCCCGTGTTATTCGAGGAAATTCCGGCGCGTGGCGGCCGGCGCGTCGGTGTGGCCACCCTGAACAGCCCGCAGACGCTCAATGGCCTGTCCCTGGCCATGTGCCGCTTGCTGGATGCCCGTCTGCAGGCCTGGGCTGGCGATGCCGATCTGGTCGCCGTCGTCCTGCGCGGAGCCGGTGACCGCGCGTTCTGCGCCGGCGGCGACCTGCACGCCCTGTATCGCAGCATGCTGGACAGTCCGGCGGGCGATGCCTGGGCCAACGTCCATGCCCGCGAATTTTTCGAGACCGAATATCGCCTGGATTTCCGCATCCATCGCTACCCCAAGCCGATCCTGGTCTGGGGCAGCGGCATCGTCATGGGCGGCGGCGTCGGCCTGATGCTGGGCGCCAGCCACCGCATCGTCACCGAAACCACACGCTTGGCCATGCCCGAGATCAGCATCGGCCTGTACCCCGACGTCGCCGGTACGTGGATGCTCAGCCGGCTGGCACGAGGCCTGGGCCATTTTCTGGCCTTTACCGGGGCGCAGCTGGGTGCGGCCGACTGCCTGCACTTCGGCCTGGCCGACCGCGTGTGCGCTGCGAACGGGCTGCAGGCGCTGCTGGATGCCCTGGTCGGCACGGACTGGTCTGCCGATGTCGCGGCGCATGCGGCCCAGATCGATGCCGTGCTGGACACCTGCCAGGTGGACGCACCGGCACCGGGCCCGCTGCTGCGGCATGCCGCTGTGATCCGGCAGGCCTGCAACCGTGCCGATTTCCTGCAGATCTGCGCCGCCATCGCCGCCTGGGAACATGACGCAGACCTCTGGCTGGCGCGGGCGGCGGCCACGTTTCTGGCCGGGTCCCCCGGATCGGCACGCCTGAGCCACACCTTGCTGGCCCGCGCGCGCCACCAGTCCCTGGCCGACACCTTCCGCATGGAACTGATTGCATCCCTGCACTGCTGCGCGCAACCCGACTTGCGTGAGGGCATACGCGCGCTGCTCATCGACAAGGACAGATCGCCGCGCTGGCAGCCAGCCACCTGCGAACAGGCCAGCACCGCCTGGGTGCAGCGTTTTCTGACCGCGCCCTGGCCGGCAGGCCAGGCACATCCGCTGGCCGACCTGAAAAGTTGAACCGCAGACCCTGATCCCGTCTGCCCGCTTCGCGCATCCCGGTTCGCTGAAACCCCACGACAAAAGACTTCACAGGAGACACCACCATGAACAGCACGATCGGATTCATCGGCCTGGGCCACATGGGCGGCCCGATGGCGCAGAACTTGCTGAAGGCCGGCCACACACTGCAGGTCTTCGACCTGGTGCCGCAAGCCATGCAGGCCGCGGCGCAGGCCGGTGCGCGGGCGATGGCCTCGGCCGCCCAGGCCGTGGACGGCGTGGATGTGGTCATCACCATGCTGCCCGCCAGCCGCCACGTCGAGGGCCTCTATCTGGGTGACGACGGCCTGCTGAGCGCCATTGCACCGGGCACGCTGGTGCTGGAGTGCAGCACCATAGCCCCCGAATCGGCGCGCAAGGTATCTGCCGCTGCTGCGGCACGCGGCATCCGCATGCTGGATGCGCCGGTATCCGGTGGCACGGGCGGGGCCGTGGCCGGCACGCTGACCTTCATCGTGGGGGGCGCTGCGGCCGACCTCGAAGCCGCCCGACCCTGTCTGCAGGTCATGGGCAAGAACATTTTTCATGCAGGCGAAGCGGGCGCAGGGCAGGTGGCCAAAATTTGCAACAACATGTTGCTGGGCATTCAGATGGCAGGCACCGCCGAAGCGCTGGCCCTGGGGGTGGCCAACGGTCTGGATCCCAAAACCCTGTCGGACATCATCGCCAAGAGCTCCGGGCGCAACTGGGCCACCGAACTCTACAACCCGTGGCCGGGGGTGATGGACCATGCCCCGGCATCGCACGATTACGCGGGCGGTTTCGGCGTGGATTTGATGCTCAAGGATCTGGGGCTGGCCGCCGAAGCGTCGATGCATGTCCGCGCCACCACGCCGCTGGGTGAACTGGCCCGCAACTTGTACGCGCTGCACAGCATCCAGGGGCATGGCAAGCTGGATTTTTCCAGCATCCAGAAGCTTTACCACCAGCCACATCCGAAGGGCTGAAACCCCGGAGGCAGGGACCCCGGAACGCAGGGACCCTGGAGCGCAGGGACCCCGGAACTGCGGAATTCCGGAATTCCGGAATTCCGGCATCAGGACTGCGGCATTCGACAGAAAGCCCCGATCCGGGAACCCGGTCAGGTGCGCGCGGCGCGCGGCGTCTGCAACCTCAGTTGCGGCCCGTCTGCCGCGCCGACCGCATGACGCATGGCGGGCCAGTCCGACAGGGTGATTTCCGCAGCCACGTACAGCAGGCCTTCGTGCACGACCGACTCGATCACCCGGCCAACGGGCCGGCCACCGGCCTCGCCGGCAGCATGCAGGTCGGCCGCCGGGGGCAGGGGGGGGCTGCCCGCCGGCCACGGTGCCGTGCCGCACGCCATGCGCCGCTTCACCGTGCCGCGATAATGGCTGCGGGCAATGACCTCCTGGCCAGGGTAGCAGCCCTTGGCAAAATCGATGCTGCCGTTCAGGTCCATGTCCAGCGTGCTGGCCAGGAACAGGTCTTGCGTGCCCGCCGTGATCCAGGGCCAGCCGTGGGCCAGCCGCAGCGCCGCCCAGCCTGCAGCCGGATCTGTGGCGCCGACCGTGGCGGTGCGGGTGGCTTCGGCCATGGATGTCCCGACAGCATCCGGGGGCGCCGCGGGATGGTTCGCGTCGGAGGCAGCGCGCGCCGCGCCGGCGGCCTGCATTTCGACGCGCCAGGCCGCGGGTGCGGTGTGGTCGGCCATGGGGGCCACGATCCAGGTGGCACCCTGCAGGTCGCGCCGCGACCAGGCGGGCAGGCCGTGCAGCGCCTGCGGCACGTGCGAGGCACCGCACACACCCTGGATGTCGCGCGCGGCATCCAGGGTGATGGTGACCTTGGCGCGCAGCACGAACATGCGCAGCCGCCGCACCAGCGCTTCGGCCAGATCACGCGAGACCATGAAATCGATGCCATGGGCGCCGCTCGACCAGAACACGCCGTTGGCCAGCAAACGCCCCTGGGCGCTGCAGTAGCCGGCCGGGCGTGCCTGATCGGGTGGCAGGTCCTGCACGGCATTGGTGAGCTGGCCATGCAGGAAGGAGACCCCATCGGGCCCCTGCAGGTGCACGATCGCCCGCCCGGGCAGGCGCCAGTTTCCTTCGACCGCGGATGCTTGCATGATGTGAACCCAGTGTGTGAATCAAGTGTCTGAAGAACCTCTCATGATAGCGGCCGTAGGCGCGGGAACCAACTGAAACCCCGCGCAGCCAGGTGTCTCAGTTAAACTTCCGCCATGAAAAAGACTCTCCGACTGTCCCTGTGGCTGCTGATCCTGAGCCTGCTGCCGCTGGCTGCAGGCCTGGGCGGCGCCGGATGGTGGGCTTGGCAACGTGCAGTGCCCATGCAGGCGCCTGTCGTGGATTACATCATCGATGCGGGCAGCACGCCGCGCCAGATCGCCCACACCATGCAGGCGGCCGGCATCGAGCTCGCCCCGGACGCCTTCGTCTGGCTGGCCCGCCTGTCCGGTCGCGACAAATTGCTCAAGGCCGGTGCCTACGAGGCACGGGCCGGTGACACCCCCTGGCAGCTGCTGCAGCGCATGGCCAACGGCGACATGACCCAGGTGCGCCTGACCTTTCCGGAAGGCTGGACATTCGCCCAGATCCGCGCAGCCCTGGATGCCGATGCGCAACTGAAGCATGTCACCCGCGACATGGACGTTGCAGACATCCTCGAGCGGCTGGGCCTGGACGCCTCATCCCCCGAAGGCCTGTTCTATCCGGACACCTATGTGTTCGCGCCGGGCAGCACCGATCTGGACATTCTGCGACGGGCGGCCCGGGCAGGTCAGCAGGTACTCGAACAGGCCTGGGTGCAGCGCGACCGCAATCTGCCGCTCACAAGCCCCTATCAGGCCCTGATCCTTGCGTCCATCATCGAGAAGGAAACCGGCCACGGGGATGACCGCGCCCGCGTCGCGGGCGTGTTCATCAATCGGCTGCGCATCGGCATGCCCCTGCAGACGGATCCGACCGTGATCTACGGGCTGGGCGGCGATTACCAGGGACGCCTGCGCAAGAAGGACCTGGAGCGCGACACCCCCTGGAACACATACACCCGCGCGGGCCTGCCGCCCACGCCGATCGCCAGCCCGGGCAAGGCGTCGTTGCTGGCCGCGCTGCACCCCGATACACATGATTACCTGTACTTCGTTTCCCGCGGTGATGGCACCAGCGAATTTTCCACCACCCTCACCGCGCACAATCGTGCGGTGAACAAATACATACTGAAACGGAACTGACCCATGGCTTTGCGCGGCTGCTTCATCACCCTGGAGGGCCTGGACGGGGCCGGCAAGAGCACGCACATCGCCTGGATGGCCGACGTGCTGCGCCGCGCCGGGGTGGATCTGCTGTGCACGCGCGAACCCGGGGGCACCCCCCTGGGGGAACGCCTGCGCGAACTCGTCCTGCACGAGCCCATGGATCTGCGCACCGAGACCCTGCTGATGTTTGCCGCGCGCAACGAACACTGGCGCACGCGCATCCAGCCCGCTCTGGCACGCGGTCAGTGGGTACTGTGCGACCGTTTCACGGATGCTTCCTTTGCCTATCAGGGCGGGGGGCGTCAGCTGGGGTCCGACCCCATCCGCACGCTGGAGGACTGGGTGCAGCAGGGGCAGGGGCCGGATTGCACCTTTCTGTTTGACGTGCCGCTGGCGGTCGCGCGGCAGCGGCTGCGCCAGGCGCGCCCCGACGCCGACCGCTTCGAGCGGGAAGACGCCGATTTTTTTGAGCGCACCCGTCAGGCCTACCATGCGCGCGTGGCCGCGGACCCGGGTCGCTTTCGCGTGATCGACGCCCGGCGCAGCGTGGCCGAGGTCCGCGCGGCGCTGGCCGATGCGCTGCACGCGCTGCTGCGGGCCCATGGCCATGCAGCCCCCGCAACCGGCCCGGATGCGTCATGAGCGCGCTGGATTTCCTGCCCTGGCAAACAGAAGTCGCCCGCCACTGGCTGGCTTCCCGTGAACGCTTTGCCCACGCCTGGCTGATTCACGGTCAGCCCGGCATCGGCCAGCTGGAGTTCGCCACGGCGGGCGCCGCCAGCCTGTTGTGTGAAACTCCGCGATCCGGGCTGGCTTGCGGCCACTGCCAGGCCTGCCGCTGGGTGCTGGCAGGCAATCATCCGGATCTGCGGCGCATTCGCCCGGATGGCGTCGCCCTGCAGGAGGGCACGGCCGGCAGCGATTCCGATGACGCCGCGGGCAAGAAGCAGCCCTCGCGGGAAATCCGCATCGAACAGGTGCGCAGCCTGCTGCCCTGGTTCAACACCGCCACCCATCGCGGCGGCTGGCGCGTGGCGCTGCTGTATCCGGCCGAATCGATGAACACGATCGCTGCCAATGCGCTGCTGAAAATTCTGGAAGAGCCCCCTGCTCATACGGTCTTCCTGCTCTCGGCCCAGGCTCCCGACCGGCTCTTGCCCACCCTGGTGTCGCGCTGCCGGCGCTTGCCGCTGGCGCTGCCGCCCCAGCCCGAAGCCCTGGCGTGGCTGGAAGGCCAGGGTGTGGATCAGGCTGCGGTTCGTCTGGCGGCCGCAGGAGGTGCCCCGCTGCTGGCCCTGCAGCAGGCCCGCGCGGGGAACGCTGCAACACCGGCCTGGCTGGACGTGTTCCTGGATCTTGCCCGCCAGGCAGGGCCATCGGCCGCGCTGGCCGATGTGCTCGCCGGCATGGATGCGGCCGACTGGGTCGATGGCTTTCAGCGCCTGTGGCTCGATCTGGGGCTGGGTGTGCATGGGCTGCCGCCGCGTTATTATCCTGATCAGGCCCCGCGGATCCGGGCACTCGCCCGTGCGCTGGATCCGGCGCTGCTGGCCCGGACCGCATCCTGGTTGCTGGAGCAGCAACGGTTGTCACGTCATGCCCTGAATCCGAAGCTGCTGGCCGACCATGCCGCCCAGGTGCTGCTGCGGTCCATGCGTCCCATGCGGCCTGTGGGGCCTGCCAACCACCGCCCGGATGCGCCCCGTGCGGGGTCTGCGTAGCGCATGTCGTCATGCCGTCATGCCATCATGCCATCATGCCGTCATGGTGCGTGCGGCCCGATCGGCGGTGCATTCCGAACTTTCAACATCCTCCTTTCCGCCATGTACATCGATTCCCACTGCCACCTGAACTTCCCGGACCTGCTGGCGCGACTGCCTGAAATCCTGGCCCGCATGCAGCTGACCGGCGTGGGTCAGGCCCTGGTGGTCAGCGTGAACCTGCGCGACTGGCCGGCGCTGATGGCCCTGGTGGAAGAGCATCCGCACCTGCATGCCTCGGTCGGGGTGCATCCGGACAACGACCCCGAGGACGAGGATGGCATCGAACCTTCGATAGCCGATCTGGTGCAGCGCGCCGCACACCCCAAGGTGGTGGCCATCGGCGAGACCGGGCTGGACTACTACCGGCTGTCCGAACCGCTGGACTGGCAGCGCGCGCGCTTTCGCACGCACATCCGGGCGGCGCGCGAATGCGGTCTGCCCCTGATCATCCATAGTCGTGCAGCGCCGCAGGACACGATTCGCCTGATGCGTGAAGAGCACGCGCAGCGCGGGGTGATGCACTGCTTCACCGAATCCTGGGAAATGGCCCAGGCCGCCCTGGACCTGGGTTTCCATATTTCGATTTCAGGTATCGTGACCTTCAAGAATGCAGCCCGCCTGCAGGACGTCGCGCGGCGCGTGCCGCTCGAGCGCCTGCTGATCGAGACGGATTCACCCTACCTGGCCCCCGTTCCGTTTCGCGGCAAGCTCAATGACCCGTCCAGGGTCATTCACGTGGCGGAAAAGATCGCGGAACTGCGCGGAGTGCCGCTTGCCACCATCGCGCAGGCCACGACGGACAATTATTTCACCCTGTTCGACAAAGCCACCCGGCTTTGCTGATGGAGACGCCTGCCATGCACATCACCTCGCCCACTCGCGCACTGCTGCGCGCCTCCTGGCTGTTGGCCCTGATCCTGACCCTGCTGGCCAGTCTTGGGCCAGTACCCGCGCGCGCGCAGCAGACCGCGACGGCCGACTGGTGGTCGGCCATTCGCCGTGATGACGCCAGCGCCTTGCAGGGCATGCTGCTGCGCCATGCCGACCCCAATGCCGTCAACGCAGAGGGCACCCCGTCGCTGGTCCAGGCCGCGCGCGATCAGTCCTGGCAGGTGTTCGACGTGCTGCGCAGCGCGCCCGGCATCCAGATCGACCAGCCCAATGCGCTCGATGAAACCGCATTGATGTATCTGTGCATCCTGGGTGACACGCAGCGTGCAGTCGACCTGATCCGGGCCGGCGCGCAGGTCAACCGCCTGGGCTGGACGCCGCTGCATTACGCAGCGTCCAAGGCCCGGATGGATACCGCGCGCATGCTGATCGAGCACGGTGCCATCGTCAATGCCCCCGGCCCCGACGGCACCACGCCCCTCATGATGGCCGCGCTGTCCGGCAAAGCGGACATGGTCCGTCTGCTGCTGCAGCATGGCGCCGACGCCACCATGTTCAACAGCGCGCATCAAACCGCCGCCGACTGGGCGCGCCGGGGCAACAGCCTGACGCTGGCCGCCGCACTGGACGACCTGGCGAGCCGGGTGACACAGGCACGCCGCAGTGCGGCGGCAGCGCCAGAGGCCGGCCCGGATCAGCAGGGTGGGCAGTCGCTCTCGGCGGACGGCGTGCCGTCCGCCGGCACCCCGGCACCCGATGTGGCGTCGGGCTCCGGGCGGGCCGATGACCCCGCCTCGTTTTCGCGCTATTTCGATCTGGGTCGCTTCGAGGATCCGGGCCCCGGAAAATAGGCTGGTGGCAGCAGGGCCGAGGGCAGCAGGGCCGAGGGCAGCAGGGCCGACGGCGGGCTTTGGGCTTGCCCGGCAGGCTCTCCGGGCCTGGGCCGTGTCACTGGGGCGGCAGGAATTCCGGCCGCAGAATGCCGCGCAGTCGGGCATAGGGGATCAGCAGTTCCGGCTGGCCCGACGAATAGGGCGCGATTTCGTAGGGCTGATACTTGACGATCACGCCCAAGTCGGTCAGCGCGACATTGTCACTGGACACAAAGGGCCACATGCGCAAGAAATTGTCCGGATTGTCCCTGGCAGCCGGGCTTTCCCGCAGCCAGCCAGCATGGACCTCGCGCAGGGCCGCATCAAAGGCGGGGCGGGCGCCGGGGACCAGCAGATTGTCGATCGTCAGCGCCCTCTCTGTTGCGTTGTTCCAGATCAGGAACTGCGAACCGGTGATGCCGTGGGCCATGCCCGTGCGGTACAGGCCCGCGTCGAGTTCCACCACCGTCAGGTGCCGATTGCGATAACGGGTGCGCGCCGTCAGTACGGTTTCATCGCGCAGGCCGGCGGTGCGCCAGAAATAATCCTGATAGCCGGCCAGCGTGTCGTAGGGCGCAGGACGTTGCTGATCCTGCCAGGTCATTAGTGCCAGCGCATGGTCGATCAGGGTCGTCAGGCGGGCGTGCCCCGGAAAGGCCAGAGAATCGACCACCAGCTTCGGGCATTCCCCCGAGCAGCCCGGGCGCTCGTGCGTCCATTGAACGGGCTGTGTGAACAGCCCGCTCTGTCGGGTCTGCTGATCCAGTTCAGCCGGAATCAGGGTCAGATTGTCGCGCGGGCCGCTGGCGCAGGCGGACAAGAGCAGCGCTGCGGCAGCCAGCAGCACGCTGCCGCGTACGGCCCCCCCGATCCGGGGGAATCGGCTCGGGAGGGTGGAAGACAGAGCGTGAAAAGCGCGCAAAAGGTCTGAAGCCATGGGTGAAGTCCGATCAGAGTCAGGGCAGAGGGCTGCTGCCGCCAGGGGGCGACGGGTGCCCGGCGGTTGCGATTCGAGGATAATGCAGGCTTTCAGCCACATTTCGTCCGAGGGCGAATCCGATGATCAGAATCTACCATAACCCCCGCTGCAGCACCTCGCGCAAGGCTTTGAATATTCTGCAGGAGACCGGCCAGGACATCGAGATTGTCGAATACCTGCACGCATTGCCGGCCCGCCAGGCGCTTCGTGCCCTCATCCGCGACGCGGGCCTGAGCGTGCGCGAGGCCATGCGACCCAAGGAGCCGATGTTCGAATCCCTGGGTCTGACCGACCCGGGGCTGAGCGACGAACAGTTGCTGGCGGCCATCGAAGCGCATCCGGTCTTGCTGAACCGGCCCTTTGTCGTCACGCCCCGTGGCACGCGTCTGTGCCGACCACTGGAGCGCATCCAGGAGATTCTCTGAGCTGTGTGATTATATGAAAAACGGTACAATGAGTTCCTGTTATTGAAATTTTCTCCATCCACATCATGGATACAGTCGAACTTGCCCCCACCGCCCACAAGATCGATGGTGACACCCCCGCCATTCGTCTGTTTGCGCTGCTGGAGGTCATCGCCCAGAAGAACCAGCTCTTTTCATTGCAAAGTCTGGTCGAGGAACTGGGCCTGCCCAAGCCCACCCTGCACCGCATGCTGCAACAGCTCGATGGGGCCGGCATGATCCAGCGCGATGGGGATGGACGACACTACAGCACGGCCATACGCCTGCGGCGCATCGCGGAAAACCTGTTGTTGAACAACACGGTGCACGGCGCGCGCCATGCGGTGCTGCGCACCCTGGTGTCGCAGGTGGGCGAAAGCTGCAACATCACCAGTTGCACGGGCGATGAAGTCCTGTATCTGGATCGCGTCGAAACGCCCGCACCGCTGCGTTTTTATCTGCACCCGGGCTCGCGCGTGCCGCTGCATTGCTCCGCCAGCGGCAAGCTCTTTCTGGCGCAGATGACGCCGTCACAGCGCAAGCGCCTGCTCACCCATGGCACGCTGGAAAAATATACCGATCACACCCTGACGCAGGCGCAGGACGTCGAAGCCGAGCTCCTGCAGGCGCAGCGCGACGGTTACGCCCTGGACAACGAGGAATTCCTGCCCGGGCTGACCTGCATCGCCGTGCTGGTGCCTGCCCATCAGGGCAAATCGAACATGGCGGTGGCCATCCAGGCGCCCACCCTGCGCTTTCACGGCGAGCGCCTGACGGCCTGCCTGCCGCCCCTGCGGCGCGCGGCTGCCGCCCTGGCAGAGATCGAAGCCGCCAATTATCCCGGACGCGAGGCGCCCTGAAGCCTGACGAGCGTCGGCAAACCAACCGGCAGACCAGCCGGAAAACCGTTGCAGCGCCGGTGCGCCGAGCGCATCCCGGGCGCATCCTGTGCGTCAAACCGGCGCTGTTCGCGTGCCCGACCCGGCTGTGCGCGGAGCGTCGCCGCGGCTTCTGATTTGCGCCATGACCCGGGCCAGTTCCTGAATGCCGTCGGCGATCAGGCCCTGGTCGATCGATGAAAAACCCAGGCGGATGTGGCGGTGATCGTGCGCATCCGGCTGGTGATGGAAAACCCCGCCGGGTTCGATGACGATGCCCTGGGCCAGTGCCGCGCTGGCCAGCGCATCCGTGTCGATGTCCGGCGGCCCCTGAACCCACCAGGACGAACCGCCATGGATGGGGCGACCGGAAAATTCCGGCAGGTGCGCGTGCACGGCGTCCTGCAGGGCCTGGGCGCGTCCGGCGTACACCAGCGACAGGCGGCGCAACAGCGCATGGTAATGCCCCAGCGAAATGAACAGGGCAAAGGCACGCTGCACGTACGCCGTGGGATGGCGCAGCATCAGGCGGCGCAGGGCGCGCAATTCGGTGACCAGTTCGCGCGGCGCCACGATATAGCCCAGGCGCAGGCCGGGTGCGAAGCTTTTCGACAGGCTGCCCACATACAGCACACGACCGTGGCGATCCAGACTCTTCAGGGCCGGCGAATGATGCCCGTCGTAGCGGTTTTCGGTCTCGTAGTCGTCCTCGATCAGGATGCTGTCCGCGCGCCGCGCCAGTTCCAGCAGGGCCACACGACGCTCCATGGAGAGCGTGGCGTTGGTGGGGCACTGATGGGTGGGCGTGACGAAAACATATTCGCACTGCTGCAACAGCGGCGACAGGCACAGGCCTTCGTCGTCCACGGGCAGCGGCACCAGACGTTCGGTGCGATGCGCGAAAATGTTGCGTGCGTCCGGATAGCCGGGATCCTCCATGCCCACGACGGTATGGCTGTGGATCAGCAGGGAGGCCACCAGATACAGCGCGTGCTGGGCCCCCACGGTGATCACGACCTCGTCGGCTTCGGCCCAGATGCCGCGCCGCGGCAGCACTTGGTTGCGGATCGCGTCCACCAGGGCCGGATCGTCGTACGTGATCAGGTCGGGAGCCCAGACGCGGATATCCAGCACCGACAGCGCCCGCATGCAGCATTCGCGCCATTCCGCCGTGGGGAACTGCTTGGAATCGAATTGCGCATAAATGAAGGGGTAGCGCATGCTTTGCCAGTTCGCCGGCTTGATGATGTTGCGCTGCCGGGAAGGGTGAAAGACCAGGCGCCGGTCCCAGCCCGACGGCGCCGGCGGCTGCGCAGTGGCAGCAACCGGGGGCGGAGCGCCCAGTTGGTTGGGAGTCAGGTTCTGTGCCACGAAATGGCCGCTGCGTTCCCGCGATTCCAGGTAGCCCTCGACGGCCAGTTGCTGATAGGCAAAAACCACCGTATTGCGGGCCACGTCCAGTGCCCGGGCCAATTCGCGGCTGGAAGGCACGGCCGATCCGGGTGGCAGGTGGCCGCTGAGCACGGCGGACACCAGCATCTTGCGGATGCGGCCCTGCAGGCTCAGGTGGTAGTCGTCGACGCGCTCGAACAGGGCCTTCCATTGCAGTGCGCCGCCCGGGCTGTTTCTGCTCATGCGGACATCCTTCTCAGACCTTTCCTTTCCAGGGGATCATGGTGCGTTCCGTTCAGGCCTTGTGATGGAGGCGGGTGCCGACCAGGCTTTGCGCCACCGGCATCAGTTCAATGATGTTGATGTTGACGTGTGCTGGCTGGCTGGCTGCCCAGGTGACGGCCTCGGCCACGTCCTCGGGCTGGAGGGCTTCGACATGTTCATAGACGGCAGCCGCACGGGTCTCGTCGCCGTGGAAGCGGACCGTGGAAAACTCCGTGCCGCCGACCAGCCCAGGCTCGATATTGGTGACCCGCACCCGTGTGCCATGCAGATCGGCGCGCAGACCCAGGCTGAACTGGCGTACGAAGGCCTTGGACGCACCGTACACATTGCCGCCGGGATAGGCATAACTGCCCGCCACCGAGCCGATGTTGATGATGTGGCCACGATCGCGGGTCACCATCCCGGGCACGAAGCGATGGACCATGCGGATGAGGCCCAGGGAATTGGTCAGGACCATGCGCTCCCAGTCTGCCATGTCCGCCTCCTGGGCGGGACTGGTGCCCAGTGCCAGCCCGGCATTGTTCACCAGGATGTCCAGGCCATCGGGAAATCGGGCTTCGATCCCGGCGGCCGCCGCTTCGACGGACGCGGCCGATGTCACGTCCAGTTGCAGCGGGTGGAACGCGGGGCCCAGTTCCTGCTGCAATGCCAGCAGGCGATCCAGCCGGCGGGCGGCACCAATCACCGTGGTGCCGGATTGACATAGTGCGCGCGCGATGGCGCATCCAAATCCGGCCGAGGCGCCGGTGACCAAAGCGGTTCGAGTCATGTTTCAGCAGATCTCCATGAGAAATCGGGCCGTCGGCCCGGTCATCCGGGGTGACGAACGCAGCGATGACCACCGCGGCATCGCTGCCTGGACGATCACCATACCATCGAAATCGTCTGGCACAGTCGCATTGTGGCAACTGCCTGCCGCACCTGCCTGCGGCTCAAGCCACAGGGGCTCCGGCAACACGTGCACTTCAATGGCCCGCGCGATGTGGCCCGCGCGATGTGACTTGCCGTCGCAGCGTACCGACGCGACTCACTGTGCACGGGATGTGGTGCGCCGCGAATCATGCGAGGTATCGGTCTGGTCGGCCTGGTCTTCGATGAATCGCCGGAAGGCTGCCAGGGTGTGTTCGCTGACGTGGTGCTCGATGCCTTCCGCGTCGCGCCGCGCTGCGTCCGGATCGACGCCGAGTGCGACCAGAAAGGATTCGCACAGACGATGACGCGCTCGGCTGGCATGCGCCATCGCCACCCCTGCAGGCGTCAGGCTGATGCTGCGGTAGGGCTCCAGGATCACCAGGTCCATGGCTTGCAGGCGCTTGAGCATTTTCGCGACCGTGGGCTGTGCGACCCCCAGGCGGGCCGTGATGTCGACCTGCCGTGCATGGCCCGTATCGCCCCCGAGGTCAAGAATCAACTCGACATAATCTTCGACCAATTCCTGCCGATGCGCGTCACGCACCTGCTGGAACCCCTCGCGGTGCACGGCGGGATCGGGCAATACGCGGTCCGCCTCGGCAGCAACCACATTTTTGAGTGTTTTGGTCATCTCCAGAATCTCTCGGGGTGAACGGGGCGGGCAGGGCCTTCGGGCAGGGCGACAGCGGCAAAGCAGGCATTGCGCCAATTATCGCCTGTGAACGATGTGCTGCAAGTCTCATGATGATTTCATCATTGCATAGGCTAAACAATATAGCTAGTGCTATAATTTGCTTTCAGAATTTTCGGTTCAGAGCATCATGCGAAGACCGGGTGTCGGCATCGGGCCAGACGTGCAAGGAGTTTCCACCTTGACCCGACCCAGCCTGGGCCAGATGAACGCCAGTATCTCGGTGCCGGTCACCGGCAACTGGTTCAGGCGGCTGCTCGCGTTTGCCGGGCCGGGCTACATGGTGTCCGTCGGATATATGGACCCTGGCAACTGGGCCACGGATCTGGCAGGCGGATCCCGATTCGGCTACCTGTTGCTCTCGGTCATCCTGCTCTCGAGTCTGATGGCCATTCTGCTGCAGGCCCTTGCCGTGCGCCTGGGAATCGGCGCCGGCCTGGATCTTGCCCAGGCGTGTCGTGCCCGCTACAGCCGTCCCACCAACCTGGTGCTCTGGATATTGTGCGAGATCGCCATCATCGCCTGCGACCTGGCCGAGGTCATCGGTACCGCCATTGCACTGAATCTGTTGTTCTCCATTCCGCTCACCCTGGGCGCGATCCTGACGGTGCTCGATACCTTGCTGATCCTGCTTTTGATGCAGCGCGGATTCCGGTGGCTGGAAGCGTTCGTGATGGCATTGCTGTCCATCATCTTTCTTTGCTTTGGCGCACAGGTCATCCTGGCCCAGCCGGTGATGAGCGAGGTGCTGCACGGCTTCATCCCGCAGGCCAAAATCGTGGCCGATCCTGCCGCGCTGTACCTTGCGATCGGCATCGTCGGTGCGACTGTGATGCCGCATAACCTGTATCTGCACTCGGCCATCGTGCAGACCCGCGGCTATGCCCGCACACCGCAAGGCCGCCGTGCGGGGCTGCACATGGCGCTTGCCGATAGTGCCATTGCCTTGATGTTGGCATTGTTCGTCAACGCGGCCATCCTGATCCTGTCGGCGGCCGTTTTTCATACGGCAGGGCGCACGGATGTGGAGGGCATCCAGCAGGCCTATGGCCTGCTGGCACCCATGCTGGGTGCAGGCGTGGCCTCGCTGCTGTTTGCCGTGGCACTGCTGGCCTCGGGTCTGAATTCCACCGTGACGGCGACGCTGGCCGGGCAGATCATCATGGAAGGGTTTCTGAACCTGCGCCTGCCGCCTTGGGCGCGGCGGCTGCTGACCCGCGGCCTGGCCGCGATTCCGGTGGTGTTCGTCACGAGCCTGTATGGCGCGGATGGGGCCGCCAGGCTGCTGGTGCTCAGCCAGGTCATCCTGTCGATGCAATTGCCGTTCGCGATGATCCCCCTGCTGCGGGCCGTGTCGGATCGAAAACTGATGGGCTCGTTCGTGATCGGCCGCACCGTGCAGGTGCTGACCTGGATCGTTGCCACGATCATCATCGTCTTGAATGTGAAGCTGCTGGCCGGGGTGGGTCTTTTCAGTCTGGCAGGCTGAGCGGCAGCAGCGCGTCACGCCATACGCCGAGCCCGCCGCCGACCGTCCGGCAGGGCGGGTCATGCCACGCACGGCCACGCACGGCCGCGCACTGCCGCGCATCAAGGCTGGACCGAAGGCACCCCGGCAGGGAAGCGGCGGGTGCGATGGGTGATCGGCAGGCCGCGGCCCTTGAGCAGCATGTGCCAGTAGAACCAGGGCATGAAAGAACGCTTCAGCCACCAGTAGAAGCGGCGCGGGATGCGCGGATCGACGGGGAAGCTGGGCGTGACCGTGCCACCATAGGTGAATTCGGCCAGCAGCACCTTGCCCCGGGACGTGGTCAGCGGGCAGGCAGCATAGCCATCGTAGCTTTCCACATTGCCTGCGCCTTGCAGTGCGCTCAGCAGATTGCCCACCAGCACGGGTGCCTGGCTTTTGATGGCGGCAGCGGTCTTGCTGTTGGGCGTGGACGTGCAGTCGCCCAGGCCGAACACGTTCGCATGGCGCGTGTGGCGCAAGGTCTGCCGGTCCACGTCGAGCCAGCCGGCGGCATCGGCCAGCGGGCTGTGGCGGATGAAATCCGGCGCACTCTGCGGGGGTACCACGTGCAGCAGATCGTAGGCGACTTCCTCGCGCACCGGCTGGCCATCGACAAGGGATTCGAAGACGGCGATCTTTTCATCGCCTCGCACCTGCACCAGGTTCTGGCTGAAACGCACGTCAGTGCCGTAAGACGCCATGACCTTGTCGAGCGCCTGCGCGTAAAAACGGACACCGAACACTGCTGCGCCAGCGGTGCGAAACTGCAGGCTGTCGGCCTGCACGCCGTGCCGGCGGAAATGATCGGCCGCCAGATACAAGGCCTTTTGCGGCGCACCCGGGCATTTGACGGCACCGGCCGGTTGGGTGAAGATCGCCGTGCCGCCGTGGAATTGCCGCACCAGTTCCCAGGTGTAAGGGGCCAGGTCATACCGGTAGTTGCTGGTCACACCGTGTTTGCCCAGGGCTTCGGCCAGCCCGTCGATGGCGTCCCAGTTGAGCTGGATGCCGGCGGCCACCACCAGGTAGTCATAGGCCAGGCGGCTGCCGTCACCGAGGGCCACCTGGTGCTCGTCAGGCAGCAGCGCGGTCACACGATCAGCGATGTGGTGCACGCCGCGCGGCAGGCAATCGCGCAGCGTGCGCCGTGTCTTTTCAATGCGGTAGGCGCCACCGCCCACCAGGGTCCAGGCCGGCTGATAATCATGGTAAGCAGAGGGATCGACAAGGGCGATGTCCAACTGCGGCTGCCGGCGCAGCAACTGGGCCGCGACGGTGATGCCGCCGGTGCCGCCGCCGATGATCACCACGGCATGCTTGCGAACTGGGGAAGGGTGGCTCATGAAGACCTCGAACAAATGTGATACAAATGGATGCGCGCTCGGACCAGATCAGCCGGATCGATCGGCCGGATTTGACCAATAAGGAATTGATTCTAGGGGATATGTTGATGCATGCGAACGACATATCCACCATGTCTTAATGACTCAGGGTTGTAACCGGAGCGACCGGCGCGAGCACGGCTCGCGGCCACGCCCTGCTGGCTCTTACCGGACGGTATTGCGGCCCGGACCGTTGCGTGCTGCCCGAATCACGGGGCTGGCGGCTGCCAGCAGATTCGGGCATGATGTGCCCCTTGCGGTGCTGTTCGCTCACCCGGACGGTGCCAGGCGGAACGACGTCACCATGAAACCCTTGCCTGCTCATCATTCCCTGGAAACACTGTCCGTCTTCATCGAGGGCAGGGTACAGGGCGTCGGCTTTCGGGCCGCTGCAGTCCGCCAGGCGCATCAGCTTGGGCTCGGCGGCTGGATCCGTAATCTGGCCGATGGCCGCGTGGAAGTGCTGATCCAGGGCGAACACCCGCAGATCGACCGCATGCTGTCCTGGCTGTTGCTGGGCCCGCCGGGCGCACGCGTCACGGGCGTGACGCACGAGGAAGTCCGTACGGATCGACACTACGATCGCTTCGAGCAGATTTGACGGTGAGCAACGGGCGGAGCAGAACATGTTTCGCACGATGTTCGAAGTTGCGGTAACCTGGGCATTGCCGCTGCCGGCTGAAACCGGGGGAGTATTTCGATCGCCACGATTTCCCCAGGGCAGTGTGCATCAGAGTTGTTGCACGACCAGGAGCTGATCCATGACAGTTCGCAAGCTGTCCTACTTGATGTGGGCGGAGGCAGTGAATCGGCTCGAGCGCGCCGAGCGGCTGCATCGACAGTTCTTTCGGCTCGAACAGGGGCCCACCCGCGGTCCCACGTGGGAACCACCGGCCGATGTGTTCGAGAGCGATCGCCAGTTGTCCATTCTGGTCGCATTGCCCGGCGTTGCGGCCGATCAATTCAAGGTGGTGATCGACGGTCGCATGCTGCTGATCGTTGGCCACCGCCCTTTGCCTTCGATCATTGCGGCGCATGTCCGGCGCATCGAAATTCCCTACGGTCGCTTCGAACGGTGCATCGAATTGCCCCCCGGGAACTTCACGATCCATGAATCGGCGCTGGTCAATGGCTGCCTGGTGCTGACCTTGCGCAAGTTGGCCTTCGAACCGGATGCGGTGGAAATTGATCATGGGTAATGGCAGACCTGGCGATCCCGCCGAGCGGGCACCGGAACACAAGGAATCCGGCGCGGAGGGCGGCGCACCCACAGAAGGGCAGCGAATCGATACCCCCGCGGTACCCGATGACGCGTTGATCATCATTCCGATTCACAACGTGGTGTTGTTTCCCGGGCTTGTCGTCCCGCTCGTCCTGGGGCAAGAGCGCTCCGTCCTGGCGGCTCAGGAAGCCGTGCGTGCTGAACGACAGATAGGCATCGTCTTGCGCAAAGAGGCCGACACCGGAAAAGAAACGGACCCTGACGGGCAGGCTGGCGAAGCGTCCTTCCATCGGACCGGTACGGTGGCCAGCATTTTGCGTTATGTCACCATGCAGGATGGCTCGCACCACATCATCTGCCAGGGCGAGCGACGTTTCCGCATTCGCGAGCTGCTTGACGGTTTTCCGTTTACCGTCGCGCGTGTGGAGCCTCTTGACGAGCCGCAGGTCATCAGCCCCGAGATCGAAGCTCTGATGATTCAGCTCAAGGCACGTACGGCCGAGGTATTCCAGTTATTGCCGCAAACACCTGCCGAACTGGTGGCCGCCGCACAGGGCATCAGCACGGCTGGCGCTTTGGCCGATTTTGTCGCGGGTGTCCTGGATCTGAAGATTGCCGAAAAGCAGGATATCCTCGAGACCGTCGATCTGCGTTTGCGGCTGGGCAAGGTTCTGGCGTTCCTGGTGCATCTGGTCGAGGTGCTGCGCATCAGCCACGACATCGATCGGCAAACCAAAGAGCGATTCGAGGATCGCCAACGCGAGATGCTGTTGCGAGAACAGCTGAAGACGATCCAGAAGCAGCTTGGCGAGGCCGAGGGCAACGCGGCTGAAATCAGCGATCTGAGCGAAAGAATCGCCAAGGCAAAGATGCCTGCAGAGGCCGAGGCGCAGGCCAGAAAGGAATTGAAGCGGCTGGAGGGCATGCCGGATGCGTCGGCGGAATACTCGATGCTGCGCACCTACCTTGACTGGTTGATCGAACTGCCCTGGTCAGTCGTGACCGAAGATCGGATCGATATCGCCGAAGCGCGACAGATCCTGGACCAGGACCACTACGGCCTGCAGAAGATCAAGCGACGCATACTGGAGTATTTGGCCGTACGCAAGCTCAACCCCGCAGGGAAGAGTCCGATTCTCTGCTTTGTGGGCCCGCCCGGTGTCGGCAAGACCTCCCTGGGCCAAAGCGTTGCCAAAGCCATGGGGCGCAAGTTCGTGCGTCTCAGCCTGGGCGGCGTGCACGACGAAGCCGAGATTCGTGGCCATCGCCGCACCTATATCGGTGCACTGCCAGGCAATGTCATCCAGGCCGTTCACAAGGCGGGCTCCAGAAATTGCGTCATGATGCTCGACGAAATCGACAAATTGGGCATGAGCGCGCAGGGCGACCCTTCATCCGCACTGCTTGAAGTGCTGGACCCGGAGCAGAACAGCACGTTTCGGGACAACTACCTGGCTGTGCCGTTTGATCTGTCAGCGGTGCTGTTCATTTGCACCGCCAATATGCTGGACACCATCCCGGGCCCGCTGCGCGACCGCATGGAAGTCATCGCCCTTTCCGGGTATACCGCAGAGGAAAAAACCGAGATCGCCTTGCGTTACCTGATCGGACGGCAGCTGACGGCCAATGGCCTGTCGCCGGAACAATGTGAAATAAGCGACGAAGCCATTCGCCTGATCATCCACGGCTATACGCGCGAAGCAGGGGTGCGCAATCTGGAACGGGAAATCGGCAGCATTTTTCGCCACGTCGCCATGGGCATTGCCGAAGGGTCGGTCGAGCACGCACGGATCGATGCCACGGATGTGGCTGCGATACTGGGTCCGCAGAAATTCGAGAGCGAATTGGCCCTGCGCACCGATCTGCCGGGCATCGCCACTGGGCTGGCCTGGACGCCTGTGGGCGGCGAGATTCTGTTCATCGAGGCAAACCGCTCCCCGGGCAACGGCAAGCTGATCCTGACCGGGCAATTGGGCGATGTCATGAAGGAAAGTGCGCAGGCCGCCATGACGCTGGTCAAGGCACGGTCTGGTGAATTCGGCATGGATGCCGACTGGTTCGAAAAGGGCGACATCCACGTGCATGTACCCGCGGGCGCCACGCCCAAGGATGGCCCGAGTGCGGGGGTGGCGATGTTCGTGGCGCTGGCATCGCTGGCCACCCATACGCCTGTTCGCGGGGATCATGCGATGACGGGCGAAATCAGCCTGCGCGGCTTGGTCATGCCGGTAGGGGGCGTCAAGGAAAAGGTGCTGGCTGCGTTACAGGCCGGCATCAAGACGGTGATGTTGCCGGCGCGAAACCAAAGGGACCTGGAAGACATCCCTGAACAGGCTCGTGAGCAGCTGCGGTTTGTCTGGCTGGATACGGTCGAGGACGCACTGCGCGAAGCACTGCACGCCCAACAGCGTTAGCGGTCATGTCAGCGGGGCGGCACAGCCCGGTGCCTGGCTGCATCACGCAGTTTGGTAGGCTTGCATGCGTTGAATATGCGCATAATGTGTATTATGTCAACTCGGCCACTTCCCGTTTTTTCTGCGCCTGCCGCAACGCATCGATCTCGGATTTTGTTCCTCAGCCCACGCGAAACCGATGCCGGAGAGCGCATTGCGTACTTTTTTCGGGAACGACTGGTTTTTCATTGCCTCGACCCGTGAGCGCCGCAGATATGTGCGGCATCGGTGCGGCCACCCGGATCAAGCAGCCATATTTGCCCGCGTGTGAAGAAACGCTCACCCATCAAATACGAGCCCATCATCGGCGCGGTCAACGCGCGTTGGCAGATCGTGAATGGCTGTCCGGACTGCTTGAGCGATTCAACAAATCGTTCAGCTGCTGCATCCACATCGGGCGAGATCGTATGGAGAATGCCCCAGCGGATGCCGTTGTATGTCCGCGCGACCCCCACGAAGATCTGTTTCACCCCGACACGAAAAGGGGTTTGCCATAGCCGGATAGTTGCAACCGCCCTGCCCTGCGAATCCTGAATCGGTCGTTCGAAAGCCAGATCGTTGACACGGTTGTTCCAGAGCGCTGGCGCGAGCGGTGCCGTGGTGTAATCCAGACCCTGTCGGGCAAGGCGCAGTAGATTTTTCAGACCCGGACTATCGGCGGGGAGCCAGCCTGCTCGGCTCAGAAGTGCGGACAACGCATCCGCGTTTGGCGTAACGACGGCAAACGATAGCGGCTGTTCAGACGCGCCGGGCAGAGACGATGTGCCTGTAAGTTTTTGAGTACGCAGCATTTCATCCAAAGGGCGATTGACTTGGATTATTGTTTCCGGTGCAGAAACCGGGGGTGCCAGCGTGCGCGTGGCAGCATAAGCAACGAACCCGGCGGCCGAGAGCGCGACCAAGCCGAAAGCCGCCACTTTTCGGCGGCTTTCGGTTGGTGTATTCCAAGCAATCTGCCCGCCTGCACTCAGCCATTCCGTCAGGCTGATGCCCACAATAAGCCAAAGTGCACCGACCAGGTAACCCGCCCAGACGTCACTCAGATAGTGCACGCCGAGCATGATGCGGCTCAAGCCGATCAGGAGTACCAGCGCAGCAGTCGCGAAGAACAGGTTGACCCGCACCTTCCACCGGGTCGCTGAGCGGATCAACAGATAGCCCAGGAAACCGTAGAAGGCGACGGCGCTGGTAGCGTGCCCGCTGGGAAAGGAATAGGACGCTTCGAGCAGGACGGCGTCAGTCGGCCGTGGCCGCTCAAAGGCCAATTTGCCCAGCGCGCTGAAAGCCGCTGCTCCCAGGCTCGACGCCAGCAAGCCCACAACCGCGTATTTCCGGTTCATGAGCCAGAGCAGCAGGCACGCTGTAACTAACAGCACTCCAACCACCGGCGCTTGACCCAGGTCGGTTATCCACACGAACGGAGGAATGGCAGCCGGCGCGCGGAAAGTGGCGACCAGTTGGGCCGTTGCGTGATCGATCGCGACAATCGGATCGGAGGTGACGACATCCTCGACAATGCCCGCAAACAAGGCCAGCACATAGGTAAACGCCAGGGCAAGCACTGTCAGCGGCAAGCCCTGAAAATGCGTGCGATCAACACGATTTGCGAGCAGGCGGATGCTCTCCGGATGTCGGCGCACCCATCGCCGTACATAGGGATTTCGACCCAGCGCCTCCTTGACCGAGCGAATGAGCGAAACCACCACCCTCCACGTTTCCCGGCCCTTGTGCACGACGAAGCGCTTAAAGAGCCAAAGCAGCGCCCAGGCGATCAGCACGGCCACCAGCACCATCCCGGCGCGCGACATCCACGTTTGCGCAACCTTGAGCGACTGCCCGAACAGGTAGCCACCGCCGACCCACTGTAGCCCCCACCCGATGGCGCCCAGGACGTTCCAGAGCAGGAACGTGCGATACCTCATTCCTACTGTGCCGGCGACGAATGGCGCAATTTCCTTGGCGCTCGGTATGAAGCGTCCGAGAAAGACGCTCCTTGCGCCATGCCGATCAAAAAAGCGGTGGGCTTGCTCGAAATGATCCGGGGTCAGAAACCAGACGCCGCTGCACGTCCATTTCTTGCCGTAGCGCTCTCCAAGCCAGAAATTGAAATTGTCCCCAAGAACGGCGCCGGCGATGGCGAACCACAACAGATCACCGAAGTCCAGGTAACTGCCGGCCGCCAAGGCCCCCAGCAACAGCAGCAGGGTCGAGCCGGGCAGAAACAACCCGGCCACAAGCGTCGTCTCCAGCAGAGCCGCAAAGAAGGCCACCCAATAACCCAGTGTGTGGAAGTGCTCGATGGATGGCAGGATGGCGTTGAACAATCTCTCGATCATAAGAATCGTCTCTGGATGATTACCAGATGCTAGTGAGCAGGCGGTCGAGTCGTGAGCCTTCGCGGTAAAGGAGCCAGACCACTATGGCAGCGAAGATGCCGGTGGCAGCCCCCCCTGCGTCAAGTTCGTACATGGTTGACGCTCGATTCGGGTTTCAAAATGCGCCTTCATGCATCCGTTGGTGGGGTGCCTGATGAGTGCTGGTCAAGTTGAACCAAGGTGTATTTTTCCCAGCCGCCCGCGCAGAAGCGGCAAACCGGCAAGTGCCAGCGCGGCGAAACCAGCTCCCGCGAGGAAGGTGCCTTGTGGACCGGTCGCATCCCATAGGGCGCCGGCGATGACACTGGCGGCGAGCAATGCCACGCCAGTGATGAGATTGAACATGCCAAAGGCGGTACCGCGCAGGTCGACTGGCGCTGCTTCGGCGATCAAGGTCGCGAGCAAGCCTTGCGTGAAGCCCATGTGCAGACCCCAGAATGCGACGCCGATTCCGATGCCGACGATACCGCTCGAATAAGCCAGAATGAGGTCGGCCAGAACGAGCAGCGCCAAGCCAACGACGAGAACCTTCACTCTGTCGACCCGATCGGACAGAATCCCGACCGGAAAGGCCGACAGGGAATAGACCAGGCTCATGATCACCAGAACCAGCGGAACCAGTGTCAGCGACAGGCCGACCGACTGTGCCCGCAGGATGAGAAAGGCTTCGCTGAAGCGGGCCAGCGTAAACACCGTCGCCAGAGCCACAACCCACCAATAGCCCCGACTGAGGCGGCGCAACTCGTCACGATGAAGAGGCATGCGAACCGACCGCTGATCCCGTGGCCGATCAGGCTCACTCACGCCAACGACAATCAGTGCGACCGACAGCAACGCCGGTATGACCGCTACCCAAAACACCGCCCGGAAGTGATCCGCCGTCAGCCACATCAGGCCGATGGCCAGGAGCGGTCCCAGGAAGGCACCGACCGTATCCAGCGACTGGCGCAAGCCGAAGCAAGCGCCGCGCAAGTGCAGTGGAGCGATGTCGGCCACGAGCGCGTCCCGTGGCGCCCCGCGGATGCCTTTGCCGACCCGATCGATAAAACGCGCCGCGAACAACCAGCCAACGGACGAAGCCAACGGAAACGCCGGTTTGGTCAGCGCGGCAAGGCCATAGCCGATGGCTGCCAGCAGCTTGCGCCGGCCGAGCCAGTCGCTCAGCGCGCCGGAGAAGACCTTGGTGATGGCAGCCGTCGCCTCGGCGACACCCTCCAGCATCCCGACGGTGAGCGCGGAAGCTCCGAGCACAGTCACCAGGTATGCAGGCAACAGCGCGTGGATCATCTCGGAGGACAGATCCATCAGCAGGCTGACACAACCGAGCACCCACACCCCGGATGGGATCATTCGCCAGAGTGATTGCGACGGGCGGTCGGGAGTATTTACCAGGGTCCGGGCCGGCCTTCCGGACATCATTGGTTCCCGCCTTGTTCATCGAACACGCGCTGCGCATATCCGTCGAGCAACTCCTCGCAACGGCGCAGCCAATCGCTTGCCTCTTTGGCCAAGGGGGCGCCATAGAAGTCGAGCTTCCGGATCTTTTCCAGCCAGCCCTGAAGTTTCTTGAGTTCGGCCTCTTCTTCCTCTAGCTCGGCATAGGTGAACTTATTTTTTGCAAACTCCTTGGCGATCTCGGCTTCGAAGGCTTCGCATTTGCCGATGAACTCGCGATACTGGTCATCACGATCCTGGGTGAAACTCGCCAGTACCTTCTCATGTTGGCCCTGGTCAAAGGCCACGGTCTCCAGGATCACCGCCTCGCCTCCCATGGCGGCAATGTCGTTTTCGATCATTTTTACGTGGCGCACATGGCGCACCGTCTTGGGCAGCAGGCAGACCCCGTTTTGCAGGTAGACCGCCCCCAAGCCCTTCAGCCGGCGCCAGAGTGCGACACGCTTCGCCGATGGCTCGGAGGGCACCTTGTAAATCAGCGTTAGCCACGAATCAGTTTTCATCGTTGCAACTTTACCGTAACCGTCGTTACGCGTCCAGCGATACGAATAAAAATTTTGGAGACAGTCACCGACTGTCGCTGCCGCTTTCAGAAGACAACCGCATTTATCAGGCGATCTCAGTCTTCGAGACGGCCTCAAGTGGGTAATATCATCTCGAATGTGATCCGGTCTGCCGACGATGAGGCACTCACTGAACCGCCATGCGCCTCAACGATGGACTTGACGATGGCCAGGCCAAGACCGGCGCCGTCCTCACCGCGCTGCCTGGAGCTATCGGGCCGATAGAATCGGTCAAAAAGATGAGGCAGGTGTTCGGGCGATATTGCGGATGCCGGGTTCTGCACGCGCAGCACCCCTGTGTCATCGGTCGCGCTTATCGAGACCCTGACGGCGGCGCCCTTCGGCGTGTGGCGAATCGCGTTGGACAGCAGATTGCTCAAGGCGCGGCGGATCATCAGGCGGTCGCCTTGCACGCACACATCCGGGCCGTCCAGGATGAGCGCCACAGCGCGCTCCTCGGCCCAGGCCTCGAAGTAGTCAAACAAGCCGCGCACTTCGTCAGCGAGGTCAACGGCAACCATTTCCGGTTTGAGCAATTTATTATCGGCCTGCGCCAGAAACAGCATGTCGCTCACCATTTTGGCCATGCGCTCATATTCTTCCAGATTGGAGTACAGGACTTCACGATACTGCTCGACGCTACGCACCTGGGATAGCGCAACTTCTGTTTGAGTCATCAAGTTGGTGATGGGGGTGCGCATTTCATGGGCAATATCTGCCGAAAAGTTGGAAAGCCTGCGAAAGACGCTTTCGATGCGGTCAAGCATGTCATTGAACGATATCGCAAGCTCCGTCAGTTCCGCCGGCACAGCCTCCGGTGCGAGCCGAATATACAATTGATCGGATTTGATGCGCCGCATTTCCCGACTGATTCGTCGTATGGGCGCGTGGCCCTGATACACCGCGAACCAGATGGCCAAAATGGCAATCAAAGCGGCAGCAAGCGTTATCAACCTCAGATAATCGCGAAAGCTCCGGAAATAGCGTAGGTGAAAATCGATGCCTGTCGCAACGGTAACGGTCCAGGGTGTATTGGCTGAAGCCGCGTGCGGCACAAGCCGTACGACCGCCCCTCGATACGTCCGACCATCATCTTGCCAGATTCTTACCGACCCGATATCCACCTTGTTTCCCGACGGTGGCAAGCGGGAAAACCTGTCAAGGGCCGAACCAGGCGTTGCGTAGATCACGGCACCGCTCGCATCCGATATTCTGTACTCGGCATCATGATGTCCCGACACGGCAGCGGCCAGCCGGCGCCGAAGCGCTGCTGGCGCTTCGTCTATGGGAGAGGCCGACAACGATTGCTGCAGGGCCTGAACGACCGCGTTGAGCTCGTCGACATCCTGTTGGGCAAAATGATCGCTGATGGAGCGCTCAACCACCCATCCGAACGTCAGCAGGACCACCGTAATGACGGCCCCAATGGACAAAGTCAGGCGCAGTGCCAGAGAGGCGGGGCGGTGCGTCACGGTTCAGCCGACCTTGCCACCGATGTCGAGCATATAGCCCATGCCCCGCACGGTATGAATGAGCTTGGGCTCAAATGCCTCATCGATCTTGGCACGCAAACGGCGAATGGCCACATCGATCACATTGGTGTCGCTGTCAAAATTCATGTCCCAGACCTGCGAGGCAATGAGGGAGCGCGGCAAGACCTCGCCCTGGCGCCGCACCAGAAGCTCCAGAAGCGCGAACTCCTTGTTTGTCAGAGTGATGCGCACGTCCTTGCGCCGGGCTTGCCTGCGCGGGATGTCCAGCACGAGGTCCGCGACCTGCAACTGGTCATTGAACACCGGCGCGGCCCCCCGACGCAGCAAGGTACGCACCCGGGCGAGCAGTTCCGAAAATGCAAAGGGTTTGATCAGATAGTCGTCGGCCCCAAGTTCCAGTCCTTTGACACGATCCTCTACGCTATCGCGTGCAGTCAAAAAAAGCACCGGGGTACACAACTTCGCCTCGCGCAAGGCTTGCAAGATGTGCCAACCATCAACGTCCGGGAGCATGACGTCAAGAATGATCAAGTCATAGAGTTCCGTCAGGGCGAGATGGCGCCCATCCAGACCCGTGCGGGCCAGATCGACCACAAAACCGGATTCCACCAGGCCTTGACGCACGTAGTCGCCGGTTTTTATCTCATCTTCAACAATGAGCAGTTTCATATCGGTGATCGCTCCTGCAACGCGCTTCTGTGCCACACCCGACTTGCGGCCAACACCCTGACCCGACATCGTCCGGGCCCATATGACACTCTACTGACCTGCGACTGACAGCAGGATGACAGACGGATTACAAAATTGTAATGTGCCTTTTCAATAAAAAACGCCTATCCTCAAGCTCGGAGCACGTGAAGCCAGGAGCAAGAGGTAAGGAAAATGAGGATACGAATTTTAAGCTTGGCAATCTCAGCAGCCGCTTTTCTAGCCAGTGCAAGCCCTGCAGTCCTGGCGGCCGAGCCTGCTCAGCAGGGCCAGGCCATCACACAAGCGTTCCAGCAGCCCATCGCAAACGCTCCGGGCAAATCACTGACCGGAGTCATAGTGGACTACGCACCGGGGGTAAAATCTCCACCACACCGCCACGGCGCTGCATTCATTCTCGCCTACGTCCTGTCCGGTGCCATTCGCAGCAAGGTCAACGACGGCCAGGAGATGGTCTTTCACGCGGGCGAGAGCTGGACCGAAAAGCCGGGTGATCACCACGTTGTCAGTGAAAACGCGAGCGACACCGAACCTGCAAAGCTGTTGGCCATCTTCGTTGCCGACAGCAATGACCATGACTTCGTCATCTGGGATACGCCCAAGGGTCAATAAGGAATGTTGGAATCCGCATGATATCTTTTCGCGTAATAGCATTGTTTGCCGCTCTGGTCTCGGGATCGGCACTGCTGGCGGCCCCCAGCCTGGGCGCTGAAGGGGCTGTCTCGGCCGCTTCGCTGAAGGATGGTGTGACACTCAAGGTTAAAAATCCGGACGAACTCGTCTTTAGCGCTGCGCCTGGCCCCCAAGTGGACCATCTGCACGTCTACGTGGACGGTGAACTGGTGGGACAAACACGCCAGCTCAAGGGCAGTTTCACGCTCGACGGTATGGACCTGTCACCAGGAAAGCACGCCATCTGCATCCAGGTGGCCAACCGAGCTCACGTCGCTACCGGTGCCGAGGATTGCGTCAGCATTCACGCCGGATAAGTGCTTTGAACTGGCAAAACCTTGTCTACGCGCTGACCCAGGTTGGCCACAACTTTGGCGCAGTGGTCGTGGTGGCTGCGCCGCTCTATCGCCTGATCACCGGCCAGCCTGCACGTGAGCGCGGCGTACTGTGGCTGACCTTGTCGGGGTGGGCAGTACAAATCGCCAGCGGCACCTTGTTTGGGCTGGTGAGTCTCTACTTCTACCGCCAGCTGCCCGACATTCACGGCATTGCCATCGTGGCGCTGACCGTCAAGATCGTGTGCGCCATCACCGCGTTTGTGCTTATTGCCGTATCGCTGCGCGCGCGTGACCTGTACACGGGCCGACGCGCCACGATGGTCTGGCAAACCCTGGCCGTGCTGGCTATCGTCGCACTGACTGCGGCCGCCTTCCTGCGGTGGTATTCGTAAAGCATTGCCCCCAAACCGGGAGTTCAAGGCAGGGCACGCGCACGCCGTATGCCCCTACGTACCGTATGCGTATGTGTATGCCCTCACATGACAAAGTTGTAATGAAGGCGTCATCAGATTGCAAGCAAGGCAACGATAAAATGCCCTGCTTGTCGCTCATTCATGGTGACCTCGGCAATCTGGACCCATGACAAACTCATGGAAGAATATTTCGGACTAACGGATATCACGTGATGCGTTCTAAAACAATTTTTACCGCTCTGGCGGCAACAAGCTTCGCCACACTATTGACATTGGGCGGATCTGGCGTCGCAGTCGCCGGCACGCAGCCAGCCACGGCCGATGCGCAAAGTACAAAGGTTTCGGCCCAGACAGCGCCGGTTGAACTCGCGCACGTGCACGGGCTTGCCTATAGTGCGGACGGTCAACAGCTGTTCATCCCGAGCCATTACGGCATTGCGGCGTATGCGGAAGGACGATGGGCAAAAATGCCCGGGCCCGAGCATGATTACATGGGGTTCGCGGCCACCCGTGACGCGCTTTACAGCAGCGGCCATCCCGCGGCTGGCTCGAATCTGGTGAACCCGTTCGGTCTCATCAAAAGCACCGATACAGGTAAAACCTGGCAGCAACTGAGCCTGGAAGGCGAGTCCGATTTCCACACCTTGGCCACCAGCTACGAAACCCATGCGGTTTATGTTCTGAATTATCGTCCCAACACCCGGATGCGCCAGCCTGGCCTGTACATGACCCGGACAGACGGTCTGGTCTGGACGCAGGCAGCCGCCGACGGCCTGAAAACTAAAATCAACAGCCTGGCGGTGCACCCCAATGATGCCAATATCGTGGCCGTGGGCGCCGCCGACGGCTTGTACCTGTCGCGCGATGCAGGCAACCATTTTGAACCGCGGGTCGGGAACACTCAGGTGCTCGCGCAGTGGTTCGATCTGGATGGAGAGCACCTTTGGGTCAGCAGTTATGCGAATTCCCCCATGTTAAGTCGCATGAGCCTGAAGGACGGTGAGGCCAATGAAAAGATCAAGCTTCCCGCTCTGGACGAAGACGCCGTGGCGTTCATTGCCCAGAATCCTGCCCGCCACGACAATCTCGCGATCGCCACCTTCAAACGTAATGCCTAAGTCACTCAAGATCGTGGTGCGACCTGGACGCAGATTGCAAAACATGGTGTGACACTCGATAAGTAAGACGCTGAACGCTTTGAATGATGGACGCTTGCTGTGAACGTGACACGATTGATTGCCACCCTACTCTTGCTGGTCTCATCGTGGGCATACGGTGCCAGCCACGAACCACCGCGTGACGCTTCGCCTGGCTATAGTAGTACGCAAACGCAGGCCTCCACCTTCTCAAGGGGTCTTTTCAAATCGATAACCGGTTTTTTTGGGGACTCGTCCCCAATGCCGGATCTGTTGCCGCCCGAGAAGGCATTTCAGATTTCGGTCGTGGCGCGAGATTTCAACACGCTTGTCGCCACGCTGACCCCCGCCAAGGGCTACTACTTATACCGTAGCCGGATTGCGTTCAGCCTGCCGGACTCTCCGGACATCACGATTGCCAGCACATCGTTACCCTCCGGCAAGCTCAAAGACGACCCAACCTTCGGGGAAGAAGAGGTCTATTACGAGCCCGTAGAAGCCGTCATTGCCCTGGACCGGCCGGCTGACAGTGCGGCCCGGCAATCCCTGACCTTGTTCGCATCCTATCAAGGTTGCAATGATCCCTCAGGTGTCTGTTATCCGCCCATCGAGAAGACGCTCACGGTGCCACTGGCCCAGGCCAATGCCTCCGTTGCTTCTACTCGCACGGCTCCCACGGCGCCAGCCGCTGCGACCGATATCCGTGAACCGCGATCCAACACCAGCCTATCAGAGACCAGCGTAATCGGTCATTTGTTCGCACAAGGCAATGCGTGGGCACTGGTTACCGCATTCTTTGGTTTTGGCCTGATCCTGGCGTTCACCCCGTGCATGCTTCCCATGATCCCGATTCTGTCGGGGATTATCGTCGGACAGGGCCACCACGCCACGCGACGCCAGGCCTTTGGCCTCTCATTGGTCTATGTGCTCGCCATGGCAATGACCTATACGCTGGCGGGCATTGCGGCCGGACTTGCCGGTACGATGCTCTCGGTCTACCTGCAAAACCCGTGGGTCCTGGGTGGCTTCGCGACGGTCTTTGTATTGCTCGCGCTATCTATGTTTGGCTTTTACCAGTTGCAGATGCCCGCTGCGATTCAAAGCCGCCTGACGCGCGTAGCCAACCGCACGCCAGGCGGCAAGCTGTTTGGCGTCTTTCTGATGGGTGTGCTGTCTGCCGTGATTGTGGGTCCGTGCGTGGCTGCGCCTCTGGCAGGTGCGCTGCTCTACATCGGACAAACAGGTGACGCCGTGGTCGGCGGCATGGCGCTTTTCTCGCTCTCTATCGGCATGGGTGTGCCGCTCTTGATCTTTGGCACGAGCGCGGGTGCTTTACTGCCAAAAGCCGGCCCCTGGATGAAATCCGTCCAGCATTTCTTTGGCGTAACCCTGCTGGCCGTGGCCATTTACCTCGTCTCCCCAGTCATCCCCGCCGTGGTGCATCTGTTCTTATGGGCCATTCTGCTCATCATATCGGCGATGTATCTCAGGGCCTTGGACCCCTTGCCTGCGAGCTCGGCAGGATACACACGCTTCGGAAAAGG
>JACDJC010000545.1_pt1 | contig 42922 bp, 43 predicted proteins | sample 7454191 | NCBI WGS metagenome assembly JACDJC01 (sample SAMN14253291, study PRJNA609438) | sludge metagenome | isolation source: sludge after 25d culture with pyrite and EDTA | collected 2018-12-20
ACATCGGCGTCGGCCACGACCTCAGCATCCGCGAGCTGGCCGAAGCCGTGGCCAGTGTGGTGGGCTATCGGGGCAAGCTCGAATTCGACGCCAGCAAGCCCGACGGCACGCCGCGCAAGCTCATGGATGTGGGGCGGTTGAGTGCGATGGGGTGGAGGGCCAGTACCACCATGGAAAGCGGCCTGGCAGCCGCGTACCGGGATTTCCAGGCACTTGAAGCGCGGTGAACCTGAGCCGTAACTGGATGCAAACCCGACTCAATCATCCGGCCGCCGCACTTGTTCTGCGCATCGTTGCTGCGGGCCTGTCGTTTGCATTCGGGATTGTCGCTGCCCGGTTGCTCGGCATTAAGGACTTCGGCATCGTCAGCGTGCTGCTGGGTTTCGTTAACGTGGGTGTTGTGTTCTCGCTGCTTGGCCATGAAACGCTGGCCACGCGTGAAGTGGCGGCCCTCCGACGCTCGGACGCAGCCTCCGGCGACGCAGGGGTGGCGGCCTACAGCCGTGCCGCAGCAAGACAAGTCTGGTTGGCTGGCATCGCCGTCCTTGGGGCGGTGCTGCTTATTGTTTCCTTCCTTCCGATCGCCCAGCAGGCCGGCGTCGAGTTTCTGCCTCTACTGCTGCTCATACCGCTCGTCGCCCGCACCCGGCTCAGCCAGGGGCTGATCCGAGGGGCGCATCGAGCCAGCCTTTCGCTCGTACCCGACGGCATCGTTCGACCGGGCCTCGCCATCGTCGCCCTGGCTGCGCTCGCATACGCGAGCAATGAAATCGGTTACGGCTTCGCCGCAGTCATGATCGCCTGCGCAACGGTCGGCCTCTTCGTCGGTCAGATATGGGAACGCCATGCACTCGCAACCCTCTCGGAGACCACCACTGGCGGAAATTCCATGAATGCGGTTGCATCCAGCAGATCGCATTTTTCGACACCCATCTTCGTTTCGTCTGTGTTGGCGGTGCTCGTGTCGCAGATTGCGTTGATTTCCACCGGGTTGTTGTCGACATCCGTCGATGCCGGCTTGTATGCGGCAGCCGAACGCTTCTCGCTGGCAGCTGCGCTGGTTGGGCAGGCCGTCTATCTTGCGGTGGCCTCCCGCTTTGCCGCGCTTCATGCTGGTGGGGAAACCGAGCGGATGCGCCTGCTGATACGCAAGGTTACGCGCAGCGTTTCGGGCGCGACGTTGCTGGTCTGTCTCGTACTTGGGTTGGCTGCGAGCCCGCTGCTTGCCCTGTATGGGCGCGACTTCGGTGGCGCCATTCCCGTGCTGCAATTACTGCTCATTTCTGTGCTGTGCAACGCATGCGCCGGCCCGACGGGACAAGTCTTACTAATGACCAAGCATGAGAGTGATCATTTGACAGCCATGCTGGTCAGCCTACTCGTGCAGTTGGTACTTATTGTCGCGCTGGTACCTGAACACGGCGTTCTCGGTGCGGCATGGGCCGTATTGTTTTCGACCCTGATGTGGAACGGCCTCATGATGTATTACGTCCAGCGTCGTCTTTCCATCAATCCGTTCTTGGCGTGGGCATGAGCACGCGCATTGTTTTCATCGCCTCGCTTCCACGGTCGGGCTCGACCCTGCTGCAGAAGATGCTGTCAGTGAGCCCCGATGTTGCCAGCACTGCCGAGCCCTGGATCATGCTCCCCTTCTGGGGCATGCGTCAGGTGTCGGCAGGACGTGCTGTCTATTTCCACCACACGGCCGCGAACGCGATCAACGACTTTATTGGCAATATCGCGGACGGTGAAGCGGCGTACGCGCGTGCGGTCGGCGACTTCGCGCGGCCGCTCTATACTGTGGCGGCGGCCGGCAAGTCGGTGTTTCTCGACAAGACGCCACGCTACTACCTGATGCTCCCGTTGCTGCGCCGTGCACTGCCGGACGCACGGTTTATCGTGCTGCTGCGCAACCCGCTCGCCGTGCTGACCTCGATCTGCGAAACGTTCAACCGCGGCCGTTTTATCTGGTTCGAATACTGGCTGGACTGGCTGGAGGGACATCGCTGCTTGGCGCAGGCCGTGCGTGAAGCCGGGCCGAACCAGCATCTCGTGCGCTACGAGCAACTGGTGTCGGCGCCTGCCGAGGTACTTCCTTCCATCTGTGAGAGCCTGGGCATCCAATACACCGACAACATGATGACGGGCTATCAGGCCGCGCACCTGCGCGGGCGGATGGGGGACCCGACCGGAATCCATCGTTACCGGGCGGTGTCCGGAGCCTCGGTCGACAAGTGGACGGCGTTCTTCGACACAGCATATCGCCGCAAGGTGGCGGAAAAAATGCTGACGATGCTTGATCCTGCCGACCTCGAGACGCTGGGCTACCCGTTGCCCGTGTTAATCGAGGCGCTGCATGCCGACACCCCACGCAAGGGCTTCGACCTGCGCAGCCGCATCGATTATGCAATCGGCGCGTTCGCCCAGGCCGCCGACTTCCGCTACCTGCAGGCGCGCTGGCGCGCCCGGCAAGATGGAGATGCCCATGCTTACGGCTACTTCCGCGCGGTTTGAAAATCCACTCGATTTCGACATCGGAAAGGTGTTTTTCTACCTTTTCATGTTCTTTGCATTGTTTCTGCTCATCGACCCTTTCTACACGGGTTATGGTGCATTTCGCGTCACACGTGATCTCGGCCCGCTCAAGTACACGGCGATGGTGTTTGGTGCCGGAGCGCTGTTTTTCTCGCTGACTGGCATGCTTTTGAAGCCGCGCAACAAGCAGGCGCCGTGGCGAGAGAGCTTGGCGCATGCCTGGCCGATCCTGCTGTTCGGTTTGCTGGTGCTGGTCGGCTCGCTGGTCGCGCGCAACTATCTGGATATCAAGGAAACCTTCCTCCAGCTCGCTATCGGCATTCTCGGTTTTCCGCTGGCGGTCATCCTGTTCTGGAGCATCGGCAACCGCATGCTGGTGGCGCGCCGATTCATGCAGGCCTTGCTGCTGGTGTTGCCCGTCGTCATCGGCTGGGTCGTGGTAAAACGTATCCAAGGTGGACAGGCCTTCCATACTGAAATCTTTCTGTTCGTGCCGCTCGCGGTGTACTTCTTCCTGTCGCTGAAGTGGCGCTGGCTGGCCTGGGGCGTTCTGCTCAGCACCATCGTGCTCGGCATCGCCAGCCACAAGAACACCGCCTATCTGGTATTGCTCGTCACCTTGCTTCATCTGCTGCTGATCGGCATGGCACGTCGTCCTGCGCGGGATATATCGCTGCGCCGGGCGCTTGTTGTTTACGGTCTTTTTGTGGTGTTGCTGGTTGGCGCTGCTGCTGTCAGCTTCCTGCTGCTCAACCGCGAGGAGTACCTGCCTTCCGGCAATGTCGAAGCACGTTCGATCACCTATACGGCAGCGATCAACCGGTTTCTAGACAGCCCGATCTACGGTACCGGTTTCCTGGATACGTCACTGGTCCAGCTTTATGGCTTGAAGGTCCTGGGCAGCGATACGCTGGTGACGCACAGCGATCTACTCGATATATTTTCGCACGGTGGCCTGTTCGGCGCCGCGCTGTTTCTGTTTGGCGTGTATCGGGTTTTTTTCAGGGCGGTGGCGGTGCTGCGTAGCCGGGCCGACGATCAGGTGAAATCGATGATCCACGGTCTGAGCGTTATCGTTGTGTGTGGCCTTATCACGGCTTCTTTCAATTCGCCGCTTATCACCTTGACCATCGCGGTGCTGTTCTGGTTTGCGTTCGGCCTGCTTGCCGCCGTGGCAGATTATGGCCGCCTGCTCGCGACCCAGCAGCACGCTGAGCCTGAAGAGGGCAGAGCATGAGTACGGGAAGCTTGCGCTATACGCTCGTCAGTTTTCTTGGTCGGCATGTGCCCCTGTTCGCGATGTACTACCGCCGCCACCCGCGTTTCGGTCGCCTCGTCGTGCGCCCTGACAGCGAGATCGTCATCGAAGGCTACCCGCGATGTGCCAACAGCTTTTCGGTGCTGGCGTTCGAACGGGCACAGCAGCGGCCCATGCATATCGGCCACCACCTCCATGCCCCGGCACAGATCGCGCTCGGGGTGAAGTACGGGATACCGGTGCTTGCGCTGATCCGTGAGCCTATCGGCGCAGCTGCCTCGCTGATCACCCGCCACCCGGAAATCACCGCAGCACAGGCGCTGGGGCAGTATGTGTCCTTCTACGAATGCGTGAAGCGCTACGGCGACCGTGTGGTGCTGGCGGATTTCCGTAAGATCACCAGTGATTACGCGGAGGTGATCGAGGCCGTTAACCGCCGCTTCAACACGGCATTCAAGCCCTATGTCAATTCGGCTGAGGAAGACGAAACCGTGTTCCGTGAGATCGACAGCCTCAATTCGGAGAACGAGGGCGGTGCGGAAAACCAGCTTGCGCGGCCGAGTGATGCGAAAAATGCGTTGCTGCAGGCAGCCCGCTGGCATGTTGAGCAGGAGCCGCTGGCGGCGCGTGCGCGCGAGGTCTTCAATCAACTGTCTGCGGTCTGTGTATGACGCGGCCCCTTGATTAAGGATCGCAAACATGAAATTTTCGGTCATCACGCCCACCCGCAATGCGCTCGACAAGCTCAAGCGCTGCGTCGGCTCGGTGCGCGGCCAGACCGGCGTCGAGGTCGAACATGTTGTTCAGGATGCCTGCAGCACCGATGGCACGCCCGAATGGCTGGCTGCGCAGTCAGACCTGCTGGTGCGGTCCGAGGCGGACGGCGGTATGTACGACGCCATCAACCGTGGTTGGAGTCGCTCGACTGGGGACATCCTTTCGTGGCTGAATAGCGACGAGCAATACCTGCCTGGTACGCTCGAAAAGGTTGCTCAGGTATTCGTTAGTAATCCCGATGTCGACTTCATTTATGGGGATGCGCTCGTTATCGATGCAACAGGAAATCTTATGGCGGCGCGCCGGGAAATCCGTCTTTCGCGCACCTATATTGCCAACAGTTTTCTGAACGCATTTTCCTGCACGACGTTTTTTCGTCGCCGCCTGTTCGACAACGATCTGTTGCCACTGGATATCCAATACCGCTACGCAGCGGATATGGACCTTGTGCTGAGATTGCTTGAATTCGGAATTCATCACCGCAAGATCGATGAGTATCTGAGTGTGTTTACGATGGACGGAACCAATCTGAGTTGTCACCCGAAGATGCTTGCAGAGACGGACGATATCCAGCAGCGCCACGGCGCTTTTCGTTTGCCATTGCTCCGCAAGGTGGTGACTACAGGGCGGTATATCGAACGCCTACTAGCAGGCTCTTACCGCAAGGCCGACGTGAGCTATGCGTTCGCCCTGGACGAGCGTCCCACTTACAGGGTGATTTCTGGCAGCCGTATTCCTGGTTCCTATCGAACCCGCTGACAACATGATTTGCTTCTGCTCCATACACGCACGGGCGTTATTGCTTGCCTGTATTGCTTTTATCGCGTCGGCGCAAGTGTCCGCCGAGAAGCTAAGTACTGACCTGTTCGGTTTACACGTACACGGTGTGGCGCGTGGTGGTGACTGGCCCGGAATCGAATTCGGGTACATACGGCTTTGGGATGCAGGGGTTGCGTGGCGTGACTTGGAGCCGGTTAAGGATGGATGGAAGTTTAGCGTGCTCGACCGCTATGTCGATGAGGCGCAGAAGCATGGGGTGAAGGTGCTGCTGACCCTGGGGCAGACACCCAAATGGGCCGCCGCACAGCCAGATGTGCATTCGCCCTATGGAGATGGCGCGAGCAGCGACCCGCGCTCGATGGATGACTGGCGCAATTACGTCGAGACATTGGCAAGACGCTACAAGGGCCGCATCCATGCCTGGGAAATATGGAACGAGGTCAACGTCAAGCAATTTTACGTGGGTGAATTTGCCCGGCTTGCCGAAATGGAGCGCATCGCCGCCGAGGTTCTTAAGTTAATCGACCCTGCGAATATTGTGCTCACACCCTCGGTTCAGGGTGGGGCATATCGCCAACTTGATGCGTATTTTCAGGTGGGCGGCGGGCGGCATGCCGACGCGATCAGTTACCACTTCTATGCGCTGACGGAAGAGCCGGAAATCCTGCCCGAGCGCATCCGCAAGGTACGCGAGGTGATGGCGGGTCACGGGCTGGGCAACAAGCCGCTGTGGAATACTGAAATCGGCTGGCTGATCCCGAACAGCGACGGGGGGTTCGGCGCCAATTTCAAGCCGGCATGGCGCAAATGGCGCAAGACGGGATCCACGGAAGCTGCCGGTTTTGTGGTCCGCAGCTATCTGCTTAGTCTGGATGGCGGCATCCGGCATGTGTTCTGGTACGCCTGGGACAACGGTGCGCTTGGGCTGACCGAGAACACGGGCCGGACGTTGAAACCGGCCGCGCACGGTTATGGACGCGCTAGAGAGTGGCTGGTGGGGGCGTCATTCAAAGGCTGTTCCCAGCAGGGCGGCGGGTTTTGGCGGGACGCTGTCTGGCGCTGCGAACTGGAGCGCGATGAAAAAAGGCAGTGGGTGGTGTGGAGCGATGAGGAACAGACCTTCTCAATTCCGCCTGACTGGAAAGTGGTGACCATGCAAGGGCTGTTCGATACGGGCCCAAAGCCGCTAGCAGGCGCGGCAACGATCGGTTCTTTGCCCGTGCTGCTTAGCCGCTGACGGGATACGGATGGAAAAGCACCGTGTTCTCGTCGTCCACAATCAGTACCAGCATCGCGGTGGCGAAGATTCAGTGGTCGAATCGGAGATCGAGTTGCTTCGCGCGCATGGGCATGCCGTGGAAACCTGGTTCCGCAGCAATGACGACGTGAGCAGTATGTCGCCGCTTGCGTTAGCCCGGCAAACGCTGTGGTCTGATCGTACGCCACACGATCTGGCGGAAATTGTCCACCGCTTTCGGCCGGACGTGATTCACGCTCACAACACGTTTCCACTGATTTCACCTTCGCTTTACTGGGCTGCAGAACGCGAAGGCCTGCCGGTCGTGCAGACCCTGCACAACTTTCGCCTGATGTGCCTGAACGCACTGTTCCTGCGCGAGGGCAGGGTGTGCGAGGACTGCATGGGGCGTTTGCCGTGGCGCGGGGTGGCGCGGGCATGTTACCGGGAGTCGCGTGCCGCATCGGTGGCGCTGGCGGGGATGCTAACGCTGCACCGCGTGCTGGGCACGTATCGCAACAAGGTGGCGCGTTACATCGCGCTGAACGGGTTTTGCCGGGACAAGTTCATCGAAGGCGGCCTGTCTGCCGGACGTGTGGTGGTGAAACCGAATTTTGTGGACTTCGCCGCGCCAGAGTCGATGCCGCGTTCAGGCCTGCTGTTTGTGGGGCGGTTGTCGGTTGAAAAAGGCGTGGCTACGCTGGCCGCAGCGATGGAGCGGCTGCCCGATGTCGCTTTGCGGGTGGCGGGTGACGGCCCCGAAGCGGGATTGCTGAGCGGCGTGGCCGGTGTGAATCGTTTGGGCAGTCTGCCGGGCGAGATCGTGCGCCAGGAAATGGGCAGCGCGGCGGCGCTGGTCGTGCCGAGCATCTGGTATGAGAATTTTCCGCGCACGATTGTGGAGGCTTTTGCCTGTGGCTTGCCGGTAATTGCCAGCCGCATCGGCGCACTGGCAGATATCGTGCGTGATGGCGAAACCGGGCTGTTGTTCGAGCCGGGTAATTCGCAGGACCTTGCTGACAAGATGGTGTGGGCGCAGGCACATCCGGAACAGATGGCGGCGATGGGGCGCAAGGCGCGTGCACAATACGAAACCGAGTTTTCGGCCGAGGTGAGTTATCGGCGCTTGATGGAAATTTATGATGGGGTGCTGGCCGAGAAACGGGAGAGAAAGCATTGAACCAGGGAGCGCGCTCGACCGGCTCGGTTCTCGGTGCACATATTGATGCATTGTCATGGGATGCCGCAATGGCCCGCCTGCTCGGCTGGGCGCGTGCGCGCGAAAGCCGCTATGTGACGATCTGCAATGTGCACGTGGTGGTGAGCGCATCGCAGGATTCGGATTACCGCGACATTATCAACGGCTCGGACATGGCGACACCCGACGGAGCACCGGTGGCGTGGATGCTGCGGCGGCAAGGTTTTTCTGGGCAACCGCGCATCAGCGGGCCGGATGTGATGTGGACGCTGTGCGAGCGCGCGGCAGGCGAAGGACTGCCAATTTATTGTTACGGCAGCACAGAGGCGACGCTCACACTGCTGGAGGCACGCTTGCGGGCCGCATTCCCGGCGTTGAGGGTGAGGATGGAATCGCCGCCGTTCCGGGCGCTGACGGCAGAGGAAGACGCCGCGGCGGTGGAATGTATCAACAACAGCAACGCCGGTATCGTGTTTGTCGGCCTGGGTTGTCCCAAGCAGGAACGCTGGATGGCCGAGCATCGCGGCAGGATCAACGCGGTAATGATTGGAGTGGGCGCGGCATTCGATTTTCACGCCGGCACGGTTCAACGCGCACCGGCGTGGATGCGTGATTACGGGCTGGAATGGCTGCACCGTCTGCTGAGCGAGCCGGGAAGGCTATGGAAGCGCTATCTTGTGACGAATACGCTGTTCATTCTTGGTGCAGCGCGGCAGTTGTTGGGGAAGTGATGTACAAGATTCAAAAGGTAGAATTCAGGAGGAAAAAGGACGGTTTCGCGAATTGGTGCGCATCCACACGAGCGTTTCCCCCATTTGTAATCGATACGATTTTGAGTAGATCAGCATACTTTCCAGGAGGCCGCAATGGCGCAGACCGAAACCAGAGTGCTGACGGCGCACGTTCCCGTCCAGTTGGCCGAAAAAATCGATCAAATGGCGGCGCGGCTTGAGCGGTCGCGCGGCTGGATCATGAAGCAGGCACTGTCGGCCTGGCTCGATCAGGAGGAAGAGCGCGCCCGCTTGACTCGTGAGGCGCTGGCTGACGTGGATGCGGGTTGCGTGATCGAGCATCAGGCGGCGCAGGCGTGGGCTGATAGCCTCGGCACGGAGACGCCGCTGCCCGTGCCGCGCTGATGGTGCTGAAATGGACGAGCAAGGCGTTCTCCGGCCTGGCTCGTCTGTATGAATTTCTGGCCGCGGTGAACAAGCCGGTGGCGGTGCACACGGTTACAGGCGCTGGCGGCTGCGCCCTCGGCCTTGCTGGCCAATCCGCGCATCGGTGAATGGCTCGATGAGTTCGAGCCGCGAGAGGTGCGCAGGATTCTCGTCGGACATTACGAGGTGCGCTATGAGATTCAAGATTTGACCATCTATGTGCTGCGGTTGTGGCACACCCGCGAGGATCGCTGATGGGCATGGCGGGTTGCTGCCCGCGGGGGAATACCGAGGCGGGGCTTGCGCCCGCTAATCGCGGCGAGGGCGCCGCTCCGGGAGATGCGCGGTTGTGGGAGGGTCGCCCTCGACCCGATTGCCGTAATGGTCCCGCCGCCCCATCGCGGCGAGCATCCGGAGGGCATGAAGGCGCCGGTGCGTGGTTGTTGCCAATTCATTGGCATTACAACCACGGCCTGCCCCTTGCAGGTGCTCCTTCAGGGCGCGCGTGCCACACCCACCGCCCTCACGTGGGACTTCCCTGCGCCCAACCCAACCTACGGGATGTCTCCGCGCGCCCGCGAGGGGGGAGGGCAAGGCCGGCCGCGCGGTTGCCCCCCCTGTCGGTTGGGCTGCCCAATCCGGCGGCGAAGACATGGATTATCATGGTGTATGTTCAACGCGGACGGGCGACAGTCGCTGGCAAATGAATCCGAATGAGCGCATCCGAAGCGTGCTGCAACGCCATGGCGGTATCCGTCTGGCGATTCTGTTCGGCTCGCTGGCGACGGGCCGCGCGACGGCGCGCAGTGATCTCGATCTGGCTGTGCTGGCGGAGGGACCGCTCGACGCCGAATCCCGCATCGCGTTGATCGATGCGCTCGCGCTCGCCACGGGTCGACCGGTCGATCTGGTGGACTTGCGCGTCGTGGGCGAGCCGCTGCTGGGGCAGGTGCTCGAACATGGCGTGCGCCTGCTGGGCAGCGACCATGACTACGCGGAGCTGATCAAGCGCCATCTGTTCGACGAGGCCGATTTCATGCCCTATCGCAGGAGGATCCTGGTAGAGCGGAGGCAGGCATGGATCGGGAAGTGATTCACGAAAAGCTGGAATCGCTGCGGCGCTGCGTCGAGCGGATCCGGCAGAAGACGCCCCGGAGCGCGCAGGCGCTGCTGGACGACCCGGATGCTCAGGATATCGTTACGCTCAACCTCACTCGCGCAGTTCAGCTTTGTGTGGACATTGGTGCACACTTGATCGCCACACAGGACCGGCCGGCACCCGGCACCATGGGACAAACTTTCGACGCACTGGCCGAGATGAACGTGCTGTCCGTGGAATTGGCTGCACGCATGAAGAAGGCCGTGGAATTTGGGAATATCGCGGTGCACAACTACGAAGCCATCGACTGGGCGATTGCCCACGCAATCGCCACACGTCATATCGAGGATTTCACCGCGTTCGCGGCCCACGTCGTGGCCCGGATGCCGTAGTTCTGTTGCAGGAAGCCGCCCCCGGCCTGATGGGGTGATGTTTCCGGTCCCCGAAAATCGCGGCGGGGCGCCGCTCCCACAGCGGGTGTGGTGTGGGAGGGCCGCCCTCGGCCCGATGGGGTGATGGCTCCAGCGCCCGAAAATCGCGGCGGGGGCGCCGCTCCTACGGGGGGTGGGGTGGTGTGGAGGGCCGCCCCCGGCCCGATCCTCGCGCTCAGCCCAGGCGCGTGCGCTGGGCGCGCAGCTTGTCGAGCATCGCGCCGAAATCCGCGAGCCGGACGTGTTCCTGGGCGACGACGGCGGCGGGGGCGCGGTCGACGAAGCTGGGGTTGGCGAGCTTGGCCTGCGCCTTGGCGATCTCGCCTTCGAGGCGTGCGATTTCCTTGTCGAGGCGGGCGCGCTCGGCGGCCTTGTCGATTTCCACTACCAGCATCACGCGCATGTCGCCGACGAGGGCGATGGGGGCGTCGGCTTCGGTGAGCGTCGCCACGGCGCTTACGTCGGAAAGCTTGGCGAGCGCGACGATATAGGGGGCGAGGGCCTCGATGCGCGCGGTGTCGCCTTCGATCACGGCCGGCACGCGCTGCGCGGGGGAAAGGCTCATTTCACCGCGCAGGGTGCGGCAGGCGTTGACGAGCTCCTTCAGCAACTGCATGGTGGCGACGCTGTCGGCATGGCGCTGCGTGTCACGCTGCTCGGGATAGCGTGCGAGCATGATGCTCTCGCCCGCGACGCCGGCGAGGGGGGCGACTTTCTGCCACAACTCCTCGGTGATGAAGGGGATGATGGGGTGGGCGAGGCGCAGGGTGGCTTCGAGCACGCCGGCGAGCGTCCTGCGCGTGGCGCGTTGCTGGCTGGGCGTGCCGCGGTTCAGCTGCACCTTGGCGAGTTCGAGGTACCAGTCGCAGAACTCGTCCCACACGAATTCGTAGATGGCGCGCGCGGCCTGGTCGAAGCGGTAGGCGGCGAAGGCGTCGTGCACCTCGCCGATGGCCTGTTGCAGGCGTGCCTCGATCCAGCGGTCGGCGTCGGATTGCGCGGTGCCGTCCTCTCCTCCGCCGGCGGAGGAGGGGAGGAAATCGTGGCCTTCGAGATTCATCAGCGCGAAGCGGGTGGCGTTCCACAGCTTGTTGCAGAAGTTGCGGTAGCCCTCGGCGCGCTGCAGGTCGAACTTGATGTCGCGCCCGTGCGTGGCGAGGCTGGCGAAGGTGAAACGCAGGGCGTCGGTGCCGTAGGCGGCGATGCCCTGGGGGAATTCGCGGCGCGTGCGCTTCTCGATGGCGGTCGCCTGTTTCGGGTTCATGAGGCCGGAGGTGCGCTTGGCGACGAGTGCGTCGATGTCGATGCCGTCGATGAGATCGATGGGATCCAGCACGTTGCCCTTCGACTTGCTCATCTTCTGGCCCTCGGAGTCGCGCACCAGGCCGGTGACGTAGACTTCGCGGAAGGGCAGCTTGCCGGTGAAGTGCAACGTCATCATCACCATGCGGGCGACCCAGAAGAAGATGATGTCGAAGCCGGTGACCAGCACGGAGGTCGGCAGGTAGCGGTCGAGTTCGGGGGTCTGGGCCGGCCAGCCGAGGGTGGAGAAGGGCCACAGTGCGCTGGAGAACCAGGTGTCGAGGACGTCGGCGTCCCGTGTGAGCGGGCGGCCGCCGGCCTGTTTTTTCGCGTCCTCTTCGCTGTGCGCGACGTAGAAGTTGCCGTCGGCGTCGTACCAGGCGGGGATGCGGTGGCCCCACCACAACTGGCGCGACACGCACCAGTCCTGGATGTTCTCCAGCCACTGGCGGTAGGTGGTGGTCCAGTTTTCCGGCACGAACCTGAGTTCGCCCGTGTCGACCACGTCGAGTGCGCGTTTGGCGAGGCCCTCCATGCTCATGAACCACTGGTCGGTGAGCATGGGCTCGATCACCGCGTGGGTGCGGTCGCCGCGCGGAATCATCAGTTTGTGCGCCTTGGCGGAGACCAGCAGGCCCTTCGCCTGCAGCGCGTCGATCAGCTTCTGGCGCGCGTCGTAGCGGTCGAGGCCCTGGTACTCGGCGGGGCAAAGGTCGTTCATCTTCGCGTCGAGCGTGAGCACGCTGATGGCGACGAGGCCGTGGCGCTGGCCGACCTGCCAGTCGTTGAAGTCGTGCGCGGGGGTGATTTTCACCACGCCGGTGCCGAATTCGCGGTCGACGTAGTCGTCGGCGATGACGGGGATGCTGCGCTCGGCGACGGGCAGGCGCACCTGCTTGCCGATCAGGTGCCGGTAGCGTTCGTCCTCGGGGTGCACGGCGACGGCGGTGTCGCCGAGCAGTGTTTCCGGGCGCGTGGTGGCGACGGTGAGGTGACCGGAGCCGTCTTCCAGCGGGTAGTTGATCTCCCAGATGAAGCCGTCTTCCTCCTGGCTCGCGACCTCGAGGTCGGATACCGCGGTCTGCAGCACCGGATCCCAGTTCACCAGGCGCTTGCCGCGATAGATGAGGCCTTCGCGGTAGAGCCGCACGAACACCTCGGTGACCGCCGTGGACAGGCCCTCGTCCATGGTGAAGCGCTCGCGGCTCCAGTCGGGACTGGTGCCCAGCCGCCGCATCTGGCGGGTGATGGTGGAGCCGGAATGCTCTTTCCATTCCCACACTTTTTCCAGGAATTTGTCGCGCCCGAGGTCATGCCGCGACACGCCCTGCTGGTCGAGCTGGCGCTCGACCACGATCTGGGTGGCGATGCCGGCGTGGTCGGTGCCGGGTTGCCACAGCGTGTTGTCGCCCGTCATGCGGTGGTAGCGCGTGAGCGCATCCATCAGCGTGTGCTGGAAGGCGTGGCCCATGTGCAGCGTGCCGGTGACGTTGGGCGGCGGCAGCAGGATGCAGTAGGCGGGCGCGTCGGGTACGTCGCCGGCTGCGAAGTGGCCGGCGCTCTCCCAGCGGGCGTACCAGCGCTTCTCGATGTCGGCCGGTTCGAAGGATTTGGCGAGTTCCATGGCGTGCGGGCAAAGCTGTGATTATCGTGGAAACGGTGCCGACCGGCCAAGCCGTCGCGTGCTCAGGCGGACGGGTCGCGCGGCGTCCTGAGTTTTTCCGCGACGGCTTCGCGCACGATTTCGCGCACGTGGACGTCGAGCTGGGCAAGCAGGGTGGAAACGGTTTCGTCGAGGTTCCTGCGCAATTCGGCGGCAACCTGTCTTTCCATGACCTCGCTCAGGCGCGGGGCGAGCTCGCTCATCAACTGCTCGGTGAGGGTGTCGTCCACGGCAAGTTCCTGCGCCGGCGCGGGCGGTTCGGGTACCGCCACGGCGGCCGCGGGTTCGGTCACGGCGGCGGGATGTGCGGTGGCGGGGGGCATGCCGCGTTCGATGACGTCGGTGAGTACCGGCAGCCAGGCATCCTGCGGGGGCGCGGCGGTCGTGTCGGTGGACGGCGTGTCGCCGCCGCGGTGCTTCTTCAGCAGGGCATCCATCTTGCCGAGCAGCGGGCTGTCGCTCATCGATTCTCCTGGCGTGTACGCAGGTCGTGGATCTGCAGGGCATAGCCGCGCGCCTGGTAGAAGCGATAGCGCGCCCGGCCCTGTTCGCGGGCGTCGTCGTCCTGGCCGACGATTTCGACGACGCGTTCGTAGCGCGCGTAGCGGGGCGGCTCGGCGGGACCGAGATTGATGAGGACGTCGGCGCGACCGAGCGCGTCCGGGTCGTCGCCGATCAGCACCGGCGTCTCGCCGGCGAGCGCGTCGCCGTCGCGGCAGTGGGGCACGAAACCGAGTGCGGGCGTGGTCCACAACAGACGGTCGACGGCGGCGGCGACGGCCGCGTCGGGCGCGTAGAGCATCACCTGCTGGCCTTGCGCGTAGGCCTTCGCCGTGATGCGGCGCGCGACATCGAGCGGATCCGCGGCGAACGTGTAGAAGGTGATTTCGGTCACGACGCCTTGGCGGCCCGCCGAAGCAGGAAATGCACCAGCAGCGCCACCGGTCGTCCGGTCGAGCTTTTCTCGCGCCCGCCCTTGTATGCCGTGCCGGCGATGTCCAGGTGCGCCCAGTGGTAATTCCTGGCGAAACGCGACAGGAAGCACGCCGCGGTGATCGAGCCCGCGGGACGGCCGCCGATGTTGGCCATGTCGGCGAGACTGCTCTTCAATTGCTCCTGGTAGTCGTCCCACAGCGGCATGCGCCAGACGCGGTCCCAGGCGTGGTCGGCGGCCCGTTCGATCTCCTGCGCGAGCGGATCGTGGTTGGCGTACAGGGCGCTGGGATGTGCGCCGAGCGCGATGACGCAGGCGCCGGTGAGCGTCGCCAGGTCGACGACGGCGTCGGGCTCGAAGCGTTCGGCGTAGGTGAGCGCGTCGCACAGGATGAGGCGGCCTTCGGCATCGGTATTGAGGATTTCGATGGTCTGGCCGGACATCGAGGTGACGATGTCGCCCGGCTTGTTGGCGTGGGCGTCGGGCAGGTTCTCGCACGCGGGAACGAGGCCGATCACGTTGAGCGGCAGGCCGAGTTCGCCGATGGCGCGGAACGCGCCGAGCACCGCGCCGCCGCCGCTCATGTCGTAGTTCATCTCGTCCATTTCGGCGGGGGGTTTCAGCGAAATGCCGCCGGCGTCGAAGGTGATCGCCTTGCCGACCAGCACCACGGGCTTGTCGCCCTTGTTGCCGCCGTTGTGCTTGAGCACGATGAAGCACGGCGGCTTGTCGCTGCCCTTGCCGACCGAGACGAAAGAGCCCATGCCGAGTTTTTCGCAGGCCGCCCGATCGAGCACCTGGCAGCCGAAGCCGTAGGCTTTCGCCAGCTTCTTCGCCTCGGCTGCCAGATAGTCCGGCGTGCAGACGTTCGAGGGGGTGTTGCCGAGATCCTTGGCGAGGTCGATGCCGTGGGCGATCGCCCGCCCGCGCGCGAGGGCGGCGTCGGCGGTTTTCAGGTCGCCGCGGCCAGCCACCGTGAACACCAGCCGCTTGAGCGGACGGCGGGTGTCTTCACGCTTGCTTTTCATGCTGTCGAAGCGATACAGGGCGCCGTGCGCGGCGACCACCGCCTGCTCGATGCCCCAGGCGAGGGTGCGTTGGTTCACGGTGAGTTCGGTCAGCGTGATCACCGCATCCATCGCGCCGCCGTCGCGCAGCGTTTTCACCGCCGCGGCGACGGCCTCGCGATAGCCCTTTTCGGAGAATTCGCGCGCCTTGCCGAGGCCGACCAGCAATACGCGCTCGGCAAGGATGTCGGGGACGCCGTGAAGCAGCAGCGTGGCGCCTGCCCTGCCTTCCATGTCGCCGCCGCGCAGGATGCCGCCGAGGTAGCCGCCGCTGGCGCGGTCGATGTCCTCGGCGGCCCCGGAGAGCTGGCGCCCCTCGAACACGCCGACCACGATGCAGGCGGTGCGCTGCTTTTCGGGGGCTCCGCTTTTTATGCTAAATTCGACTTCGATTTCCCTGTTCTTCATGTCCGTGCTCAAAAAAATGCAATTTGCCGTAGCGCCCGGCGGCGGTGCCGCCGACCGCGCGATTATTGGCGCGGGCATTGCGGAATGTCAAAGCCGCCTGCGGCGCGCCCCTATCGAGTCATGCTCTACCGGCGCACGCTGACGCGTGAAATGGGCCTGACCGCGGGCGCCGTGCTCACGGTGCTGGTCGCGATCGCGCTGGTGGTGCTGTTCATCCGCCTGCTTGGCGACGTGGCGCGTGGCGAACTCGCCAACGAGGCGGTGTTCACTTTCCTCGGTTTTTCCCTGCTGCATTTCCTGCCGGTGTTGATGACCATCGCGCTGTTCGCCGGCGTGCTGCTGCCCTTGTCGCGCATGTGGCGCGACAGCGAGATGGTGATCTGGTTCGGCGCGGGGCTGTCGCTGACGCAGTGGTTGCGCCCGGTGCTGTCCTTCGCGCTGCCGCTGGCCGCGGTGATCTTTCTGCTCACCGTGGGGCTCAATCCCTGGGCGCAGACGAAGAAGAACGAATACCGGCAGGATCTGCGCAGCCGCAGCGAGAGCAGCCTGATCGCGCCGGGCCTCTTCGCGGAGTCCGGGGGCGGTGAGCGGGTCTATTACGTGGAGGCGCTGAACCCGCTCACCGGGATCGTGCGCAACGTGTTCATGCAATCGCGCATCGACGGCCAGCTCGGCCTGGTGGCGGCGCGCGAGGGCAGCCACACCGAGCTGCCCGACGGCTCGCGCTACCTGGTGTTCAAGGACGGGCGCCGCTACGAGGGCGTGCCCGGACGGCTCGACTATCGCGTCATCGAGTTCGAGCGCTACTGGATGCGGCTCGATCCCGTTCCGGCACGGGGGGTGGAGACGGGCGTGCGCCAGGCCTCGCTCGGCAAGCTGCTGCCCGATTCCTCGCCCCAGGCGCGCGCCGAGCTGCTGTGGCGCTTCGGCGTGCCGCTGTCGGCGCTGGTGCTCGCGGTGATGGCGATTCCGCTCAGTTTCGTCAATACCCGCGCGCATCGCTCCTACGGACTGCTGATGGCGCTGCTGCTCTACTTCGTCTACAACAACCTGCTGTCGCTGGCGCAGGCCTGGGTGTCGCAGGGCAAGCTCGATACCGCGGTCGGCATCGCCACGCCGCACCTGATCATGCTCGCCGCCACCGGGGCGCTGTTCCACTGGCGCATGCGTACGCGGCCCTGGCGCCGGAGCGCGAAATGAACCTGCTCGCGCGCTACCTGGGGGCGCAGGTGCTCACGGCATCGGGTTTCGTGCTGCTCGGCCTGCTCGTGCTGTTCGCGTTCTTCGACGTCATCCAGGAGCTGGGCAATCTCGGGCGCAACAATTACGGCCTCGGCCAGGCGCTGGTGGTGGTCCTGCTGAGCGTGCCGGGCCATCTGTACGAGATTCTTCCGGTGGCCGCGCTGATCGGCACGCTGTTCGCCCTGTCGCGCCTGGTCGGCAACACGGAATATGCGGTGATGCGCGTGTCGGGGCTGTCGAGCTGGCGTGTCGCCGGCTATTTCGCGGCGATCGGGGTGGTGCTCTCGCTCATCCTGCTGCTGCTCGGCGAATATGTCGCACCCTGGTCGGAGCAGGCGGCGCAGCGCTTCAAGCTGTCGGCGACGCGGTCGGTGGTGGCGCAGCAGTTCCGTTCCGGACTGTGGGTGAAGGACGGCGACACCTTCATCAACGTGCGCGAGGTGATGCCCGACAGCACGCTGCGCGGCATCGAGATTTACGGCTTCGAAGCCGAGGGACGGCTCGGCTGGATTCGCGCCGCGCGCGAGGGAGACTGGCGCGGGGAACAGGGCTGGAATCTCGTCGACGTGATGGAAACGCGTTTCAGCGACGACGGCCTGACCGCGGTGCATACGGAAACCCAAGCCTGGCGGTCGGTGCTGACGCCGGACATACTCAGCGTGCTGCTGGTGGCGCCGGAGCGGATGTCGGCGCGCACGCTGTGGCGCTACGTCGCGCACCTGAAGGCGAACCGGCAGAAATCGACGCGCTACGAAGTCGCGTTGTGGGCCAAGTTCGTCAACCCCTTCATCATCCCGATCATGATGCTGATCGCGATGCCCTTCGCCATCCAGGGGCCGCGCACGGGCGGCACGAGCGGCAAGATTTTCCTCGGCATCCTGGCGGGGCTCGCCTTCCACCTGCTGAGCCGCCTGTTCGGCCACCTCGGCCTGCTCAACGACTGGCCGCCGGCCGCGGTGGCCACGCTGCCGCTGCTGATCTTTCTCGGTTTCGCCCTGGCGGGGATTCGCTGGGTGGACCGGCGCTGAGACGGAATCAGAGCCCCAGCGTCGTCGCCGAGACCTGCAGGGGCGAGCGCTGCCACATGGCGTCGAAGGACTGGTGCAGCGGCGCGGCGACGGCGGCATCCTCCGCGTACAGGCTCGCGCGCAGCGTGGACTTGTCCGCGCGCAGCAGGACGCCGAGACGGTCCGCGAGCACGAACGCCTCGTCGGGGCGCGGCATGTGCGGGTCGGACTGGCGGATCCGCAGCACGTGGCCGAAGTCGCGCACCAGTGGCATCAGGCGTGGATGGGCGCGCGCCACGTGGTCGACGTCGTCGAGCAGAACCTCGACGCGGCGGCCGCCCCCCGCCACGCAGAACGCGCGCAATGCGGCATGGCGCGCGGGGTCGTCGAATTCGAACAGCGCGAGGTCGCGGTCGTACAGTCGCAGCACGTGCCGGCAGCCTGCGAGCAGGGTGTCGAATGCGATCCGCAGGTCGGACGGGGTTTCGATGGCGATCATCCTCGGGGGGCCTCCTGCCGGTGTTCGCAAAAAAATATTATAGCGGTGCATTCCCGGGCTAGAATGCGCCGAAAAATTACGTTGTGGAGCTTCCATGCTGAAAGCGGGCGACCCCGCGCCGGATTTTTCCAGCCCGGACGCGGACATGAATTTTGTCGAATTGTCGCAACTGCGCGGCAAGATCGTCGTATTGTTCTTCTACCTGCGGGACGACACCCCGGGCTGCACGGCCGAAGCGATCGAATTTTCCGAGTTCGAGGGCGATTTCGCCAAAAGCGGGGCGGTCGTGTTCGGCGTGTCGCGCGACGACTGCATCCGGCATGGCGAGTTTCGCGACAAGCACGGCATCGGCGTGCCGCTGCTCGCCGACAAGGAACAGGGCATGAGCGAAGCCTACGGCGTGATGCAGGACAAGGACGTCGACGGCGTCACGCGCAGGAGCGCGGTGCGCGCCACCTTCGTCATCGACCGGCAGGGCATCATCCGTCATGCCCTGTATGGGGTTTCCAGCCGCGGACATGCGGCGGAGGTACTTGAACTGGTAAAGGAACTCGAATGAACATCTGCAAGGACAGCGTCGTCACACTTTCCTACATCGTCCGCGACCTCGACGGCCGCACGCTGGAGGAAAGCGATGAGCCCGTGAGCTATCTGCACGGCGGCTACGACAACATCTTCCCGCTGGTCGAGCAGGCGCTCGAAGGCAAGGCGACCGGCGAGACCGTCGAGCTCAAGCTCCAGCCCACCGACGCCTTCGGTGAATTCGACGAAGAGCTGGTGCGGATCGAGTCGCGCGACGTGTTTCCGGACAATATCGAGATCGGCATGCAGTTCGTCGGCGCGCCCGTCGAGGGCGGCGAGGAAATGCTGTACACGGTGACCGACATCGCGGACGACAAGGTCGTCGTCGACGGCAACCATCCCTACGCCGGCCAGGCGGTGCATTTCCAGTGCACCGTGGCCGAGGTGCGCGCCGCAACGCCCGACGAAGTGGCACACGGCCACGCCCATGGCGCCCATGGCCACCACCACTGAACCGGCGGTGCGCTGCCCAGCTGTTAGAATCAAGCGGTTGACGCCCATTTTCTCCCACGCTTGATGAAAATCACCTTCCTCGACTTCGAGCAGCCGGTTGCCGAGCTCGAAGCCAAGATCGAAGAATTGCGCTTCGTGCAGGATGATTCTGCGCTGGACATCTCGGAAGAGATCCGCCGCCTGCAGAAAAAAAGCCAGACGCTCACCAGGGACATCTACGCCAAGCTTTCGGCCTGGCAGGTGTCGCAGGTGGCGCGCCATCCGCAGCGCCCCTACACGCTGGATTACATCCAGGGCCTGTTCACCGGTTTCGTCGAGTTGCACGGCGACCGTGCCTTCGCCGACGACGCCGCGATCGTCGGCGGCATGGCGCGCTTCAACGGCGAGGCGGTGATGGTGATCGGCCACCAGAAGGGGCGCGACACCAAGGAAAAGATCCATCGCAACTTCGGCATGCCGCGCCCCGAGGGCTATCGCAAGGCACTGCGCCTGATGCGCCTGGCAGAGAAGTTCCGCATGCCGATTTTCACCTTCATCGACACGCCCGGTGCGTACCCCGGCATCGGCGCGGAAGAGCGCGGCCAGTCCGAGGCCATCGCGCGCAACCTCTACGTGATGGCCGAACTGCAGACGCCGGTCATCTGCAGCGTGGTCGGCGAAGGCGGATCGGGCGGCGCGCTGGCGATCGGCGTCGGCGACCGCACCCTGATCCTGCAGTATTCGACCTATTCGGTCATCTCCCCGGAAGGCTGCGCCTCGATCCTGTGGAAAAGCGCGGACAAGGCCTCGGTCGCCGCCGAGACGCTGGGCATCACGGCGGAGCGCCTGAAAACCAACGGCCTGGTCGACCGCATCGTCGACGAACCGCTCGGTGGCGCGCAGCGTGACTGGGACGCCATGTTCCAGTCCATGCGCCGCGCCCTGGCCGACACCCTGGCGGAACTGCGCAAGCAGCCGCTGGATGCCCTGCTGGCCGCGCGCTACCAGCGCCTGCGGGCGTATGGCAGCTTCAAGGAAGCGCCCGCCAAGTAACGCCGTCGCCGCCGGCGTGGCGGACGTGCTGGTCCGCCACGTCCCACCCGGCGCGCGGCTGGCGCTGGCCCTGTCCGGCGGCCTCGATTCGACGGTGCTGCTGCACGTCCTGCTCGCCCTGCGGGACACCCATCCTTTCGCCTTGCAGGCTGTCCACGTCCACCACGGCCTGTCGCCGCACGCGGACGACTGGGTGGATTTCTGCGCGCGCCGCTGCGCGCTGCATGGGATTACGCTGGCGGTGCATCGCGTGACGGTCGCGCGTGACGATACCGCCGGCTTCGAAGCCGCGGCGCGACGCCTGCGGCACGGCATCTTTGCCAAGGTGGATGCGGGTTTTCTGCTCACCGCGCACCAAGAGGACGATCAGGCGGAAACGCTGCTGTTGCAATTGCTGCGCGGCGCCGGACCCAAGGGACTGGCGGCCATGCCCGAGCTGCAACGACGGCCCGGCTGGCGCGCCGTGCAATTGCGCCCTCTGCTCAGTATCAGCCGCACCCAGTTGCGCGAGTACGCCGCGGCGCACGATCTGGAATGGGTGGAGGACGACAGCAACGTCGACGTGCGCTACCGGCGCAACGCGCTGCGCCGGGAGATCATGCCGCTGCTGGCGGCGCATTTCCCGGGAAGCCCGGCCACCCTCGCGCGCGCGGCCGGCCTGCAGGCCGAGGCCAGCGCGCTGCTCGACGAACTGGCGTCCATCGACGCCGCCGCGGCGGTCGCCGGTGCGCGGCTCGACTGTGCCGCGCTGGCGGGACTGACGCCGGCCCGCGCGCGCAATCTGCTGCGCCATTTCATTGCCGGGCACGGCCTGCCCATGCCGCAGGCGCGCGTGCTGGACGAGGCCATGCGCCAGTTGCTCGCGGCACGCCACGATGCGCGCGTGCAGGTCAATCTCAGGCCGTGGTCCTTGTGGCGCTTTCGCGGCGGCGCCTACCTCGTGCCGCCGCTGCCGGCGCCGGCGCTGGCGGTGCGCTGGCGCGGCGAGACGGCGCTATGGGTGCCGGCGGCAGGGGTCACCGTGGCGATGCAGCCGGTGACGGGCGCCGGCCTGCGCCGCACGGCGCTGGAGGCCGGTGTCGTGACACTCGGCGTGCGCGCAGGTGGAGAGCGCATCCAGCTGACACCCGGCGGCCCGCATCGCAGCCTGAAGAACCTCCTGCAGGAACGGGCGGTCCCGCCGTGGCAGCGCGCGCGCCTGCCGCTGCTGTGGTGCGATGGGCGGCTGGCGTGGGTGCAGGGCATCGGCACCGACGCCGCGTTCAGGGCCGCACCGGGCGAGGCCGGGATTCAGCCGGATGTGCGGGAAGGGCCGCCTGGGTAGGGCAGACAGGCTATAGGAAATGGGTTCATTGAAGGTAGAATTAACTCATTTCACGCTAGTCGCAGCCCTTGGAGTAAGCAGCGTCATGAGCGTAGGTTTGGCCATTCGACTGTACCGGACATAACGGGAAGCCACACAGAGCACCATTGCGCATCGGGCCAAGTGCTTAGTCCCGTACTTGTCGATGCTTGAGAGCAACAAGCGTGATCCGCGCTTTTCACGGTCACCAGGATTGTGGAGGCATTACATGTGCCCCTGTCGGCCTGTTGTTCGTGCTGGCCGCAGACCAGAACGAGTTGGGTGACATTGACGAACAGGTCGTCGATCAGTTGATGCAGTCTGCGTTGGCATCGCTAGAAACACCGGACGCTATGACAGCGCAGATGGGAGATCACTATGGCTAATGCCGAACAACTCAAGGCGTTGGTGAAATCCTATATCGAGCGGGATGACCGGCACTTTTATTCCGTGGCCATGCAGGTCGCTGCCCGTGAAGCCAAGGCGGGTCACGGCAAGCTCGCCCAGGAACTGCGCGACATGATCGACGCGGCCAAGGCCCGCGTCTCGCCCGCTGATGCGACGGGCAATCTAGTGCCTCTGGCGCGTCCCCGCGGCGAACTGGCGAACCTGCTGACGGTGACCCATCCTAAGAATCGGCTGGTGGACATGGTGCTCGATACGGATGTGGCCGAGCAGCTTGGCCGCATCCTGAAGGAGCAGAAGCATCATTCGCGCATCCGCGAGCATGGCCTGTCGCCACGACGCAAACTGCTGCTGGTGGGGCCGCCCGGCACGGGCAAGACGATGACGGCCTCCGTGCTGGCGGGCGAGCTTGGCATTCCCTTGTTCTCCGTGAGGCTCGATGCGCTCATCACCAAGTTCATGGGAGAAACGGCTGCCAAGCTGCGCCAGATATTCGATGCCATCAGCGAGGTTCGCGGCGTTTACTTCTTCGACGAGTTCGATGCCATCGGCTCGCAGCGAGGACTCGCCAACGACGTGGGCGAGATTCGGCGAGTGCTCAACAGCTTTCTGCAAATGATCGAGAGCGACCAGTCTCACAGCCTGATCGTCGCTGCGACCAACCATGTGGAGATACTCGACTATGCGCTTTTCCGTCGATTCGACGACGTGATCGAGTACCGGCTGCCGGGCGGGCCACAGGCCGCCAAGCTGCTGCAGGCGCGGCTCGGGAAGTTTGCACCCAAGCCCTTCCCTCTGAAGGCTCTCACGGCGAAGGCGGAGGGGTTGAGCTACGCGGAAATCAGGCGCGCCGTGGACGAGTCCATCAAGGAGGCGGTGATGCACGACGAGGACCGCGTGGCGTCTGAGGCGTTGGCGCGGGCCTTCGAGGAACGCCGAAAATTCAGCATCAGAATGAACGACAAAAAGGCTGCATCGAACCATGCCGGATCAACCGCAAGCTAAGCGTCCACACCTCATTCTTCGAGACACATCACGAGCAGTTGAATTCACGGCGAAGTCTGCGCGCGGGAAGCAGAAGGATATTCCAGCTCAGCCCAGACAGCAGCATGCAGCCTCCCTTCAAGGGCAGATCGAGGACTTGAAGCCCGCAGCGGCCGAGGCCGTACGCGTCCAGCAGGAGCTGCAACTGGAAAGCGGGCTGGGCCTGCAAATCCAGTTTGCCAGTCAGCCAGATGTGGTGCTGGCATTTGAGAGCCTGGCGAACGCGACCAAGAAGATCGAACTCCTGAGCGTCCGCGAAGAAGGCAACCGCACGCTCGCCAACGTCTTCGTCCCCGATGGAGGGCTCGCGCACTTCGAGCAATATGTCGCGGACTACCTGGCGGAGAAGAAGGGCAGCAAAAATCAGGCGCTCGATCATCGGAAGCTGCTCGATGCCATCGAATCCATCCGGGCGGCAGAGATCAGGGCGTTGTGGACCGATGCGCCCGAACTGCTGCCGGCTGATCCAGCGACAGCTTTCTGGTGGGAAGTGTGGCTTCCGGTTCGAGGTGCGGGACAGCGGCAAGCCGTAGTGGAGGATTTCAAGAAACTCGCCCGCCTGGCGGATTGTGTGGTCAGCGACAAGCAGGCCAACTTCCCTGAGCGCACGGTGCTGCTGATGTATGGCTCGCAACGGCAACTCTCGCGCTCGGTGATGACCTTGAACTGCGTGGCCGAGCTTCGCTATGCGAAAGAGACCGCCGAGTTCTTCGACGGCATGGAGGTGGGAGAACAGCGCCAATGGGCGGACGATCTGCTGCGGCGTGCGCAGTTGCAGCCCGCAGACGATGCCCCCCGGGTCTGCCTGCTGGATTCGGGCGTGACTCGCGCGCATCCATTGCTGGAGCCCTTGATGGACGCGGTGGACCTGCACACCGTGGAGCCGGCGTGGGGCGTGGATGACCAAGCGGATCACGGCACAGGACTGGCCGGTCTGGCAGCTTACGGCGACCTCACCGATGCCCTGTCTTCTGCGGACGCGATCAGCGTCCCGCATCGGCTGGAGTCGGTCAAGCTGGTGCCTGCGGAAGGCGCCAACGAAGGCGATGCGCGGCACCACGCCTACTTGTTCGCGGAAGGCGTCGCGCGCCCCGAAATCTCTGCGCCCGCTCGCGCCCGCGTGTTCACTTCTGCCGTGACGGCTTCGGACTACCGGGACCGGGGCCGGCCTTCGTCATGGTCGGCCGCCGTTGATGCTCTTGCGGCGGATGCGGATGACGCTGGCGAGAACCCACGTCTATTCGTGCTCTCCGCTGGCAACAATCGTGATGCCAATGCGTGGGCCACGTATCCCGACTGCCTGGCCACCAATCTTGTGCATGATCCAGGGCAGGCATGGAATGCCATCACCGTGGGTGCTTGCACCAACAAGATCGACACGCAGGGGCATCCGTCCCTGAACCCCATTGCCGAAGCGGGGGGGCTCAGCCCGTTCACCACCACGACACAGACCTGGGATCGCACGTGGCCGCTCAAGCCTGATGTGGTGTTGGAAGGCGGCAACGCGGCCAAAGATGGTCTTGGCGCATCGTGGATGACCAGCTTGAGCCTGCTGACCGCCCACAACCAGCCGCAGGCGCGCTTGTTTACCACCAGCAATGCCACCAGCGCTGCCTCCGCGCTGTGTGCCGGCATGGCGGCCCGGATTATGGGCGCCTATCCGCATCTTCGGGCGGAAACGGTGCGTGCATTGCTCGTTCATTCGGCGCAATGGAGCGATGCCATGCGTGCGATGTTTTTGCCGGCTGCTCCGAACAAGGATCACTTCGTCAACCTGATCCGTCACTGCGGCTGGGGTACGCCGAACCTGAACCGCGCACTGTGGAGCGCGGGTGATTCCTTGACGCTGGTGGTTGAAGATTTGGTGCATCCATATGCGAAGGTTCAGGGCAAAGGGGTCGTCACCCGCGACATGAACCTGCATTCCTTGCCGTGGCCGAAGGATGAACTGGAAGCATTGCAGGACACGCCCGTCGAGATGCGTGTCACGCTGTCGTATTTCGTCGAGCCCAATCCTTCGGCACGAGGCGTCGCGTCGAAGTATCACTACCCTTCGCACCGCCTGCGCTTCGACGTGCAGCGTCCGCTGGATACGTCCACCGATCACTTCATTGCACGGCTGAACGCCGCCGCACAGCGTGAAGACGAGGGCGATCCGGTCAATCCTTCCGATCCGAACTGGCTGCTGGGCGGCCAGAGGCGGCATCGTGGCTCGTTGCATCAGGATGTGTGGAAAGGCACGGCCGCTGAACTGGCCAGCCGTGGATTCATCGCGGTCTACCCATCTGCGGGCTGGTGGCGGACACGGCCTGCGCTGGGACGCCATGGCTTGCCAGCGCGGTATAGCCTTGTTGTGTCCATTCAGACGCCGCAGACGAACGTTGATCTTTACGCGGCTGTCGCTCAGCAAATCCCAGTGGCAAATGCCGTTGTCGTGGGAGCGTAAGGGCGATCGTGGTGTGCATGCCGCGCTTATGTTGAGCAAGACAGCGGGCAGCCGCGCATGCTATCCTAGCGGGCTGATTTTCATCGTTTTTTGAACCTTCTTTCCCCGGGGAGTACTTACCATCATGGCCGTTCAGCGCACCTTTTCCATCATCAAGCCCGACGCCGTCAAAAAGAACGTGATCGGCAAGATCGTCAGCCGTTTCGAGAGCAACGGCCTCCAGGTCGTGGCGTCGAAAATGAAGCATCTTTCGCGCCAGGAAGCGGAAGGCTTCTACGCCGTGCACAAGGACCGTCCCTTCTTCAAGGACCTGGTCGACTTCATGGTGTCCGGCCCCGTCGTGCTCCAGGTGCTCGAAGGCGAGGACGCGATCGCCAAGAACCGTGCATTGATGGGCGCGACCGATCCGAAGAAGGCCGAGCCGGGCACGATCCGCGCGGATTTTGCCGAGAGCATCGATGCCAACACCGTACACGGTTCCGACGCGCCGGAGACCGCGGCGATCGAGATCGCCTATTTTTTCCCCGGCTGCGACGTCTACGCCGGCCGTTGACGTGAAACGCGCGAAGCGCGACCTTGTCTCCGCGTCCGCTTGCGGGTGCGGATGGCAAAAGGGAAACGCATGCCACAGAATCTGCTCGATCTCGACCTTCCTGGATTGACCGCCTGGTTCGGCGAGCTTGGCGAGAAGCCGTTCCGCGCCCGCCAGGTGTATCGCTGGATTCACCAGGCGGGAGTGGCCGATTTCGCGCGGATGACGGACATCGCCAGGAGCCTGCGCGAAAAAATGCAGCAGCAGGCGGAGGTGCGGGCGCCCGCGATCGGTTTTTCGCACCGCTCCGCCGACGGCACGCGCAAGTGGCTGTTCGACGTCGGCGTCGGCAACGGCATCGAGACGGTATTCATTCCCGAGGACGACCGCGGCACCCTGTGCGTGTCGTCGCAGGTCGGCTGCGCGCTGGAGTGCAGCTTCTGCTCGACCGGACGCCAGGGCTTCAACCGCAACCTCGACGTGGCCGAGATCGTCGGCCAGCTGTGGGTGGCGCAGCACGCGCTGAAGGCCGAAGCCAACCGCACCAGCGGGGAGATCGCCGAGCGCCCCGTGTCCAATGTGGTGATGATGGGCATGGGCGAGCCGCTGGCGAATTTCGAGAACGTCGTGACCGCGCTTGGCGTCATGCTCGACGATCACGCCTACGGCCTGTCGCGGCGCCGGGTGACGGTGTCGACCTCGGGGCTGGTTCCGGCGATGGACCGCCTCGCCGAGCGATGCCCGGTGGCGCTTGCGGTGAGCCTACACGCACCCAACGACGCCTTGCGCGACCGGCTCGTGCCGATCAACAGAAAATATCCGCTGGCCGAGCTGATGGCGGCGTGCCGACGCTACCTCGCGCGCGCGCCGCGCGATTTCATCACCTTCGAGTACGTGCTGCTGGCGGGGGTGAACGATCAGCCGGCGCACGCGCGCGAGCTGGCCGAGCTCGCGCGCGACGTGCCGTGCAAGTTCAATCTCATTCCGTTCAATCCCTTTGCGGATTCGGGTTACGAAAAACCGGGCGGCGAGGCGATGCGGGCGTTTCGCGAGATCCTGCAGGATGCGGGCCATGTCGTCACCACGCGCAGGACGCGCGGTGACGACATCGAGGCGGCGTGTGGCCAGTTGGCGGGACGGGTGGCGGACCGCAGCGGGCGCGTGGTCAAGCGGCTGCACAGGGAGGCGGCATGAGAATTCGTGCCGGCGCGCTGGCCGCGTTGCTGATGATAGGCGGCTGCGCGGCCGGGCTGCAGGGCGGCGGGCATGTCGCGGGCAAGGCGGCCGACAGCGAGGGGGGCCAGCGCGCGCGCGCGTTCACCGATCTGGCGAACGCCTACTACGCGCGCGGGCAGTACAAGGTCGCTCTCGACGAACTGCGCAAGGCGATCACGGCGGACAATCGCTACGGACCCGCGTTCAACGTCTATGGCCTGATCTACATGGAACTGGCCGAGGACAGGCTGGCCGAGGAGAATTTCCGGCGCGCCATCGAGCTCGACCGCAGCGATTCCGAGGCACGCAACAATCTGGGCTGGTTCCTGTGCACCCGTGGCCGCTACGATGAAGGACTGGAGCAATTTGCCGCCGCGCTGCGCAATCCGCTTTACGCCCATCCGGAGCAGGCGATGGCGAACGCCGGGCTGTGCGCGGAACGCAAGGGCGACCTTGCCCTCGCCGAGGCCAATCTGCAGAAATCGCTCAAGCTGCAGCCCGGCAATGCGAACACCCTCATCAAGCTTGCCGGCCTGCGGTTCCGCCAGGGACAGCTGCTGGACGCGCAGCGTCTGCTGGCGCGCCATGCGGAGCTTGCACCGATCACCGCCGAGAGCCTGTGGCTTGGCGTGCGCGTGGAACGCAGGCTGGGCGACCGTGCACAGGAGGCGGCCTACGGACAGCAGTTGCGCAAGCACTTTCCGGATTCCGACGAGGCGCGCCGTCTGCTGGCCGGCCAGTACGAATGAACGATTCCGCGCGCGTGCCGGTCGGCGAGACCTTGCGCGAGGCGCGTGAGGCGCAGGGGTTCGGCATCGACGATGCGGCCGCGCGGCTGCGCCTGATGCGGCGCCAGGTCGAGGCGATGGAGGCGGAGGATTTCGGCAGCCTGGGCGAGCCCGTGTTCGCGCGCGGTTTCGTGCGCAACTATGCGCGCCTGCTGGGACTTGCTCCCGAACCCCTGCTCGCGGCCATGGGGGGCGCGCCGGCCGAGCCGGTCGTGGTGCGTCCCGACGTGCCGCCGCCCGCGGGCAGCTGGCTGACGTCGCCCTGGCTGCTCATCCTGCTGTTCGGCGTGTTCGTGCTGGTGATGATGCCGATCGCGCTCTACTGGTGGCTGAACAGCGACGAAGAGGAAATGCCTGCCGTTGCCGCGATGGGACCGTCGGCGATGCAGGCGCGTGATCCGGATCCGGTGGACGCGGCGGCGGCCATGCCGCCTGTCCGGGCGCAGGCGTCGGCGGAGCCGGAAGGCGCGCCGGACGCCGCGTCCGACGAAGCGGATACGGCGGCGGCGCCGGCCGTGGACGGCGTGCTGCAACTCGAATTCGGCGGCGATTCCTGGGTCGAAATCCGTGATGCCTCCGGGCGCATGGTGCATCGCCAGCTCGACTATGCCGGCAGCAACGCCGTGGTGCGCGGCACACCGCCGTTCGACATCGTGATCGGCAATGCCGCGCAGGTGCGCATGACCTACAACGATCGTCCGATCGATCTCAAACCTTTCATCGACGTGACGGTCGCACGCTTCACACTCGAAGAATGACCCATGCCGAAAGCCGGACCGGAAACATGATGCCGCAGATTGCTCGTCGTCCCACCCGCCAGGTACGGATCGGCGCGGTCCGCGTCGGCGGCGACGCGCCGGTGGTGGTGCAGTCGATGACCAACACCGATACCGCCGACGTCACGGCCACCGTCAATCAGGTGCGCGCGCTCGCCGAGGCCGGTTCCGAACTGGTGCGCGTCACCGTGAACACCGCGGAGGCCGCCGCGGCGGTGCCGCACGTCCGCGCGCGCCTCGATGCGCTGGGCTGCCGCGTGCCCCTGGTCGGCGATTTCCATTTCAACGGCCACAAGCTGCTGACGCAGGAGCCCGCGTGCGCCGAGGCACTGGCCAAGTACCGCATCAATCCGGGCAATCTCGGGCGCGGCAGCAAGCGCGACGAACAGTTCTCCACGCTGATCGACGTGGCGTGCCGCCACGACAGGCCGGTGCGCATCGGCGTCAACTGGGGCAGCCTCGACCCGGCGCTCGCCGCGCGCATGATGGACGAGAATGCACGCCTGCCGCGGCCGCTCGACCCGGACGTCGTGATGCGCCGCGCAATGGCCGCGTCCGCGCTCGAATCGGCGGCGAAGGCCGAGGCGCTCGGCCTCGCCGGCGACCGCATCATCCTGTCGTGCAAGATGAGCCGGGTGCAGGACTTGATCGCGGTGTATCGCGATCTGTCCGCGCAGTGCGACTATCCCCTGCACCTGGGCCTGACCGAGGCCGGCATGGGCAGCAAGGGCATCGTCGCCTCGACCGCCGCGCTGGCGGTGCTGCTGCAGGAAGGCATCGGCGACACCATCCGCGTCTCGCTGACTCCCGAACCGGGCGGCGACCGCACGCTGGAGGTGCGCGTCGCGCAGGAGATCCTGCAGGCGCTGGGCCTGCGCGCGTTCACGCCGCAGGTCACCGCCTGCCCGGGGTGCGGCCGCACCACCTCGACGGTGTTCCAGGAGCTTGCGCAGGCGATCGAGACCTATCTGCGCACCCAGATGCCGGTGTGGCGCAGCCGGTATCCCGGGGTCGAGACCATGCAGGTCGCGGTGATGGGCTGCGTGGTCAACGGACCGGGTGAATCGAAGCACGCCAACATCGGCATCTCGCTGCCCGGCACCGGCGAAGTGCCGGTGGCGCCGGTGTACGTCGACGGCGAAAAGACGGTGACGCTGAAGGGCGGGAAGATCGCCGAGGAATTCCAGGCGATGGTCGAGGACTACGTGCGGCGGCGCTATGGAAGCTGAAAAACATTTATCCGCGCAGGACGCGAAGAGACGCGAAGTAAAAATCGACGAAAGGATTGGGGGGTTTCTTTGCGCAACTTCGCGTCCTTCGCGGATGACAAGACAGATTCGGGAAAAATGAGCAACACCATTCAATCCGTGCGCGGCATGAACGACTGCCTGCCCGATGCCGCCGACGCCTGGCAGGCGTTCGAGGCGATCGTGCGCGACTGGCTGCGGCGCTACGGGTATCGCGAGATCCGCACGCCGATCCTCGAACACACGGGGCTTTTCAAGCGTGCCATCGGCGAGGTCACCGACATCGTCGAGAAGGAGATGTACACCTTCGTCGACGAACTGAACGGCGAATCGCTGACGCTGCGCCCCGAGGGCACCGCTTCGTCGGTGCGCGCGGTGATCCAGCACAATCTCCTGTACGACGGCGGCAAGCGCCTGTGGTACACGGGGCCGATGTTCCGCCACGAGCGCCCGCAGAAGGGGCGCTACCGGCAATTCCACCAGGTCGGCGTCGAAGCGCTGGGATTCGCCGGCCCCGACGTCGACGCCGAGCTGATCGTCATGTGCGCCGATCTGTGGCGCGCGCTTGGCATCGCGCCGACGCTGCAACTCAACACGCTGGGCGACCACGCCGCGCGGCAGCGCCATCGCGCCCGGCTCATCGCCCACTACGAAGCGCACCGCGATGCGCTCGACGCCGATGCGCAGCGGCGCCTGCACAGCAACCCCCTGCGCATCCTCGACAGCAAGAATCCGGCGATGCAGGCAATCAACGACGCCGCGCCGCGGCTGATGGATGAACTGGAGGACGAGGCGCTGGCGCATTTCGACGCCGTGCAGCAACGCCTGCGCGCGAGCGGCATTGCGTACGAGATCAATCCGCGCCTGGTGCGCGGCCTCGATTATTACAACCGCACGGTGTTCGAATGGGTGACCGACCAGCTCGGCGCGCAGGGCACGGTATGCGCCGGCGGACGCTACGACGGCCTGATCGCACAGCTCGGCGGCAAGCCCGCGCCGGCCGCCGGTTTCGCCATGGGCGTCGAGCGGCTGCTGGCGCTCGTCGAGGCGGCCGGCCGGCCGCTGGAGCAGGCCGCGCCCGACGTCTACGTGGTCCACGCCGGCGCGGCGGCCGAGACGTACGCCTGGCAGGTCGCCGCCGCGCTGCGCGGCGCCGGGCTCGCCGCCATCCTGCATTGCGGCGGTGGCGGCTTCAAGGCGCAGATGAAGAAGGCCGACGCCAGCCGCGCGCGCCATGCGGTCATCATCGGCGACGAGGAGGCGGCGGCGCAGCAGGTGACGCTGAAGCCGCTGCGCGGCACCGGCGAACAGACCCGCGTCGAGCTGGCGCTCGCCATCGATTACCTGAACAACGCAACAATCTGAGAAAGCTACGCGCAATGGCAACTTACGATCTCGACGAACAGGAACGGCTGGACGAACTGAAGGCGTGGTGGAAACGCTGGGGCAACCTCGTGCTGATCGGGGTGGCGCTGGTGGTGGCCGCTGGAGCCGGCTGGCGCTACTGGCAGCATCGCGCGCTGTCCCAGAGCCTGGAAGCGGCGGCGGTGTACGAACGCCTCACCCAATCGCTGGCCGCCAACGATGCGAAAGCCGCACGCGAGGCGGGCGGACTGCTGATCGACCAGTACCGGAACACGGCGTACGCGCCGCGTGCGGCGTTGATCCTGGCACGCGTGAACGCGACCGGCGCCGAGCTGAAGAGCGCGCAGGCACAGCTGGAATGGGCGCTGAGCCACACCAGGGAGGCGGCGCTGAAGGATCTCGCCCGCCTGCGCCTGGCCGGCGTGCAGCTCGACCAGAAGGCCTACGACGCGGCACTGAAGACGCTTGCCGGCAGCCACAGCGACGCCTTCGCCGCGCGCTTCGAGGATCTGCGGGGCGACGTCCTGCTCGCGCAGGACAAGAAGGACGAGGCGCGTGCCGCCTATCAGGCTGCCTTTGGCAGGCTGGCCGAGGACAATCCCTATCGCAGCATCGTCGAGCTCAAGCTGGATGATCTGGGAGGGGCGGTGCAGTGATCGGGCGCACGCTTCTCGCCGCGATTGCGCTGGTGCTGTCCGGCTGCGGCACCGTTGGCGGCTGGTTCGGCTCCGGACCGGCCAAGGCGAAGCCGGCCGCGCTGGTCGACTTCGCGCCGAGTGCCTCCCTCACCGAGGCGTGGAAGGCGGCCACGGGCGACACCGGAGGCTATCTGCTGCGGCCCCAGGCCGATGGCGAGGACGTGTTCGCCGCGGGCGGCGGACGCGTGGCGCGCCTTGCCGTCGGCAATGGCGACCTTGCCTGGCGCCACGATACCGGCATGGAGCTTTCAGCGGGGGCCGGTACCGGCCTCGGCCTCGTGCTCGTCGGCGGCGCCAGGGGCGAACTGGTCGCGCTCGATCATGCGGATGGCCAGCCGCGCTGGACCGTCGAATTGGCGAGCGAACCGTCCGGCCAGCTGCTGGCCGTGGCCGACACCGTGGTGGTGCGTACCGGGGACGGCCGCGTGCACGGGCTCGGCGTCGTCGATGGCGGCCGCAAGTGGCTGTACAGCCGCAACCTGCCGCCGCTGAGTCTGCGCGGCTCGGGCGGCCTGACGGCCTTCGAGGGCGTGGTCTACGCCGGTTTTCCGGGCGGCAAGCTGGTCGCCCTCGACGCCCGCAACGGCGCGCAACTGTGGGAGGCCACCGTGGCGCTGCCGCGTGGCGCGACCGAGCTCGAGCGCGTCGCCGACGTGATGGGCAATCCGGCCGTCGATTTCCGCCAGGTCTGCGCGGTGGCGTACCAGGGGCGGGTGGCCTGCTTCGACCGCCACAACGGCGCGCCGCTGTGGGCGCGCGATACCTCCAGCAACAGCGGGCTGGCGATGGACGCGCAGAACGTCTACGTGACCGACGACAAGGATGCCGTCACCGCCTACGACAAGTCGTCCGGCCGCGCCGTGTGGCGCCAGGACGCGCTGGCGCGGCGCCAGGTCACCGCGCCGCTGGCATTGGGCGACCGGGTCGCGATCGGCGACGGCGAAGGCTACGTGCACGTGCTGTCGATCGAGGACGGCAGCTTCGTCGCGCGCGCACGCGTGGACAGCGCGGTGCGCTCGGCGCCGGTCGACATCGGCCCGGGCTTCGCCGTGCAGACGGCCAAGGGCACGGTCGTCGCCTTCCGTATCGAATAGGGCCGGCGATGCTTCCCACGCTCGTTCTGGTCGGCCGGCCCAACGTCGGCAAGTCGACGCTTTTCAACCGCCTGACCGGGACCCGCGACGCGCTGGTGCACGACATGCCGGGACTGACGCGCGATCGCCATTACGGGCGTGGCCGCATCGGCGGCAAGCCCTATCTGGTGGTCGACACCGGCGGTCTGGAGCCGGTGGCCAAGGACGGCATCCTCGCCGAGATGGCCCGCCAGACCCTGCAGGCGGTCGACGAGGCGGATGCCGTCATCTTCATGGTCGACGCGCGCAGCGGGCTCACCCCACAGGACAAGGTCATCGCCGATCGCCTGCGCCGCGCGCGGTGTCCCGTGCTTCTTGCCGTCAACAAGGCCGAAGGCATGAACCGCGCGGTGGTGACCGCCGAATTCCACGAATTGGGCCTGGGCGAACCGCTGGCGATTTCCGGTGCGCATGGCGACGGCGTCGTCGACCTGGTCGCCGAGGCACTGGCGCCGTTTCCCGAGGCCGCGGACGAACCCGATGCGCATGGCGTACCGAAAATCGCGGTGGTCGGGCGACCCAACGTCGGCAAGTCGACCCTCGTCAATGCGCTGGTCGGCGAAGAGCGCGTCATCGCCTTCGACCAGCCCGGTACCACGCGTGATTCGATCCACGTCGAATTCGAGCGTGGCGGCAGGCCTTACCTCCTCATCGACACCGCCGGCGTGCGCCGCAGGGGCAAGGTGTTCGAGGCGGTGGAGAAATTTTCCGTCATCAAGACCTTGCAGGCGATCGAGGATGCCAACGTGGTGGTGCTGGTGCTCGATGCGCGCGAAAACGTGGCCGAACAGGACGCGCACCTGGCCGGCTTCATCCTGGAGAGCGGGCGCGCGCTGGTGGTCGCGGTCAACAAGTGGGATGGCCTGTCGGCCGCGCAACGCGACGACATCAAGCGCGACATCGGCCGCAAGCTCGCCTTCCTCGACTTCGCCCGCTTCAACTACGTTTCGGCGCTGCGGGGCACCGGCCTGGAGGACCTGCTGAAGGACATCGATGCGGCGCATGCCGCGGCGTTCATCAAGATGTCGACACCCAGGCTCACGCGCGTGCTGGAGGCCGCGGTGGCGCAGCATGCGCCGCCGAAAAGCGGCCTGTTCCGCCCCAAGCCGCGCTATGCGCACCAGGGCGGCAGGAACCCGCCGGTCATCATCCTGCACGGCAACGCGCTGGAAGGCCTGCGCGACGATTACAAGCGCTATCTGGAAAGCTGCTTTCGCAAGGCGTTCAAGCTGCAGGGTACGCCGCTCCGCATCCAGGTCAAGGAAGACACGGGCAGGAATCCATTCGAAGGCAAGAAGCGCGCACCGCTCACGGAAAGCGAGGCCACCCGGCGGCGGCGCGAAAAGCGGATTCGGCGCAAGGTGTACGGCGCCACCTGACGGCCGTGCCGATCCGCGCGGCGCGCAGGGGCCGCGATCGGCCGCCGTGCGGCGGCCGGCTCAGTCGAGCCAGCGCACCAGGTAATACAGCCTGAAACCCTCCGACGAGCGCGATGGTCCGCTGACGATCGCGGCATGGCGATGCCTGGCCGGGTCGGCGTGCGTACGCGCCTCGTCCTCGTTCGCGCATACCTCGACCACGCCCTCCGGAAAACGTTTGCGGGCCTTGCCCGCGGGCGAATAGATCACCGCCGCGACCGTGGCGACGACGCTCGTCTCGGTATCGGAGAACAGGCTGCTGGGCGACGGCATGCGGACCGGGCGTCAGTGCGGCTTCTTGGAAATGCCGCCGATCTTGATCGTATGGGCGGTCGGTGTTTCGTCCGTGAAGTGCGGCCGCTCGTCGAGGGTACGTCCGGTCAGGCGCGCAAGCTCGGTCTCGCGGCTGGCGATCACCATCAGGCAGTCCTTGATGTTCATCACCGTCGCTTCCGTCAACGGGCTCGGGTTGCCGTCACGCGGTGCGGTGTCGCGCACGATCGAGGTGAGGGTCTTGCGCATCATGCGCATCAGACGCTGCTCGTCGTGCAGGGCTTTGTTGTCCATGGGAAGCTCCGGTTTTCAGGAATACGTCCGCATTCTGAGCGCCGCCCGCACGCGCGTCAACGCAAACCCTCGTCGCTGCAGGGAATAAAGACCGGTACTGGGGGCATAAGCAGAATGAACTGCGGTCCCGCGGCGGCTGTTTTATGCTTATGCGCGGAGGTAATGAACCATGACTGAAATTTCCGCCGAAACCGGCGACGTCCGCGAAATCCGTATCAATCCCATCGTGCCGAGCGAATCCGTGCTCGTCGCGACCGCACGCAGCATGCGTCCGAAGAAGGCCGAGGACCTCGCTCCGCGCGACACCCGCAAGCACGTCGAGACCTGCCCGTTCTGCCGCGGCAACGAGGACAAGACGCCGCCGGCGATCCTCACCTGGCCGGAAGACGGGGACTGGCGCATCCGCATGGTGGAGAATCTCTATCCGGTGCTCGGCGACGACCGCGCGCAGGCCGGCTTCACCTTCGGCCTGCAGCAGACGATCGACGGCTACGGCCGCCACGAGGTCATCATCGATCACAACGAGCATGGCATCGCCATCCATGACATGGCGGAATCGCATCTCGCTGCGCTGTTCGGCGTCTACCAGACGCGCATGCGGCAGCTGTTCGAATCCGACGAGCGCCTGAAGTACGTGCTGGTATTCAAGAATTTCGGCCCGGCGGCGGGGGCCTCGATCCCGCATACCCACAGCCAGATCATCGCCATGCCGGTGGTGCCGGAAAACGTCGACGCCGAAGTGCGCCACAGCGCCCTGCACTACGCCAAGCAGCATCACTGCATTTTCTGCGCCCTGATCGACGAGGCGCTCACCTTCGAGGCGACCATCTACGATCGCGTGTCCGGCGCGGTGCGGCGCAAGATCAACGTCGGCCAGTACGTGGTCGAGCGCGGCGAGAAATTCATCGCCATCAAGCCCTTCGCCAGCCGCTACGAATGGGAGGTGCACATCCTGCCGCTGGCGCACCAGGCCGATTTTCTCGACGTGCGCGCCGAGGACATGGCGGATCTCGCGCGCGTGCTTAAGCGCACCATGGCACGGCTCGACGCGGTCATCGGCGGCGCACAGTACAATTTCTTCCTGCATTCGGTGCCGCACGACGCGCAGTGCGCCGCCCATGCGCCGAGCTACCACTGGCACCTGGAGATCTGTCCGCGCACCTCGATTCCCACCGGCTTCGAACTCGGCTCCGGCCTGTTCGTCAACACCATCAACCCCGAGCAGGCGGCCGAGCGCCTGCGCGCGGCGGAACTCGACTGAGGTGAAACGCTCGAAGGGGTTCGAGATTCTTCCACTGACCGCTTGCCGCGCCTGCCGAATGCCGAACTCCGCCCACCCCGTGTCCGCCCCGTACCCGACGCTCGCGCCACGCCATGTTTGAACGGCACGCGGGTGGTGAACGGGTGGTGCTCGTGGCCGTCGACCTCGGCGATCCCGATCACGCGGAGAGCTTGGCGGAGTTGCGCCTGCTTGCGCGGGGTGCCGGCCTCGACGTCTGTGGCGAGGTGCAGGGGCGCCGCGCGCATCCCGACGCCACGTTGTTCGTCGGCAGCGGCAAGGCCGACGAGATCGCCGCGCTGGTGGCCGCGACCGACACCGACGTGGTCATCTTCAACCACGAACTGTCGCCGGCCCAGGAACGCAACCTGGAACGCCGCGTGCATTGCCGGGTGATCGATCGCGTCAGCCTGATTCTGGACATTTTCGCGCGGCGTGCGCGCAGTGCGGAGGGCAAGCTGCAGGTGGAGCTCGCCCAACTGCAACACCTGTCGACGCGCCTGGTGCGCGGCTGGACCCACCTCGAGCGCCAGCGCGGCGGAGTGGGCCTGCGCGGGCCCGGCGAAAAGCAGCTGGAGACGGACCGCCGCCTCATCGGCGTGCGCGTCAAGGCGCTGCGCGAGCGCATCGACAGGCTGGCACGCCAGCGGCGTACCCAGCGCCGTGCGCGTGCGCGCCGCGAGGTGCTCTCGGTGGCGCTGGTCGGCTATACGAACGCCGGCAAATCGACCCTGTTCAATGCGCTGACCCGCGCCGGCGCCTACGCGGCCGACCAGTTGTTCGCCACCCTCGACACCACCACCCGCAAGACGTATCTGCCGGAAATCGGCGAGGTCGTGCTGTCTGATACGGTCGGCTTCGTGACGAACCTGCCGCACAGCCTGGTGGCGGCCTTCCGCGCCACCCTGGAGGCCACCGCGGAAGCCGATCTGCTGCTGCACGTGATCGATGCGGCCAGTGCCGCGCGCGAGCGCCAGATCGCGGCGGTGGAGCATGTCCTGAAGGAGATCGGTGCCGAGGAGGTGCCGGTTCTGCGCGTCTACAACAAGCTCGACCTGACCGCTGCGGCACCGGCGGTGGTGCGGGACGAATATGGTAAACTCGCCGGCGTTTACGTGTCCGCCCAAACCGGTGCTGGACTCGAACTTCTGCGGGGCGCCCTGTCGGAGATCCTGGGTACCGTCCGCGTCCGTGCAGCGGCAGGGGAACCCGATGGTGCCGCATCCCGACCAACGGCATACACTTCTTGACACAATATGGCCTGGAACGATCCCCAATGGGGCAACAACGGTAAGCGCAACAACAGCGGCCCACCCGATCTGGACGAGATCTGGCGGCGCCTCAACCAACGCCTGGCCGGCATGTTCGGCGGCAAGGGCAATGGCGGCGGCGACGGGTTCTCCGGCGGCAACCTGCCCGGCGGCGGCAACCTGGTGCTGGCCCTGGTCGGCATCCTGGCGCTGGTGTGGGTGGCGAGCGGCTTCTATATCGTCGACACGGGTCAGCGCGGCGTCGTGCTGCGCTTCGGCAAATACGTCGAAACGACCGAGCCGGGACCGCGTTGGCATCTCCCGTGGCCCATCGAATCGCGCGAGATCGTCAACATCGATCAGGTGCGCACGGTGGAAATCGGCTACCGCAACAACGTCAAGAGCAAGGTGCTGAAGGAGTCGCTGATGCTCACCGACGACGAGAACATCATCGATCTGCAGTTCGCCGTGCAATACGTGTTGAAGAATCCGGAAGATTTCCTCTTCGTCAACCGGGCGCCCGACGACAGTGCGCTGCAGGTGGCCGAAACGGCGATGCGCGAGATCGTCGGCAAGAACAAGATGGACTTCGTGCTCTACGAGGGGCGTGCGGAAATCGCCGCGCGCGCCAAGCTGCTGATGCAGGACATCCACGACCGCTACCGGACCGGCATCAGCATCAGCCAGGTCACGCTGCAGAACATTCAGCCGCCCGAACAGGTGCAGGCGGCGTTCGACGACGCGGTGAAGGCGGGCCAGGACCGCGAACGCCTGAAAAACGAAGCTGAGGCCTATTCCAATGACGTCGTGCCGCGCGCGCGCGGCCTGGCGTCGCGCCTGAAGGAGGAAGCCGAAGGCTACCGGCAGGCGGTGACCGCCAACGCCGAGGGTGAGGCCAGCCGCTTCTCGCAGATCTTCCATGAATACCAGAAGGCGCCGCAGGTCACGCGCCAGCGCATGTACCTCGATACCATGCAGACGGTGATGAACAACACCAGCAAGGTGGTCGTCGACCAGAAGGGCGGCAACAATCTGCTCTATCTGCCGCTCGACAAGCTGCAGCAGGCCGCCGGCCAGTCCTATGCCGGCGCATCGGAACTGCTGCCATCGCCGGCCGGCCCGGCGACGCAGCCGCTGGACGTGCGGACACGCGATGCCTTGCGTGGGCGTGATCGGGAGGATCGGCCATGAACAGGAATTTCGCACCCGTGCTGATCGCACTGCTGGTCGGTCTGGTGGTGCTTTCCGGCAGCGTGTTCACCGTCGACCAGCGGCAGAACGCCCTGGTGTTCCAGCTGGGAGAGGTCGTCGGCGTGAAGACGAAGCCCGGCTTCTACTGGAAACTGCCGCTGGTGCAGAACGTGCGCTATTTCGATACGCGCATCCTTACCCTCGATTCCGCCGACCCGGAGCGCTTCATCACCTCGGAAAAGAAGAACGTGCTGGTGGATTCCTTCATCAAGTGGCGCGTGACCGATGCCCAGCAGTTCTACGTCTCGGTCGGGGGCGACGAAGTGCGTGCGCAGATCCGCCTGAACCAGACGGTCAACGACGGCCTGCGCGCCGAATTCGGCAAACGCACCATCAACGACGTGGTCTCGGGCAGCCGCGACGAGATCATGAACATCATCCGCGCCAAGGCCGACTCCGACGCGCGCAAGATCGGCGTGCAGGTGATCGACGTGCGCATCAAGCGCGTCGACCTGCCGGAGAGCGTGTCGGAGAACGTCTATCGACGCATGGAAGCCGAGCGCAAGCAGGTGGCGAACGAACTGCGTTCCACCGGTGCGGCGGAAGCGGAAAAGATCAAGGCCGATGCCGACAAGCAGAAGGAAGTGATCGTCGCCGAAGCCTACCGCGACGCACAGCGGGTCAAGGGTGAGGGCGATGCCCGTGCGGCCGCGATCTACGCCGCCGCATTCGGCAGGAATCCCGAGTTCTACGCCTTCTATCGCAGCATGCAGGCGTATCGCGAGAGTTTCCGCAACAAGGGCGATCTCATGGTGCTCGACCCCAGCGCGGACTTTTTCAAGTACATGAAGAACCCGCGGGCCGCGGCCGGGCAATGACCGCGTCGGACTGGATTGCGGCCGTCGCGCTGCTGCTGGTGATCGAGGGCCTGCTGCCGTTCGCCGCGCCGGCGGTCTGGCGGGACGGCGTCAGCCGCGTCGCCGCGCTGCGCGATGGGCAGGTGCGCTTCATCGGCGCGGCGTCGATGTTCGCGGGCATCCTGCTGCTGCTGTTCAGATAAGCCGGAACGACGATGACTGCCTGGCTGCTGCCCGAAAGCGTCGAGGATGTCCTGCCGCCGGAGGCCTGGCGCATGGAGGACATGCGCCGCGCGCTGCTCGACCTGTTCCGTGCCCGGGACTACCAGCTGGTGATTCCGCCCCTGATGGAATTCGTCGACTCGCTGCTGACCGGAGTGGGCGCGGACCTCGACCTGAAAACGTTCAAGGTGGTCGACCGCGTGTCGGGGCGGCTGATGGGTGTGCGTGCCGACATCACGCCGCAGGTGGCGCGCATCGACGCCCACCTGCTCGCCGCCAATGCGGTGAACCGCCTGTGCTATGCCGGCAGCGTGCTGCATACCCAGTCCGCGGGTTTCCACCGCTCGCGCGAGCCGATCCAGATCGGTGCCGAGCTCTACGGCGAGGCGGGCATCGCCGCCGACCTGGAGATTCTGCGACTCATGCGGCAGTCGCTTGCCGCGTGCGGCGTTGCCGTGTTCCAGCTCGACATCGGACACGTGGGCGTGTATCGCGCGCTGGCACAGGAAGCCGATCTCGACGGGGCCGTCGAGCATGCGCTGTTCGGTGCCTTGCAGGCCAAGGACGCGAGCGCGGTCGCCGACTTGACGGTGGGCCTGCCCGAGGCCCTGCGGGACGCCTTTGCCGCCTTGCCGCGCCTGTATGGCGACCGCAGCGTGCTGGCCGAGGCGCGCCGCTGCCTGCCGAAGCTGCCGGCGGTGGAGGTGGCGCTCGACATGCTCGATGCGCTCGACCGCGAAGTGGGCGAGATGGATCTCGCATACGATCTGGCGGAACTGCGCGGTTATGGCTACCACAGCGGTGTCGTGTTCGCTGCCTACGCCGGGGGACGCAGCCACGCCGTGGCGCAGGGTGGGCGCTATGACGAAGTCGGGCGGGTGTTCGGCCGCGCGCGCCCGGCCACCGGGTTCAGCATGGATTTGCGCGAGCTGGCGCGTGTCGGCTCGCGAACGGCGCAGTAAACAGGGAGACTTGGCATGGCAGCAAAGAACGTCGTCGTCATCGGCACCCAGTGGGGCGATGAGGGCAAGGGCAAGATCGTCGACTGGTTGACCGACCGGGCGCAGGGTGTGGTGCGCTTCCAGGGCGGCCACAACGCGGGACATACGCTGGTGGTGGGCGGCAGCAAGACCGTGCTGCACCTGATTCCGTCCGGCATTCTGCGCGCGAACGTCACCTGCTACATCGGCAACGGCGTGGTGCTCGCGCCGGATGCGCTGCTGAAGGAAATGGACATGCTCGCCGCCGCCGGCGTCGACGTCGCCGGCCGCCTCAGGATCAGCGAGGCCTGCCCGCTCATCATGCCGCATCACGTCGCCCTCGACCAGGCGCGCGAGATCGCCAAGGGCGCCGGCAAGATCGGCACCACCGGGCGCGGCATCGGACCCGCCTACGAGGACAAGGTGGCGCGCCGCGCGCTGCGCCTGCAGGACCTGTTCCATCGCGAGCGTTTCGCCGCCAAGCTGGGCGAGGTGCTCGACCATCACAACTTCATGCTGAAGAATTACTACAAGGCCGCCACGGTCGACTTCAACGAGACGCTCGACCGCATGATGGCGATGGCCGAGCGCCTGAAGCCGATGGTGGCCGACGTGCCGCGCAGCCTGTACGAGGCCAACCGGGCCGGCGGCAATCTGCTGTTCGAGGGTGCGCAGGGTACGCTGCTGGACATCGACCACGGCACCTATCCTTTCGTGACCTCGTCCAACTGCACCGCGGGCGGCGCGGCCACCGGTTCCGGCGTCGGCCCGGCCGCGATGCACTACGTGCTCGGCATCACCAAGGCGTATACCACGCGCGTCGGCTCGGGTCCGTTCCCCACCGAACTGTTCGACGACGTCGGCCAGTATCTCGGCGAGAAGGGCCACGAATTCGGCGCCACCACCGGGCGCCAGCGCCGTTGCGGCTGGTTCGATGCCGCCGCGCTGAAGCGTTCGATCCAGATCAACGGGGTGTCGGGGCTGTGCGTGACCAAGCTCGACGTGCTGGATGGCCTGGAGACGGTGCGCGTGTGCGTGGGTTACCGGATCGACGGCGAGACCTGCGACATCCTGCCGGTCGGCGCGGAGTCGATCACCGGCGTCGAGCCGATCTACGAGGATCACCCGGGCTGGAGCGAGACCACCGTCGGCGTGCAGGAATTCGACGGGCTGCCGCAGCAGGCGCAGGCGTATCTGAAACGCATGGAAGAACTGTGCGAGGTACCGGTCGACGTGGTGTCGACGGGCCCCGACCGGGTGGAAACCATCGTGCGCCGCCACCCGTACGATGCATGAGCGTGCGGACGAGCCGAACAAAAAGCCGACGCGAGGTCGGCTTTTTGCATCGAATCGAGCTTGGCTGTATTTGGTGCCCAGAAGAGGACTCGAACCTCCACAGTGTTGCCACCGCTAGGACCTGAACCTAGTGCGTCTACCAATTCCGCCATCTGGGCAATGAAGGCGCGCATTTTAAGAGAGACGAGACCGAATTGTCAACGAAGACGA
>JACDJC010000546.1_pt1 | contig 42910 bp, 38 predicted proteins | sample 7454191 | NCBI WGS metagenome assembly JACDJC01 (sample SAMN14253291, study PRJNA609438) | sludge metagenome | isolation source: sludge after 25d culture with pyrite and EDTA | collected 2018-12-20
CGAGCGCTGCGCGTGTCGCCCACCGACGAACTGCGGGCGATGCTCACCACCTCGCTCGACGCGATGGCCAGCGGCGGCATCTACGACCACCTCGGTGGTGGGTTCGCCCGCTACTCCGTGGATGCGCAGTGGCTGGTGCCGCACTTCGAGAAGATGCTGTACGACCAGGCGCTGCTAGTACGCGTGTACGTGCACGCCGCGCTGCTCACCGGCGAGGCCCGCTACCGCCAGGTGGTGGAGGAAACCGTCGGCTACGTGCTGCGCGACCTGTGCCACCCTGCCGGCGGGTTCTTCTCCGCGGAGGACGCCGACTCGCCCGACGAGCACGGCCACGGGCACGAAGGGCTGTTCCACACCTGGACGGTGCAGGAGGTGCGCGCCGTGCTGGGCGCTGACGCCGATGAAGCGCTGAGCTGGTACGAGTTCACCGCCGACGGCAACTTCGAAGGACGCACCATCCCGGCCCGCGTGCACCACCGCGGCGACATCGTGCGGCCAGCCGCCATCGAGCGGGCCAGGCAGCGGCTGTTCGAGGCCCGCGAGCAACGCTTGCGACCCGGCCTCGACGACAAGGTGCTCACCGAGTGGAACGGTCTGATGTTGGCGTCGCTGTGTGAGGCCGCCGCCGCATTCGATCGCCCCGATTGGCGCGACGCGGCCATCGCCAACGGCGAGTTCCTGCTGCGCGAGCTGCGCCAACCCAGCGGGCGCTGGCACCGCGCGTGGCACGAGGGTGGCAGCCCGCCGGCCCGCCACCACGCACTTGCCGGCGATCACGCCACCGTCGTCGACGCGTTCACGCGGCTCGCCGAGCTGACAGGGCAGGCGCGCTGGGTCGAGCACGCCCGCGAGGTTGCCGATGTGCTGCTCGACCACTTCTGGGATGTCGATCGCGGTGGCCTGTTCACCACCCCCGACGACGGCGAGCAACTGGTCGCCCGGCAGAAGGAACTGCTCGACAACGCCACCCCATCGGCCAACTCCTCCGCCGCACTTGCGCTTGCCCGCTTGGGCGCCCTCACCGGCGAAGCGCGCTACACCAACCACGCCGACCAGATCATCCGCCTGTTGGCGCGCGCGGTGCCGCAGTCACCGGCAGCCTTCTCACAGGCCCTGATGGCCGTCGCGAGCCGGCAGGCCGGGGCGACCGAGATCGTGATCACTGGCGACCGTCGCGACCTGCTCGCCGAAGTGCGGCGGCACTGGCTACCCGATGCGGTGATGGCCTGGGGCGAGCCGTTCGACAGCCCCCTGTGGCACCAACGCGCGGACGGGCTCGCCTTCGTCTGCCACGACCATGCGTGCCAACTTCCTGCCGAAAACGTGACAGACCTCGCCGCTCAGTTGCTCTGACCACCTGCGACACTGAACACGGTCCCAGTCACTCCTTCCGGAGTCATAGTGTCGGGCTACTCACCGCACCCAGGAGCACGTCATGAAGCGCATCATCACCATCGCCCTTGTGGCCACCACGTTGGTCGGTCTCGGCGCCTGCAGCAGCGACAGCAAGTCGTCGGGCACCAAGCTCACCATCCCGTCCGACCTGTCGATCCCCAACATCACGTTGCCGAGCGACGTCAGCCTGCCGAGCGACCTCAGCCTGCCGGGCAACCTCACCGAGGAATGCAGGGCGATCGCGCTGCAGTTCGCCACGCTCTACTCGCAGGTCTTCGCGCCGCAGGGTGAGCAGGCGGATCTCACCCAGGTGTTCGGCGACGTCAGCTCGAAGGTGCCGGCCGACCTGCAGGACGACCTTGCTGTCATGTCGACAGCGTTTGCGCAGTACGCGCAGATCCTCACCGACAACGGCAACGACATGACCAAGCCCGAGGTGCAGGCAGCGCTGGAAGCACTGGGCACGCCGGAGGTGCAGGCGGCCAGCGACAACATCGACGCCTACTTCGAGGCCACCTGCCCCGACTGATCACGCGTTGACGGCGCACCGGGCATCGGCGCCCGGTGCGCCGTGGCCGTCAGAGCCCTGAGCGCTCGAGGATGTGCACACCGCATGCCGAGCCGAGACCGATGACATGGGCGAGGCCCACCCTCGCTCCCTGGATCTGGCGATCGCCGGCCTCACCACGCAGGTGGTGGCAGACCTCCCAGATGTTGGCGATGCCGGTGGCCGCGATGGGGTGCCCCTTCGACTCGAGGCCGCCCGACACGTTGACCGGCATGCTGCCGTCGCGCCAGGTGGCACCGGAGTTGAAGAAGTCGACGGCGCCACCCTCCTCGCACAGCATCAGGTTGTCGTAGTGCACCAGCTCGGCGGTGGCGAAGCAGTCGTGCAGCTCCACCAGGTCGAGGTCGCCAGGGCTGACGCCCGCCTGCTCGTAGGCGATCTTCACCGCGTTGCGAGTGAGCGTGTTGACGTTGGGCAGCACTTGACAGCCTTCTTCGTACGGGTCGCTGGTGAGCACCGAGGCCGACACCTTGATGGCCCGCCGCTGTTGCTCCAGCGACAGCGTCTTCAGCTTGGCGTCGCTGACCACGACCGCCGCCGCCGCGCCATCGCAGTTGGCGCTGCACATCGGGCGCGTGTTGGGATACGCGATCATGATGTCGTTCATGATCTCGTCGAGGGTCATCCGCTTGGTGTACGCCGCCAACGGGTTGAGGGTGCTGTGCGCGTGGTTCTTCTCGCTGATCTTCGCGAACAGCTCGAAGCTGGTGCCGCCATACTTGTGCCCGTACTCCATGCCCACTTGCGCAAACACGCCGGGCATGCTGTCGGTGCCCACGCGGCCGTCGGTGCTGGTGACGGCGCCGTAGCGGCCGCTGGGGTTCCACTCGTTCTTGTCGCTCTTGGGTCGGCCGCCAGCACCCAGCAGGCCGGCACCGGCCAGCTTCTCCACGCCCACGGCAAGGCCCATGTCGACCTCGCCCGACTTCACGGCCATGATGGTGGTGCGCAGCGCCGTGGCGCCGGTGGCACATGCGTTGGCCACGTTGTACACCGGAATGCCGGTCTGGCCGATCTGCTTCTGCAACTGCTGGCCGATGCCCGCGTTGCTGGCCATCAGACAGCCAGCGGCGAGCACGCCCATGTCCTTCATGGTGACGCCGCCGTCGGCCAGTGCGGCGAGGGCCGCCTGCGAGGCGAGGTCGACCGTGTCCTTGTCGGGGTACTTCCCGAACTTGGTCATGTGAATGCCGAGGATCCAGATGTCGTCGCTCATCGCGTCGCCTTTCAGTTGGGGGCGAACCCGAAGCCGATGGCTTCGGTGCCGTTGTCGTCGGTGCCGATGGTGTATGTGGCGAGGTGCACCTTCATGCCCAGCGCGACGTGCTCAGGGGTGGGGTCGATGTCGATGACGTTGCCGCGCACGCTGGTGCCGCCGCAGTCGACGATTGCCGACACGAACGGCACCGGCACCCCCGGGGCGGCGAACGTGACGATCGTGAACGCCTTCACCTCGCCACCGGTCTCGATGTCGACGGTGTGGAACTCGGTGCCACTGCAGCTGGCGCACGCGTTGCGCCGATCGAAGAAGCGGGCGCCACACGCGGTGCACTCGTTCGCTGTCAGGTGAGGGGCGTCGCCGAGCACGAGGTAGTCGACGAGGGGGATCTGGTTGGCCATGGCGAGCATCTCCTGTGCGGTCGTTCAGTACGGTCGCGCTGACCGCACGCTAGCCAGGCAGTGCGACCCGCGGCCGAGCCGGAGCGTCACCAGCGCTGGTGGTGCACCACGTCGCGCCGCGGGCGGCGAGCCCTGGTGGTGGCGGAGCCCGACGGCACGTCGGCCGCTGCCCGGTATCCCAGTGCCACGGCGCCCACTTGCAGCACGTGCGGTGGCACGCCGAACTCGTCGAGTGCGAGGCGAGCGTTGCGGAAGATGCCGAAGTACAGCGCGCCGAGGCCGCGCTCCTCGGCCAGCAGCAACAGGTTCTGAGCGGCCATCGCGGCGTCGGTGATCCAGAACGGCACCTCCCAGTTGGCTGCAACCTCCAGGCCGTGACCGGCCTTGTCGCCTTCGGAGTAGCGCGACGTGTACGCGTCGGGATCAGCGAGCGGCAGCACCAGCACGGGTGCAGCGGTGATGCCCGCATCGAACCAGTCGGCCCCGCCGGTGATGCGCCAGAACGCCGGGACGGCGTCGCCCGTCAGGGCCAGGAAGTGAACTCCTTGGCTGTAGCCGGCCGAGGGTGCTCGCCGCGCCAGGTCGAGCAGATCGGCGACGAGACCCTGGTCGAGTGGAGTGGGATCGAACGAGCGGGTCATCCGTCGGCGACGAATGACGGCTTCCACCGCCGATGCCGGCTCGATGGTCAGCGCGCGCCCAGTTTCACGAGGTCTTCGGCCATCACCCAGCCGTGCACGACCACCGACCCACCCGCCTTGGCCGAGACGGTGGCGAACAATGCCGCCAGCTCGGGCTTGATCTTCTCCGGCTTCAGCGACTCGTGATCGAGGAACCCCTGGCCATTGGCCTTGACGACGAAGCTCTGCTCGTCGTACTGGCCGTCGACGCCGAAGCGCTTGGCCAGGCGGCGACCCCAAGCACGCTCTTCACCCACCGCGCGATGGCCGGGGCGGGGAATCAGCTCGTCGACCTGCTTGAACGCCTCCAACCCATCGGGCAGCGCGAAGCGAGAGCCGACCACCACGTCTTCGTCGGGGAAGGCCATCAGTGCCCGATGGAACGCCTCGTTCATCACGCCCTTCAGCACCTGATCGCGCTTGGACGTGCGCTTCACGCTGAGCAGGCCGACCAACACGCAAGGGGTGCCGCCGATGCGCTCGAGCGTGGCGAACGCGAACCCGTGCAGCTTGCCGTCGACGCGAGCCGCGGTGCTGAGCACCCAGTCTTCCTTCGCCTTCGAGAGGATGCCGATGTCGAACGCACCGCCCATCGACGCCATTTCGTCGAGGTCGGCGTCGTCCAGCGCCGCAGCATCCCTGGTTTCCACCTGGATTGGCATTGCCCAGCAGCTCCTGTCGAACTCGTACCCCGGACCGAGGCGTGACCTGAGTTCTCTATTCTGCCAGCAACTCGGGCCGATTCCTGCTCCGAGGCCGCACACTTCGGCGAACGCACCGACCGGAGCACCTCTCGAAGCACGACTCAGCGCACGACTCAGAGCACGACGGCATCGTGGCCCAGGGCCATGCGCAGCTCGCCCACCACTCTGTCGAGATCGACACAGAAGTCGTCGGCCAGGCGCAGCACCTTGCCCTGCCCGATGTGCAGGTACACCGGCGAGTCGCCCGGGTGCTCACGCAGGATCTTTCGGATCTGGTGGATCTTCAACTCGGTGAGCGACGTGGCCGGCACCCGCAGCCGCAGCGGCGCGGCGCTGCCGGTGTCGAGACCCTCCAGGATCTGCACGTCTTGTGCCATGAAGCCGATGCGCACCTCGTCGCGGCGGTCGATGCGCCCTTTGACGGTGACGATCGCGTCGTCGATCAGCTTGTGACCCTGCTCGGTGAGCACCCGCGGGAACACGGTGACCTCGATGGCGGAATCGAGGTCTTCCAGGACGAACACCGCCATCTGGTCGCCCTTCTTGGTGAACTTGCGCGACAGGTTGGTGATGACTCCCCCGAGGGTGATCATTGCCCCGTCGTCCTTCTCGGCGGCCTCGGCGACGCTGCAATCCACCTTGCGCCGCAACGCTGCTTCCACGCCCAGCAACGGGTGGTCGCTGATGTACAGCCCGAGCATCTCCTTCTCGAACTTCAGCCGGTCGCTCTTGTCGAACTCGAGCGTCGGGATGGCGACGCGCTCGTTGAAGCCACCGGCGGCGTCGTCGCCGACATCTCCGAAGAGGCTCATCACGCCCTGATCGCGCTCGCGGCGACGCACGAGCGTGCCGTCGATGATCTGCTCGAACACCATCAGCAACCCCTTGCGAGGATGACCCAACGAATCGAAGGCTCCGGCCTTGATGAGCGACTCGACGGTGCGCTTGTTGAGCACCGGCTCGGGCACCCGCTCGGCGTACTCGTGGAAGGAGTCGTAGGGGCCGTTCTGGTCGCGCTCGCGCAGCAGCAGCTCGACCAGGCCCTCGCCCACGTTGCGGATTGCGGACAAGCCGAAGGTGATGGCCCCTGGGCTGCCTGCCGGTAGCACCACATCGACCGGCACCTCGGCGATCGTGAGCGCGGCGAAGTCGGTGATGGAGCGATTGATGTCGGGTGTGAGCACCTTCACCCCGTTGGCCCGCGCGTCGCTGAGGTAGACGGCGGCTTTGTCGAGGTTGCTCTTCACGCTGGTGAGCAAGCAGGCCATGTACTCGACCGGATAGTGCGCCTTCAGGAACGCCGTCTGGTAGGTGACGAGGCCGTAGCCGAAGGTGTGGCTCTTGTTGAAGGCGTAGTCGGCGAACTTCTCGATCACGTCGAACAGTTCCTTGCCCAGCGTGACGGTGTAGCCGGTGCGCGTGCAGCCCTCCTCGAAGGCGCTGCGGGCCGCGGCCATCACCTCGCGCGACTTCTTGCCCATTGCCTTGCGCAGGTTGTCGGCTTCGGCGAGCGAGTAGCCGGCGAACTTCTGCGCAACCCGCATCACGCTCTCCTGATAGATCATCAGGCCGTAGGTGTCGCCCAGCACCTCCTTCGCATCTTCATGGAAGAAGCTGACGGCTTGGCGACCGTTCTTGCGGTCGGCGTAGTCGTAGTGCATGTTGACGCTCATCGGGCCCGGCCGATAGAGCGCGAGCACGGCCGACACGTCTTCGAACGAGGTGGGCGCCAGCGACCGCAGCAGTGCCCGCATGGGCGGCGATTCGAGCTGGAACACGCCCATCGTGTCGCCTCTGGCCATCAGGTCGAACACAGCCTGGTCGTCGAGGTGCACCGAGTCGATGTCGAACTCGGGATCCTTGGTTGCACGCACCATGGCCACCGTGTCGGAGATGACGTCGAGGTTGCGCAGGCCCAAGAAGTCCATCTTCAACAGACCGAGCTCTTCCACGCCGTGCATTTCGAACTGGGTGACGATGGGGGCATCTGCCGGGTCGCCGCCTGCCACCGGTTTGCGCTGCACGGGGAGGTAGTTGGTGAGCGGGTCCTTGGTGATCACCACCGCCGCAGCATGGATGCCGTCACTGCGCTTGAGGCCTTCGAGGCCCTTCGCGACGTGCACGATGCGCTTCACGTCGGGGTCGGCCTCCACCGTGGCCCGCAGCTCGGATGCCGCCTTGTAGCCGTCGGCATACTTCGGGTTCTGCTCGAAGCAGTACTTGAGCGGCGTGTCGCGGCCCATCACCAGTGGTGGCATCAGCTTGGCCACCTTGTCGCCCATGCCGTACGGGTAGCCCAGCACCCTGGCGGCATCGCGGACCGCGTTGCGCGCTTTGATGGTGCCGAACGTGATGATCTGTGCGACGTGGTCGCGGCCGTACTTCTCGGCGGCGTAGCGGATCATCTCGTCGCGGTACCGCGAGTCGAAGTCCATGTCGATGTCGGGCATCGAGATTCGGCTCGGGTTCAGGAAGCGTTCGAACAGCAGGTCGTACTTGATCGGGTCGAGATCGGTGATGCGCAAGCTGTACGCCACCGCACAACCTGCGGCCGACCCGCGACCCGGCCCGACGCGGATGCCCGAGTCCTTCGCGTGCTTGATGAGATCCCACACGATCAGGAAGTACGAGGCGAAGCCCATGTTCTTGATGACCTGCAACTCGTACGCCAACCGCTCGACCACGGCAACGGGCAAGGTGTCGCCCCAACGTTGCTTGGCACCCTCCCACGTGAGGTGGTCGAGGAAGCCGGCGTCGTCGAGGAAGCCCGCGGGAATCGGGAAGTTGGGCAGCAGCGGCTTGCCGAACTCGATGTTGACGTCGGCCCGCTCGGCGACCCACAGCGTGTTGTCGCACGCTTCGGGGAAGTCGCGGAACAGGTGCCGCATCTCGTTGGCGCTCTTCAGGTAGTGCTCGTTGCCCTCGAACTTGAATCGCTTCGGATCGCTGATCAGTGCGCCGGTCTGCACACACAGCAACGCGTCGTGCGACTCGTGATCCTCGCGGTGCACGTAGTGCGAGTCGTTGGTGGCGATGAGCGGCGCACCGATCTTCTTGGCGATCTCGATCAACTGCGGGTTGGTGTCGCGCTGCGCCGCCAACCCGTGATCCTGCAACTCGACGAACAGGTTGTCCTTGCCGAAGATCTCCTGCAGGCGCCCTGCCTTCTGCAACGCACCCTTCTCGTCGCCCTGCAGCAGCGACTGCAGCACGTGCCCACCCAAGCAGCCGGTGGTGGCGATGAGGCCGTGGTGGTACTTCTCCAGCAGCTCCCAGTCCATGCGCGGCTTGTAGTAGTAGCCCTCGAGGAAGGCCAAGCTGGCGAGCTGGATGAGGTTGCGATACCCCTGGTCGGTCTCGGCCAACAAGGTGAGGTGGTAGTAGAGCTTCTTGCCACCTTCCGTGTCGCCACCCGAGTCGTCGACTCGGCCACGCCGCGCAGGCCGCTCGTGGCGCGACTCGAACGCCATGTACGCCTCGGTGCCGATGATCGGCTTGACACCCTGCTTGCGACACTCCTTGAAGAAGTCGAGCACGCCGTACATGTTGCCGTGATCGGTGATGCCGAGGGCAGGCTGGCCATCCTGCACCGCCTTGGCCACCAGCTCGTCGAGGCGTGCCGCACCGTCGAGCATCGAGAACTCGGTGTGGACGTGCAGGTGGGTGAACGAGTCGCCCACGGCGCAGACCTCCTTGAGCTTGCTTGAGACGGGAACTGACGACTGGAACTGACGGCAGGAACGGACTACACGACTGTGATTCGCACGACCTTAGCCGCGATCGTCACGCCGCAAAACTGAAGCACGCCGAGCGTCAGAGATAGGTGCCCGGGCGCTCGGTGGCTTCCACCACCTGCCCCTGCTCGGACCCACCGGCGCCACCGCGGGGCAGCTGGCGTATCTGCTCGAGCTGCTGGCGAGCAGCGTTCTGCTGCGCGAACAGGCTGAACTGGATGCCGTGGAACAGGCCCTCCAGCCAGCCGACCAGCTGCGCCTTGGCAACACGCAGCTCACCTTCCGACGGCACCTCGCCATCCTTGAACGGCAGCGCCAGCATGTGCAGCTCTTCTTGCAGATCGGGCGAAAGAGCGTCGGCCAGCTCGACGATCGACCGCTCGTAGATCTCCGCCATGCGCTCACGGCTGGCTTCGTCGAGCGGGCTGGTTCGCGCTTCCTCGAGGAGCTGCTTCACCATCGAGCCGATGCGCATCACCTTGGCCGGCTCGGTGACGGTCTCGGTGATCGGTTCGACGGCAGGTTCCGCAGCGGGCGCGGGCGCGACGAGGTTCAGCACCTGTGCGTCGGGGGTTTGTGGGGACTCGTCGTTCATCGTTGCTCCATCTCGTGCGTACTACCTCGTGTCGGCGGCGACCGCCAGCAGCGGTACCAGCATCTCAGCGGACGTGAGCGAACCGTGTCGACAGACCAGAGGATACGGGCCGGAATCGGCAGGGTCGTCGAAACTGATCGGTTCGTGCGGCACCAGCGCCACGTCGCCGTAGCGAGCGGCGATGGGTGGGCTCACTGTTGGCCCGAACCAACCGGCCTCGATGAGCTCGGACCGGCTGTGCACCCATGCGTGCGTGCCGTGGTGCTGCGCGGCCGCCGCCAACAGCTCCTGCTGCGCGCCTGGGCGAGCGTGCAGCCAGCGGAACCGGCCTTCGCCGCTCTGGTGGCGGCACAGCCGCAACACGTCGGGATGCGGCGTGACCAGCCGCTCGCCCACGTGCACCTGGCCGTGATCGGCGGTGACGAGCAGCACGGCGCCCTGCGGCAGCGCCCGTTGCACCGCCGCGACGAGACCGTCGACGAACTGCAGTTCGGCATCGTAGAACGCGCCGAACCCTCGCTCGTGTGCGATCTTGTCGATGCCGTCGTAGTAGGCGTACACGAACCGATCGCCACGCCGCAGCAGGTTGCCCACCACGACGGCGATGCTCGATGGCGCACGCCACCCCGCGGGTTCGCTACCGCGCAGGTGGGCCTCGGTGAACGCCGAGTGCTCGAGCACGGCCTTGCTGACCACCGGTACTCGCTCGCCCATGAACGGATCGAAGGGTTGGGTCTGCACGGGCTCGATCTGTCGGCGGGAGTCGCCGTGGCCGGTGGACCAGCGCAGCACGTTGAGCACTTCGCCGGCCATCTCCATCCGGTAGCCGACGATGCCGTGCTCCCCCGGGGTCAGCCCGGTGGTGATCGATGTGAGCGCCGTCGCAGTGGTCGAGGGCGCCACCGTGGTGATGGGGCCACCGTTCATCGAGGCCAGCGTGGGCGCCAGCGCAGCACGCTCGTGCAACTGCTCCCAGCCGAGGCCGTCGATCACCAACAGCACCACTTGCCGAGCCGCACCGACGTCGGCGGGCATCCATGACGGAGGTGGGGCACCACGCGGCGCCAGCAGTGCGGGCACGAGGCCACGCACGTTGGCGCCCGCGTAGCGAGGAAGGGTGGGTGAAGGGGGCACTCGGCGGCCAGTCCATCACCTCGTGACCCCTCTGCGCCATTCAGGCAGTCGCCGCAAGTGCGTTGCGCGGCCTACGATGAGGACGTGCGTGTTTCGAGCAAGGGTGACTATGCATGTCGAGCGTTGTTGTCGCTCGCGCTGCACGACACCGCCCCCGGCCCCACGTCGGTGCGCGACATCGCCGAACGCACGGCCATCCCGCAGCCGTACCTCGAGCAGATCCTCCTGGCGCTCAAGGGCGCCGGGCTCGTGCGCTCCAAGCGAGGCGTCGGCGGCGGGTACATCCTGGCCCGCACACCGGCAGAGATCCGCATCAGCGAGATCCTCAGTGCCGTCGACGGGCCCATCAGCCTCGGCGACTTCGGCGAGCCGCACCAAGACGGCGCCTGCGACCACGAAGGCCAGTGCGTGTTGCTCGCCATCTGGAAGAACGCCGGCGAGCACATGCGCCGCATCCTCGACGGCTTCACGTTGCAGTCGGTGGCTGACGCTGCGCGAGGCACATCGCCATGGCCGGAAGCCCTGGTGGATGCCGGGCGCGAGCCGCTACGTACCTAGTGCAGCTTCCACGTCGGCCAGGTCGGCCGGCAGTGGTGAGTGGAACTGCAGCACCTCGCCGGTGACCGGGTGCACCAGCTCGAGCGCAGCCGCGTGGAGAAACGGTCGCGGCGGCGTGATGCCCGTTCGGATCCCGCCGTACGCGCCGTCACCCACCACCGGATGGCCGATGGCCGCCAGGTGCACGCGGATCTGATGCGTACGACCCGTCTCCAGTCGGCACTCCAACGCTGACGACTCGGTGGGCGTGCGGTACTCGCGCAGCACCCGGTAGCGGGTGCGCGCCGGCTTGCCATCGACCACGACAGCCATGCGCATCGCATCACGATGGTCGCGCCCGATGGGAGCGTCGACCACGCCGACGGGATTGGCGAGGTGCCCCCACACCAGTGCGCGGTACACCCTGCCCACGTCGCGCGCTGCCAGCGCATCGACCAGCGAGTGGTACGCACGCTGCGTGCGGGCCACCGCCAGCAGGCCGGAGGTGCCGACGTCGAGGCGATGGACGATGCCCGGGCGGTGCGGCTCGCCCACGCCGGCGATCTCCGGGAAGCGCGCCAGCAGGCCGTTGACCAGCGTGTGATCCGGATGGCCGGCGCCGGGGTGCACGACCAGCCCGGCCGGCTTGTCGATGATGATCAGGTGCTCGTCGGCGTGCACCACCCGGAACTCGACCGTGTCGTCGGCAGCAGGGGGCGCGGTCACGGGCAGCATCGCCGGGTCGACCGACACCACCTGGCCGGTACGCACGCGCAGCTTGCCGATGTGCTGCACCTCGCCATCGATGGCGGCACCACCCGCCGCCACCAATGCCGCAGCATCGCTGCGGCTGCAATCGGTGATCAGCGACACGATGCGATCGAGCCGCTCACCGCCGAGGGCCGCGGGGATCTCTTCCTCGATCATGCCGGTTTCTCCTGCTTGCTGAACAGCGACCAGAGCACGAACAGCGCACCGCCGATGTTGACGCCCATGTCGGCCACGTTGAAGATGGGGAACCACTGGAAGTCGATGAAGTCGACCACCGAGCCGTGCAGCCACGCGTCACCGCGGAACAATCGGTCGAGCAGGTTGCCGATGGCGCCGCCCACCACGAAGCCGGCAGCGACGGCCACCAGCGGGTTCTGGTTCTTGCGTACGCCGAGCACCACCACGACGATCACCACCAGGGCAACGAGGCCGATGATCGGCCCGATGCCTTGCCCGGTCGAGAACGCCATACCGCTGTTGAAGGACAGGTTCCACTGCAGCGTCCACACGACGTGCTGCGGCGGTTCGCCGGTGAGAGCGTTCACCGCCCAGTGCTTGCTGAGCTGGTCGATGGCGATCACGGCGAGCGCAATCGCCATCGTGAGTCGCAGCCGGTGAGCCGGCCGGACGTCGTCGGTCATCGGCGGCCGATCCCGCCGATCTTCTCTTCCACCAGCACGGTTGCCCACGGAATGGCTTCCAGCCGCTCACGCGGGATGGGGCGACCCGACTCGACCGAGTAGCCATAGGTGCCGACCAGGAGGCGACCGAGCGCTGCCTCGATGTCGGCGATGGTCTGCCGGGCCTGGGCGCTGAGGGCCAGATCGCGCTCGCGCTCGACGACCATCGTGTCGCCTTCACCGCCTTCGTCGTCGAACTGCACGTCGCCCATCTCCTGCTCGGTGATCAGCGCCAGCGCTTCGTCCTCCAGCCGAACGGCTTGGCCGGTGAGCGACGCCTTCTCGTCGAGCAGCAGCGCCCGCTGCGTGGTGAGGAACTTGGCGTCGAAGTCCTTCGTGTAGGAGATGCCATCCTTGGTGACCCCCTTCACCGCTGCCTTCTCGGGCACTACCGGCTGCCCGGGCTTCTTGGCGACGACCTTCGCTGCGGGGGCGGCGACGACCTTCGCTGCGGGGGCGGCGACGGCCTTGGCTGTGGGGGTCGCCGGTGCAGCGGCCTTCTTCGCCACGGCGACCGGCGCCGGCGCGGCCTTCGCCGCCTTCTTCGCCGCGATGGGAGCAGCTGCCTTCTTCGCCACGGCAGGCACGGCCTTCTTCACCGGAGCAGTGGCCTTCTTCACCGGAGCAGTGGCCTTCTTCACCGGCGCTGCCTTCTTGGGAGCCGCCACCGCCTTCTTCGCAGGAGCGGCAGCCACCTTGGCAGGGGCCTTCTTCGCCGCTGCCGCCTTGTTGGAAGCCGCCGGCGCAGCCTTCTTCACCGGGGCCGCGGCCTTCTTCGCCGGCGCTGCAGCCTTCTTCGCAGGAGCGGCAGCCGCCTTGGCAGGGGCCTTCTTCGCGGGTGCCTTCTTGGCAGTCGCCATCGCGTTGAACCTCCGTGGTCCGGTCGTCAGGCCGGGATGCTATCGGTCCGGGGCCCGCTCCGGGCCGATCCATGGCTGCAGCCGGGAGAGCAGTTCAGCGGGCGGCAAGGCCACCACCAGCAGCTTCGACCGCGACGCGTGCCCGCTGCCGAGCTGCACGTCGCGGCTGCGCAGCCCGAGCGCCGCCGCCAGCACCTTGACGATCTCCTCGTTGGCCCGGCCGTCGACCGGAGGGCTGCACACGCGGATGCGTAGCTCATCACCGTGGAGGCCGACCACCTTCGCTGCGCTCGCACCTGGAACGGCGCGCACCGCGAGGATCGCGCCGTTCGGATGCGGGCGCACCAGTTCGGTCAACCGGCCACCGTGTCGGTCTCGGGAGTGCTGGCCACCACGGCGATGTGGATCGGCTCTCCGTCGAGGTCGGCGTTCGGTTCCCCGGCGACCCACGCCAAGGAGGTCGCCAGCGTCGCGTCGGTGAGGAGGTGCTGGTACGCCACCACCTGGCGGCGCACGCTCTCGGGCACTCCCAGCGAGAGTGCGATGCGGTCGCTCACCTGCAGGCCCGCCTCGCGTCGTGCCTGTTGCACCAGCCGCACCAGGTCGCGCGTGACGCCTTCGGCCTCCAGTTCCGGGGTGAGTGCCGTGTCGAGGACGACAACGCCGGCGCCGTTGGAGAGCGGCGTGCTGGCGCCGCCGCCCTGCACCACCATCTTCAGCGCGTACTCCCCATCCAGGAGCGGCACACCACCGGCGACCACGCCATCGTCCGTGCGCTGCCAGTCGCCCGTCTTCACCGCTTTGATCACCTGCTGCACCTGGCCGCCCAGGCGCGGGCCCAACGCCGCCGGCACCACCTGCAGGTCGTAGCTGGCAACGGAGGCGACGTCGTCGGTGAGCTGCACCGACTTCACGTTCACCTCATCGGCGATCAGTTCGGCGAAGGCTTCCAGGCGGCCGGCGCCCGCCACCGCCACCTGCAGCGACGACAGCGGCTGACGTACACGACGTTGGTGCGCCTTGCGCAGACGCAACGTGCTGCTGCACACATCGCGAGCGAGATCCATCGACACCACCAGCTCTGCGTCGGATGGCACCGCCGCGGCATCCGGCCAATCGGTGAGGTGCACGCTGCGTTCGCCGGTGAGCGCGCGGTAGACGGCCTCCGTGGTGAGCGGCAGCAAGGGTGCGAGCGCCCGACAGAGCAGCGCGAGCACCGTGTGCAGCGTGTCGATGGCGTCCTGCTCACCGGCCCAGAAGCGGTCGCGACTACGCCTGACGTACCAGTTGGTGAGCGCGTCGAGGAAGCTGCGCACCGCGCCGCAGGCAGCGAACAGGTCGTACTCGTCGAGCGTGGTGGTGAGCGTGGCCAGCAGATCGTGCGTCTTGGCCAGGATGTACCGATCGAGCACATCGGTGCTGTCGGTGCGGAACGTGCCCTGCCGGCCGGCGGCGTTCGCGTACAGGGACAGGAAGTACCAGCTGTTCCAGATGGGCAGGATCACCTGCCGCACCGTGTCGCGGATGCCCTCCTCGGTGACCATCAGGTCGGTGCCGCGCAGGATCGGCGAGCTGAGCAGGTACCAGCGCATCGCGTCGCTGCCGTAGTTGTCGAACACCATCATCGGGTCGGGGTAGTTGTTGAGGCTCTTCGACATCTTCTGGCCGTCGTCGCCCAGCACGATGCCGTGGCTCACACAGGTGTTGAAGCTGGGCCGGTCGAACAAGGCGGTGGCCAGCACGTGCAGCGTGTAGAACCAACCTCGGGTCTGGCCGATGTACTCGACGATGAAGTCGCCCGGGTAGTGGCTCTCGAACCACTCCGCGTTCTCGAACGGGTAGTGCACCTGCGCGAACGGCATGCTGCCGCTCTCGAACCAGCAGTCGAGCACCTCCGGCACGCGCCGCATCGACGACAGACCGGTGGGGTCGTCGGGGTTGGGGCGCACCAGGTCGTCGACGTAGGGCCGGTGAAGGTCGGTGACCTCGACGCCGAAGTCACGTTGCAGGTCGGCGATGCTGCCGTACACGTCGATGCGCGGGTACTCGGGGTTGTCGCTGCGCCACACCGGGATCGGTGAACCCCAGAACCGGTTGCGGCTGATGCTCCAGTCGCGAGCGTTGGCCAGCCACTTGCCGAAGCTGCCTTCCTTGATGTGCTCGGGCACCCAGCGAATCTGCTGATTGAGCTCGACCATGCGGTCGCGGAAGGCGGTGACCTGCACGAACCACGAGCTGATGGCGCGGTAGACCAGCGGCTCCGCGCAACGCCAGCAGTGCGGGTAGCTGTGGTTGTAGCTGTCATGGCGCACCACCACTCCCCTCGCCTTGAGCTCCTTGACGATCAGCGGGTTGGCGTCGAAGACGTGCACGCCGGCCCATGTGCTGACCTCGCTGGTGTAACGGCCGTGCTCGTCCATCGGGCAGATCGTGGGGATGCCGACGGCGTTGCAGACGTTCTGGTCCTCCTCACCGAACCCGGGAGCGAGGTGCACCACGCCGGTGCCGTCCTCGGTGCTGACGAAGTCGGCGGCCAGCACGTGGAACGCGGTGGGCGTGTCGGCGAAGTACTGGAACAGCGGCGTGTAGTGGCGGCCGACCAGGTCGGCGCCTTTCAGCACGCCGACCTGGGTCGCGCCGGCGAACTCCTTCTCGTACGCACCCAGGCGCGCTTCCGCGAGGATGTAGCGCTGGGTTGCGCCGTCGGCGTCGGTCTCCTGCATCACCGCATAGTCGATGTCGGCACCGACGGCGAGTGCGAGGTTGCTGGGAAGGGTCCAGGGGGTGGTGGTCCAGGCGAGGATCTTCTCGCCACTGTCCAGCTGGAACTGCACCGTCAGCGCAGGGTCCTGGCGGTCGCGATACACGTCGTCCATGCGCGTCTCGGTGTTGCTGAGCGGCGTCTCACAGCGCCAGCAGTACGCCAGCACGCGGAAGCCCTCGTAGATCAGACCTTTGTCCCACAGGGTCTTGAACGCCCACATGACGCTCTCCATGTACGACGTGTCGAGCGTCTTGTAGTCGTTCTCGAAGTCGACCCAGCGCGCCTGGCGGGTGACGTAACGGTGCCAGTCGTCGGTGAAACGAAGCACGCTGGTGCGGCAGGCGTCGTTGAACTTGTCGATGCCGAACTTGGTGATGGCCGGATGACCGCTGACACCCAGCTCCTTCTCGGCCACCACCTCGGCGGGCAGCCCGTGGCAGTCCCAGCCGAATCGGCGGTGCACCTGCTGCCCGCGCATGGTGCGGTAGCGGGGCACCGCGTCCTTCACGAAGCCGGTGAGCAGGTGCCCGTAGTGCGGCAGGCCGTTGGCGAAGGGTGGGCCGTCGTAGAAGACGTACTCGTCGGCATCGCGACGCGCCTCGACCGACGCTTCGAAGGTGCGGTCGCCGTCCCAGAACGCGAGCACCTCGCGCTCGACGGCGGGGAACGACGGTTGCGGTTGAACAGTGGGGTAGGTCACGACGGCTCCTGTGCTGATTGCACAGGGACGAGCCGACCGGCCCGCGGTACCACCCTGCTTGCCGGGACACGGCCTGGACAGCCGTGCCTCGACCACTCGACTGCACCAGCGATGTCGGGCTGGACCCGTCCGGTTCTACTGGGCGCCGCGACCACAGGCCGAGACGCTGTTCTTCCGGAGGCTCGGAGGTGATGGCCTCGTCAACGCCGTGGATTCGACTCTACCGTGCCTACGGCGGCCGGGGAGAGCGCTTATCGAAGTTCGTCGCCGCCCACGCGGAACGACTCGTGCTCCGGCTCCGGCGCCGCCGGTGCCGCCACCTCGGCAGTGACGTCGTCGCCGCCCGTCGCGGCTTGCGCCGCCTGCGTGCTGGCAACCTCCTCATCGAGCAGCCGCCACACGCTGCTCTGCGCATCGGCGTCGCCCGACAACGCCAATGCGCTGAGATCGGCCGAACGATCGGGCGCCGGCGTGAGCGAAGACTCGGTGTCGGTGTCGGCCGCACCGCGCTGCGCCGCCTGCTCGACCGGCATCGGCGCCAGGCCCGCGGGAGGCGGCAACTGCACTGCGGCGGGTGGATCTGCCAACACCGGTTCGCCGGCAAGTGGGGCGCTCGTTCCCTGCGGGCCGGCGACCTGCTCGATCACCACGGGTTCGGCCGCGACCGGCTCGGCAGACGCTGACAGCAGCGGGCGGCGCATGTCGCCCAGCCCACCGGGCACACGATCCACCAGCTCTTGCAGTTGCACGGCGGCGTCGCGCAAGCGCTCGCGCTGCGCCTGGAGGTAGTGCTCGAGGTGGTCGACGTCGCCGAGCAGGAAGTCGCGCCGCGCCAGTAGCGACTGCACTTCGTTCTCGGCACGCATGCGCTCGTCCTCCACCGCGCGCCGTGCTTCGAAGCGAGAGTCGTCGACGGCCTTGGCGGCCATCGCGCGCGCGCTGTCGAGCACACGCGACGCCTCCTCGCGGGCGATGCCGGTGATGCTCTCGGCTTCGATCCTGGCCTCGGCCACCGTGCTGTCGGCGGTGCGTTGCGCCAGCAGCAACGTACGACTGATCACCTCGGTGTCGCCACTGCGACGTGTGGGCTCGACCGCTTCCTTGGGCTCGGCCACCTGCTGCGAGACCTCCTGCAGCTTGGCCACCGCGGCACGGGCACGTGCTTCCATCGCCGCGGCCTGGTTCTGCGCAGTCTCCACCGCAGTAGCGACCGCAGTACGGAACAGGTCGACCTCCTGCGGGTCGTACCCCTTCTTCACCGTCTTGAAGCCAGTACTGCGAATGGTCTGTGGGCTGATGTCCATGTACCGATGTTAGGCGCGACACAGCGCGCATGGCACCAGGAACTGATCAGCCGCCGTAGCCGGATTCGTCGTACGAGTTGGGGCGATGGATCGGCTTCAACAGGTAGACCCCGGTGGCCACCTTCTCCATGCTGCCGTTGAGGCCATAGCACAGCCCGCTGGCGAAGTCGATGAGCCGACGAGAGACCTCGCGGTCGGCCGCTTCCAGGTTCATGATGACCGGCAAACCCTCGCGGAACTTGTCGGCGAGCTCCTGCGCAGAGTCGAAGCGGCGCGGACGAACGGTGTACGGATCGGCGCCGGCCGCAGTGGCCACCACGCGCGGCGTCGGAGCGGGCCGCGGGTTGATGGGCCGCGGTTGCACGCTGGAGTCGTCGTTGGCGGGCACCGGGCGCCGGCTCGCAACATCGTTCATCGTGCTGGTTGGAAAGCTCGGGCGTGTTGGCACCGCTCTGACCGGCGCCTCCGCCTCCAGCTCGTGGCCATACCCGCGCTGTTGCCTCACCGGCTCCTCGCGGGGCGGACGGGCAGCGCGCACGGGACGCTCGGCTTCGGGCGCGACGTCGTAATCGTCGTAGGCATCGTCGGGTCCGAGACCCAAGTAGTCCATTGCCTTCTTCCACATCGACATTCGCTGCCCTCCTGCAATCGACGAGGCTATCGCACCAGCGCTCGCGCGGGTGGACGCTGGCCGAACAGCGCGCTTCCCACGCGCACCTGCGTAGAGCCCTCTTGCACTGCCACCTCGAGGTCGTCGGTCATCCCCATCGAACAGACGGCCAACCCCAGCCGATCGAGGAGTTGCCGAACCGCGCGAAAGCCGGCGCGGGCCGCCTCTGGCCCACCCGTCGTCGGGCCGACAGTCATCAGGCCGCGCACACTCAGCCCGGCCTCCTGAGCCGCCGCCACCAGCGCCGGCGCATCGTCGAGGAGACAGCCTCCTTTGCCGGGCTCGGCCAAGGCTGCCACCTGCACCAGCACCGCCGCACCCGGCACGCGATGCGCGAGCTCGCGGATCAACGACTGCCGATCGACCGTTTCGTACACGGTGACGATGGGGGCGAGCAGGCGCACCTTGTTGGTCTGCAACTGGCCGATGAAGTGCACGCCGAACGAGTGCTCGAGAGCGGCGAACTTGCCCACCACCTCCTGCGCGTAGTTCTCGCCCACCGCGGTGCACCCTGCGTGCACCGCCGCCCAACAGGCATCGATGCCGAACGTCTTGGTGACCGGCAGCACCGTCACATCCGTGCCACCGGCGCGTTGGATTCGGTCGCGCACCACGGCCAGTCGTTCAGCCACCTGCACGTCGAGGGCGCTCATCGAGACGCCCGCTTGCAGACGGTCATCACCTGGCGGCCCAGTTGACGACGACGGCGATGCGAGTAGAGGTGCTCGACATCGCATCCGGTGCACGACGAGGCATCCACCACGGCGACGCCCACCTCCTCGAGTGCGCAGCGAACCACACTCGGCATGTCGAGCGCCGGAGCGCCCCACGACGTGCGCGCCTCGACGTGCGCGCCGAAGCGTGCCCGGAACGGCGCACGATCCGGCTCACCGAACTCGTAGCAGCACGGATGGATGCAGTGCCCGAGCACCGCCACCACCGTGCCGCTGCTCATCTGCGACACCGTCGCTTGCAGCACCCCCGCCAGCGCACCCCTCCACCCGGCGTGCACCACGGCGATGGTGCCGTCGTCACCCACCAGGGCAACAGGCGCGCAATCCCCCACCCACGCGGCGAGCACGGCGTTGCGCCGATCCGTGATCGCCGCATCTCCGGTCGCGAAGTCGTGCTCTCCAGGGTGTGTGACCCGCAGCACCGCTGTGCCATGTACTTCATCGAGTTGAGTCCAGACGCCCGGCGCAAACGCTGCGCGGCGGTGCAGCAGCGCCGCACGATGCCCGTCGAGGTGGAAGTCGCCGTCGGCCATCGTGCTGCAACGGATCTGCACTGTGTCGTCACCGACCTCGAACACGAGGCTCGGCGAGGACGCCCGGTTCACTTCAAGAAGGAGGGCACGTCGAAGTCGTCGTCGTCGTCGAGCGGGTCGGCGCCGTCATCGGCGAACAGATCCTTCAACGTGGACGTGGGCTTCTGCTCGGGCACGGCCTTGACCACCGGGCGACCGCCACTGGTGGTGGCGCCGGTGTTGCCGCCATCCCAACGGTCGAAGCCGGCGGCGATGACGGTGACCTTCACCTCGTCGCCCATCTCGTCGTCGATGACCGTACCGAAGATGATGTTGGCGTCTTGATGAGCAACGCCATGGATGATCTCGGCCGCCGCGTTCATCTCGAACAGCCCCATGCTGGACGGCCCGGTGATGTTGAGCAGGATGCCGCGGGCGCCGTCGATGGCGGCCTCGAGTAACGGGCTACTGATGGCCGACTTGGCAGCGGTGACCGCACGATTCTCGCCGCTCGCCTGGCCGATGCCCATCAGCGCCGAGCCGGCACTGGAGAGGATCATCTTCACGTCGGCGAAGTCGGTGTTGATGAGACCGGGTGTGGTGATGAGGTTGGTGATGCCCGAGACGCCCTGCAGCAAGACCTCGTCGGCCATCTTGAACGCGTTGAGCACGCTCGTCTTCTCGTTGGCCACCGTGAGCAAGCGGTCGTTGGGGATGACGATGAGCGTGTCGACCTTCTCCTTCAGGCGCTGCACGCCGGCATCGGCCTGCACCGCCCGACGGCGACCTTCGAAGCTGAACGGGCGAGTGACCACACCGATCGTGAGGGCGTTCATGCTGCGCGCGACCTCGGCGATGATGGGCGCTGCACCGGTGCCGGTGCCGCCACCTTCGCCGGCGGTGATGAACACCATGTCGGCGCCCTTGATCATCTCTTCGATCTCGTCGCGATGGGTCTCGGCGGCGTTACGACCGACATCGGGGTCGCTTCCCGCGCCGAGGCCACGGGTGAGATCGCGACCGATGTCGAGCTTCACGTCGGCGTCGCTCATCAGGAGAGCCTGCGCGTCGGTGTTGACCGCGATGAACTCGACGCCTTTGAGGCCGGCGTCGATCATGCGATTGACGGCATTGACGCCACCACCGCCGACTCCGATGACCTTGATGACGGCGAGATAGTTCTGGGGTGCGCCGGCCATCAGAGGGACCTCCGAGATGAGAAAGAGTGGCGAATGGTGAGTGTGGGCACTGAAGTACCTGCTGGCGTGTGATCGTAGCGAATGGGCTGCTCAGCCGAAGGGATCCGCCATGGGCCGGAGGCGCCGGAAGAGTTCGAGATGAGCACTGCCGCTCAGTCTCGCACGAAACTGGAGGGTAGCGGTGGAACGTGGCACTTCAGCACGGCACCGCACCCGCGTCGGCGGTGCTCACATCGAGCTGGCAGACGTCGGTGAGCCCCTTGCGAACTCGGTTCAACAAGCGGGCGAGCTTCTCGTCGATGTTCTTCGAATCGCCCACACGCACCAGCACGCCGTCGGGCTCGCCGTTCTCGAGCACCAGCGTCAACGTGCCCGTGGAGGCGTCGACGCCGACGGTGCGCGTGATCGAACGCACCTCGACGGGCAGGCTGAGCACCAGTTCGGCGACGTCGGCATACGGCGCGCCGGCGAACTGCCCGCGAGCGGTGTCAGGGTGGCTGCCGGTGATGAGCAGGTAGTCGGTGGGTTGACCGGCGATCACGTCGAGCACCCGGCCCTGCACGTCGATGATGCGGAACTGCTGGTCGCCACCTTGAAAGGCGGCGATCGGCCGGCGCTCGCGGATGTCGATGACGACTCGATGCGGGAAGTCGGTGGCGACGTGCGCTCGCTCGACCCACGGCACGGCTTCCAACCGTTGCTCGGCAGCATCGGTGTCGACGAGCAGCACCGGCTCGCCACGCAGATCGGCGATCACGCCCTCCAACACGTCGGCATCGGTGTAGACCGCGCCTTGCACCGTCACTTCCCGCACATCGAAGATCGAGGATGCGAACACGGCGACGGCGCCGATCGCCAACAGCACGACGCCGATGCCGATGCCGGCCCACACGAGCCGGCGGCGACCCTCCGCCCGCCGCACCGAGATGCGCCGGGCTCTGATGCGAGGGTCGAGGCCGCCGCGGGAGCCGGCAGGCGCCGGCTCGGTGGGCCCGGCTTCGTCGAGATCGGCGATGACGATGGTGGAACGCTCACCCGACTCGTCGAGCGCGGCACGACGCTGATGGAAGGCCTTCTCCTTGTCCTCGTCGAGGTAGACGCTGTCGGGTCGGTCGTCCTCGGCGATGACGATGGTGCGCCGCGGCGCGGCGCTGTCGACGGGCGCAACGGGCACGAGCGGCAGCACGACCTGATCGGCGCCCGCGGCGTCGCCCGCGGTGGGCTCGTCGTCGCCATCACCGTCGTCATCACCGTCGTCATCATCGTTGTCGTCGTCGGGCTCGTCGTCGGGCTCGTCGTCGAGGTCATCCGCGACATCGTCGTCATCGGGCTCGTCGTCGTGATCGGCCTCGCGCTCAGCCCCGTCGTCGCCGGACGCGTGCTCGTCGGTGATGCCCAGCAGCCGATCGATGGAGGGATCGTCGAAGTTGTACTGCGGCGCCGACTCCTCGGAGAACGCGTCGAGCAGCTCCTCCAACACATGATCCGGCAACACATGATCAGGCAACACATGATCAGGCAACACATGATCCGGCAGGTGATCGGGGGCGGGTGGCTTCGGCTCGCTCACATCGCCACCCCCTCGCCGCCGCTTGCACCCAGGTCGTCATCCGCGAAGCCGACGAGGCGGATCTCGCTGCGCAACTCGATGCCCGTGTGGTCGAGCACGGCAGCGCGAACGTGCTCGATCACGGCTCGTACGTCGGCGGCCGTGGCGCCGTCGCCGGCCTGGATGAAGTTGGCGTGCTTGTCGCTCACGACCGCGCCACCGACTCGAAAGCCGCGCAAGCCCAGTTGGTCGATCAAGCGTGCTGCCGGCAGTTCGCCGGGGATGGGGTTGACGAACACCGAACCAGCGTTCTGCCCACCGGGCTGGTGCTCACGACGCCAGCGCACGATCTCGGTGAGCGTCGCCTCGGCTTCCTCGGCATCGCCGTACGCGAGCTGCAAGCGAGCGTCGAGCACCACCTGGTGGTCGCTCAGCCGAGAGCCCCGGAAGTGCAACCCGAGCTCACCGGCCGGCACCCACGCGCGGCGCGCCGTTCGCAGGTCGAGCAGATGCACACCGGTCAGCGATGCAGCGATGTCGCTACCGTGACCACCGGCGTTCATGCGCACCGCGCCACCGAGGGAGCCGGGCACACCGACGGCCCATTCGAAACCGACCAGCCCTGCCGCAACACACCGACGGGCGAGCACGGGCAGCGCGACCGCGCCACCTGCATGCACGACCGTGTCGTGCAGCTCGATCCACTCGGCCATGGCTGCCAACGAGATGGCGATGCCACGGAAACCCGCATCGGCGACCAGCAGGTTCGAACCACGACCGACCACCAGCGTGGGCAGTCCTGTCCGGCGCACCGCTTCGGCCAGGGCGCACAGCTCGTCGTCGTTGCGCGGCACCGCGAACACATCTGCCGGCCCGCCCACCTTGTACGTGGTGTGCGGCGCCAGCGGCTCGTCTCGTGTGGCGAACGCGGCCAGCGGCTGCAGCGCCTTCTGCACGACCGCCTGCTGGCCCACCCCGGCGCCGGTCATTCCGACGACTGCCTTGCAATGGCTGGGCCGACCGCAGACGGCTCACCGCGCAGCTCGCCGCGGCGGGCCATCACTTCGTCGGGCAGCACCGCGATGTCGCCGCACCCCATCGAGACGCACACATCGCCCTCGCGCAGCTCACGGGCGAGGAACTCGACCAGTTCGGTGCGCCCCGGCATCCACACCACACGACTGCGCGGGTTGGCGTCGAGGACGGCATTGACCAGCAGTTTGCCGGTGATGCCGGGTATCGGGGTGGTGCCCGACGCATAGATGTCGGTGAGCACCACGACGTCCGCGTCGACGAACGCATCGCGGTAGTCGGGCCACATCACTGCCATGCGGTTGAACCGGTTCGGCTGGAAGACCGCCACCACACGCTTCCATCCGTCGCCACTGCCGCGCGCCGCCGCCAGATCGGCGGCGATCTCACCGGGCAGGTGGGCGTAGCAGTCGACCAGCGTCACGCCGGCATCGACGCCCCGGATGTCGAAACGGCGAGCTACTCCACCGAACTTGGCGAGCGCAGCGACGGCGGTTGCGAACGGCACTCCGATGGTGACGGCCATGGCCAGCGCCGCTGTGGCGTTGCGGACGTTGTGCATGCCACGCAACGGCAACGACACCTCGCCGAGCAGTTCGCCGTGGTGCAGCACGTCGAACACGAACGACCCGCTGCCGGGGCGCACGCTCACGATGCGGAAGTCGGCGCCGGCAGCGGTGCCGTACGTGATGACGTCGTGCCGTTGCGCCACACGAGCCGCCCCCGGGTCGTCGATGCACACCACCTTCGGGCCCTCGATCTGGGAGAGGTACCGGTCGAAGCCGTCGAAGATGGCCTCGGGGGTGCCGTAGTAGTCGAGGTGGTCGATCTCCACGTTGGTGAGGATGGTGCCGTGCAGCGGCAGTTGCAGGTGAGTGCCATCGCTCTCGTCGGCCTCCACCACCAACCACTCGCCACCGGTCCACTGGGCGCCGGTGCCCATGTCGGTGACATCACCGCCGATGACGAAACCGGGCCGGAGGCCGGCCTCCGCCAAGATGAGCATCAGCATCGACGTGGTGGAGGTCTTGCCGTGCGTTCCGGCCACGGCCAACGACTTCGTCAGCGCACAGATCGACGCAAGCATCCCCGAGCGATGCATCGACAGCACGCCCAGCTGGTCGGCTTCGTCGCGCTCGATGTTGCGCTCCGGGATGGCGGTGCTCCACGTGATGGCGTCGCGGCCGTGCACCAGCGAACGCGAATGACCGACGTGCACCTCGACGCCGGCAGCGCGCACGCGATCCAGCACGGTGCGTTCACGCATGTCGCTGCCACTGACGGTGTGGCCCATCTCGGCCAGCACGATCGCGATCGCGCTCATGCCGGGCCCGCCGACGCCCACGACGTGCAACGAGCGCGGCTCGCTGAGATCGAGCGGTGCGCTCGGTGCAGCGCTCACGACGCGGCCACCCGTTCCACGAGCGCCACGAGCTTTCCGCTGCGATGCAGGGCACCAGCCGCGTATGCGTTGGCGGCGACGATCGCAAGCTGCTCGGGCGCCGCTGCCAGGCGTTCCACTTCGGCCATCAATCGTTCGACGGTGAGGTCGGCCTGGTCGACGAGCAGTGCCGCCGACCGGTCGGCGAGCACCCGTGCGTTGTCGACCTGGTGGTTCTCCGCAGCACCTGGCCACGGCACCACGATGGCGGGCGCACCGACCGTGGCGAGCTCGGCGATGGTGCCGGCGCCGCCACGGGTGACCAGCAGGTCGGCGGCGGCGTAGAGGGTCGCCATGCGGTCTTCGTAGCCGATCACGCGATACAGGATGCCTGCCGCACCGTCGCGAGTGGGCGCGGCATCCTTGAGAAACCGGTCACCAACGACGTGGTACACCGCCAGGTCGCAACGATCGAGCCACCGCTCGACGGCCTGCGCGACCACGCCGTTGACCACTGCCGCGCCTTGCGAACCGCACACCACGGCCACCACGAAGCGGTCGGCCGGCAGGCACAGCGCCGCACGAGCGGCGGCGCGCGCGGCAGCTCGGTCGAGACCGACCATCTCCTGGCGAACCGGCGCACCGGTGAGCTCGGCATGGGGCAGCACAGACCCCTCGAACGCCACCGCACACGCAGCGGCACGCTTCGCCAACAGCTTCGAGACCAAGCCGGGCCGACGGTCGTACGACACCACGACGTACGGGATCTGCAGCCGCCGTGCCGCCCACGTGGCGGGGAAGCTGCCGTACCCTCCGACGTTGACGACCACCTTCGGTTGCAGCTCCTGCAGCAGCGCCCTGGCCGCGCGGACGGCGCCGAACAGCTTGGGCAGGAACGCCAGGTTGCGGGCGCTCACGCTGCGTTGCAGACCGACGACGTCGAGAAACGTGTGCGGGTAGCCGGTGGGCGGCAGCAGCGTCGTCTCCACGCCACGCCGCGTACCGACGTAGTGGATCGACGCGCGTTCGTGGCCGCCCGCCACCAACGCATCGGCGATGGCGAGCGCCGGAAGTACGTGGCCCGACGTGCCGCCGCCGGTGACGACGGCGAACGCGCGCTCGGTGTTCATCGCACGTTGCGGGCGACGTTGAGCAACAGCCCGGTGGCCGTGAGCGTGACGAACAGCGAGCTGCCGCCGGCAGAGAAGAAGGGCAGCGTCAACCCGGTGACCGGCATCAGGCCGGTGACCCCGCCGACGTTGATGATGGTCTGCACGACCAGCCAGCTGACGATGCCCCCCGCCAGCAGCGCGTGGAACCGATCGTGCGTGGCCATGGCCACCTGCACACCCGCGTAGGCGAGCACCATGAAGCCACCCAGCACGGCGACCACGCCGATCATGCCCAGCTCTTCGGCGACGACGGCGAAGATGAAGTCGCTGTGCGCGAGTGGCAGGAACTCGCCCAGCTTGTTCTCGCCGCGACCGACGCCAGAGCCGGTGATGCCGCCCTGCGCCATGGCGATCATCGCCTGATAGGTCTGGTAGCTGAGGTGGTCCTTGTGAGCGGCGATGTCCATGAACGCCGTGAAACGCGCTTCTCGGCGTGGGCTGGAGACGACGAACGCGAGGGCTCCGACGGCTCCCATCGTGCCGGCGGCCGTCATCGGCAGCAGCGGGGCGCCGGCGATGAACGCGACCGCGACGACGATGGCCGCGAGCACGATCGCCGAGCCGAGGTCGCTCTGCAGCATGCACAGCGCGGCACCCACGAACGCGATGGCGAGCACCGGGCCGAGCGTGCGGCCCAGGTCGTGCATCTCGTCGTGCCGCTTGGCGAGCAGGTTGGCACTGGCCAGCAGGACGGCCAACTTCAGGAACTCACTGGGTTGGAAGTTGATCGGACCGATCGCAACCCAGGCGCTCGCGTCGTTGACGCGATCGCCGATGCCGGGAACGAACGGCAGCAGCATCAGGCCGCACGACGCGGCGAGGGCGGGGTTGACGAGCCGGCGCCACCGTCGAGTGGGAACGCGCATCGCGAACCACAGCCCGATGACGCCCAACACGGCCCACAGCAACTGCCGGTTGAACAGCCGCCATGGCGAGTTGCCCTTGTGGAACTGGCTGATCGAGGTTGCGGACAGCACCATCACCAGGCCCAGCATGGTGAAGACGGTGACGACGACGGCAATGACGTAGAACGCGGTGGGCGGCGGTGACGCCGGGCGCGCCACGTCGCGTCGGGTGGGGTGGCGGCGCATGGCATCGGAGCGTGCGAGGGCTGCGCGGCGTCGATCGCCGATGAGTGTGGACGATGACGTCATGTCGCACCATCCCTGCCGTTGCGAGTGCCGTGTTCAGCCGTGTCGGCGGCCAACGCTCTCACCAGCTGCTTGAAGTCGTCGCCGCGGGCCGGGTAGCCACCCCCGGGGTACCAGTCGAAGCTGGCACATGCCGGCGACAGCAGCACCACGTCGCCGGGCTCGGCCAGCTCGTCGGCGAGTTGCACCGCCTGCGCCATCGAGCCTGCGATCCGCGTGGGGCAGAAGCGCTGGAACGGCAGGGTGACATCGGCTGCCGCCGTTCCCAGCCCGACGACCGCCTTCACTCGCGCGTGCTCGCTCGCGAGACTGGCGAGGTCGAGGCCCTTGTTCAGCCCACCGGCGAGCAGCACGATGCGGTCGAACCCGCGAATGGCCGTGAGCGCGGCGTGCGGCGAGGTGGCCTTCGAGTCGTTGAACCACTGCACGCCACCAATGGTGCCCAACGGCTCGATGCGATGTGGTGGATGGTGAAATGTCGCGAGGCCGGCCTGCACGTCGGCCGCAGTGGCCAGGCCGCTCTCCAGCACCAGCGCGGCAGCAGCCAGCGCATTGGTGAGGTCGTGGGGCAAGGTGCGTGTCATGCACGCGACGGGAGCGATGATGCCGCTCGGCCCGACGAGGGAGCCATTGTCGATGCGGTAGTCGGCGTTGGTGGCGGCGAACGTGCGCGTGGGGCCGCCCGCCGCGCGCAGGTTGCGCATCACCGTCTCGTCGTCGGCGAAGCCGATGGCCACATCGGTGGGCCTGCGGTGCGCCCACATCCGTGCCTTGGCCGCTTCGTACGATGCCATCGAGGTGTGTCAGTTCTGGTGGTCGGGGGCCAGGTTCAGCCACACCGACGCTTCCGCGCGAAAGGACAGCAGCCAGTTCAGGCGGAAGCTGCTGCACTCGACCGCGAACACGTCGACGTCGTCGTCGAGCGCAGCGACCAGCGGCACGTCGGTGTTGCCGACCGCGGAAGCTCGGTGGCCGGCGGCCTCCAGGATGTGCGCGGTGAGCAGGGTGGTGGTGGTCTTGCCGTCGGTGCCGGTGATGGCCAGCATCGGCCGCGGGCCACCGGGGCGCTGCTGCTCGAACTCGTAGGCCAGATCGATCTCGGTTCGCAAGGGAGTGCCGGCGGCAACTGCTGCAGCGACGACCGGATGCGTCTCGGGGACCCCTGGCGCGGGGCAGACGATGTCGACGGCGGCGACCAGCTCGGCCAACGCTTCCGTGTCGGGAGCTTCCACCAGGTTGGTTCCCAGGCCGGCAGCGAGGGCGCGCTTCGCCTCGGTGGGCGCATCGTCGGCCACCAGCACTCGCCACCCGCGACGCATCAGGCCGGTTGCGAGCGCGTCGCCGGCCACTGCGATGCCGTAGATGAGCGCCGTGCGGCCGGCGCCACCGCTGTTCATCGACGGCTCACAGGTTGTCCGTCACGCGCGTGAAGTCGGCGATGAAGATGGCGAGGGCGCTGGCGGTGCAGATGCCCGAGATGATCCAGAAGCGAATGATCACCGTGGTCTCCGGCCACCCGACGAGCTCGAAGTGATGGTGGATGGGCGACATGCGGAACAACCGCTTCTTGCGACCGGAAGCCTTGAACACGCCCATCTGGATGGCAACCGAACCGGCTTCCATCACGTTGATACCGCAGATGAGGATGATCAGCAGTTGCGTGTTGGTGGTGATGGCCAACAGCGCGAGAGCCGTGCCGATGCCGAGCGCGCCCACGTCGCCCATGAAGATGCGCGCCGGCGCGGCGTTGAACCACAGGAAACCGGCGCAGCCGCCGGCGAAGGCCGCGGCGAGCACAGCCAGGTCGAGCGGGTTGACCACGTCGCCGTAGACGGCCGGGTTGCGGAACTCCCAGTAGGCGATGATCGTGAACGCGAGGAAACCCATCATCGCCGAGCCGCCGGCCAGGCCGTCGAGACCGTCGGTGACGTTGACGGCGTTGCTGGTGGCCCAGATCATCACGCCCGTGAAGACGACGAAGACGGGCATCGCGAGGTGCCAGCCGGGGAAGGTGGCGCGTGTGATCGACAGCGTCTGGCTGACATCGGTGGAGGACACCAACCACCACGCGAGCAGCATCGAGAGACAGAGCGTGATGTAGCTCTTCTGCTTCCAGAAGATGCCCCTGTTGTGACGCTTGCGCACCTTGATGAAGTCGTCGAGAAAGCCCATGCCGGCCATCACCACGATGCCGACCCACATGATCATCGCCTGGTCGGAGAACGCGAGGTTGGGCCGCAGGTGCGCGACCATCCAGCCCACTGCCGCAGACACCACGATGGCCAGCCCGCCCATCGTGGGGGTGCCCTGCTTCATCATGTGGTGCTCTGGCCCGTTGTCCTCCTTGCCGAGGATCGGTTGCCCGGTGCCGCGCGTGCGGAAGAAGGTGATGAGGTAGCGGGTGCACACGAGCGACACGAACATCGCCACTGCCCCGGCGATCATGACTGCGATCACTTGGCCGCCTCCAGCACGCCTCGGGCCACGGCCCGATCATCGAAGGGCACGACGACGGTGCCGATGGTCTGGGTGGTCTCGTGGCCCTTGCCGGCGATGACGACCACGTCGCCCGCAGTCGCGATCTGGAATGCCGCCGCGAAGGCTTGGCGTCGGTCGGGCTCGCTCACAACACGGTCACGGTAGCCCGCGGGGACCCCCTGAATGATGGCATTGATGATCGCTAGCGGGTCTTCCGAGCGCGGGTTGTCGGAGGTGACGACCACCCGATCGGCAAGCTCGGCGGCCACGGCACCCATCTCCGGCCGCTTCTCGCGGTCGCGGTCGCCACCACAGCCGAACACCACGATCACATTCCCACCACCCGCTGCGCCCCGTGCTGCGCCGAGAGCTTCGCGCAGACCGTCGGGCGTGTGCGCGAAGTCGACGATCACCGCGAACGGCTGGCCGGCGCGGACTGGCTCGAATCGTCCCGGCACCGGCGGCGCGTCACGCAGACCTGCTGCGATGACGTTCGGCTGCACACCCAGCGCAGCGGCGGCCGTGGCGGCGGCAAGGCTGTTCATCGCGTTGAAGGCGCCCCCGATGCCCACCGTCACGTGCTGACCGCGCCAGGAGTACCCGTGGCTGGTGGGTGTGACGACAAGGTCGTCGATGTCGGTGTGCGAGAACGGGGTCATCGGGATCGACGCCGCGTCGAGCAGCAACCGGCCGTGCACATCGTCGCTGTTGACCACGCCCTGCTCGCTCAGCGATGGCTCGAACAGGGCCGCCTTGGCGGCGAAGTAGCGCTCGACGGTGCCATGCAGATCCAGGTGATCGCGCCCGAGGTTGGTGAACACCGCGAGTGCGAAGTGCGTGCCATCCACACGGTGCAGCGCCAGCGCATGCGAGGAGACCTCCATCACCACCGCCCGCTTCCCATCCGCCACGAACTGGGCCAGTTGCGCCTGCAGCTCGGGCGCCTCTGGGGTGGTGTGCTTCCCGGTCAGCGTGCCGATGATGCCCGTCGGTGTGCCGTCGGATTCGAGGACGGCCGCGATGAGGCTGGCGGTCGTGGTCTTGCCGTTGGTGCCGGTGACACCCACGACGGTGAGCGAGCGCGACGGGTGACCGAAGAAGGCTGCGGCCAGCAGCCCCATCGCCGACCGAGTGTCGCCGACCAGGATCTGCGCTGCCTCGACATCGAGCGGGTGATCGACGAGCAGCGCGGTTGCGCCGGCGGCCACGGCGGCCGCCGCGAACTGATGGCCGTCGCTGCTCAGGCCCCGTACGCAGCAGAAGAGCGAACCCACCTCGACCCGCCGCGAGTCGTGGACGACGCCCGTGATCGCTGCATCGCGGTCGCCGCGCAGCGCCACGGCCGGGAGGCCCGCGTCGGCAACCAGCGCACCGAGCATTCGTGCCATGTCGGTCAGCCCGCGGCCGGACAGCCGGAGTCGCCGGGTGTGGGGGTGATCTGCAGTTCGTGGATGGCCGCCGTCGCGATCGACGAGAACAGCGGCGCGGCGGCCTTGCCACCGAAGCGATCGTTCGACGTGGGGTCGGGCTCGTCGATGGTGACGAGGATGGTGACCCTCGGCGCGTCGGCCGGGAAGTAACCGACGAACGACGCACGATACGCCCGAGTGCCGGCAGCTCCGTACGTGTTGTCGTCCTGCACCTTGTACGCGGTGCCGGTCTTGCCGGCCACCGAGATGCCGGGGATCTGTGCACCCTTGCCGGTGCCCTCGCACACGACGCCCTTCATCATGTCGGTCATGGTGGCCGCAGTGGCGGGCTGGATCACCTGGTGCGTCGCTGCGGCAGGGGTGTCGGTCACTTCCCCATCGGCGCCGATCACGGCCTCCACCAGCTTCGGCGCCACGTACACGCCACCGTTGGCCACGGTGTTGACCGCGGCAGCCAGTTGCAGCGCCGTCACCGAGTAGCCGTACCCGTAGCTGTGCGACTGCCGCTCGGTGCCCTGCCACTCGGATGCCGGCTTGAACAGGCCGGCGCTCTCGTTGGGGAAGTCGAGTGCGGTCTTCTGCCCGAAGCCGAACGATTCGAGATACGCGCCGAAGCGCTCGGTTCCGACTTCGTCGGTGAGCAGCAGCGTGCCGATGTTGCTGGAGTGCACGATGATGTCGCGCAATGACATCGGCTGCGTGCCATGCGGCTCCGCGTCGGTGATCGTGTGCATCCACGGTGTGCCCCGGTCGTAGACGATCTTGCCGGGAACCTCGATGACGGTGCCGGGATTGGCGACGCCGGTGTCGACCACCGACGACAAGCTGAACACCTTGGCCACCGAGCCGGGCTCGAACGGCTCGACGGCAGCCAGGTTGGCAGACGTGACGGCCACGATGCCGTCGTCGCCGCGGCTGACGTTGGCGATCGCATAGATCTCGCCGGTGGCGACGTCCATGACCACGACGGCACCACCCGCGGCCTTCAGCTCCTCCACTCTGGTGAGCAGTGCCTGCTCGACCTGGAACTGCAACGAGCGGTCGAGCGTCAGCACCAGGTCGTCGCCGGGCACGGGATCGGTGGTGGTTGCGCCGGAGCCGGGAATCGACCGGCCCTTGGCATCGTGCTCGCGGACACGCTCGCCTTCGACGCCGGTGAGCTCTTCGTTGTACAGCAACTCGAGGCCGGCGGTGCCGATGCCGTCGATGTCGGTGCGGCCCAACAGGCTGCGACCGACCTCGCCACTGGGCATGATGCGCTTGTCTTCACGCAGCACGTCGATGCCACTGAGGTTGAGCGACATGACTGCGCCGGCGATGTCGTCGTCGATCTGGCGGGCGATGTACACGAAGCTCTTGTCCTTGGCGGTGAACGCCGCCAACAGTGCCTGCTGCTTCTCCTGCGGCAACTGCAACATCGTCGCCAGGACCGAGGACACGCCCGTGGGGTCGGTGACCAGCTTCGGGTTGGCGATGAGGGTGCTGCTCGGCACGCTCATCACCAGCTCACCTCCGTCGCGGGCGAAGATGGTGCCTCGCGGTGCGTACAGCACCGCTTCCGACACGCGCTGCGCCTTGCCGGCGGCAACGAGCGACTCGGAGCCGGCGGTCTGCAGGAACGCCACACGCGCGACCACAGCTGCGAACAGCAGCACGCTGATGACGAACACGGCCACCAGCCTGCGTCGTGGCTCGCCGGCTCGAAAGGTGAGCAGCAACCCCGCTGGTTGCCGTTCGGCGTGCTTGGTGCGCTTCGTGCTCTTGACCCGCTTCTGCAGCGCCGGAGCGGAACGGCCACGGTGGTTGCGCTGCTGGCGAGCGGGTGCCGAAGCCGGCGTGCGACGTGACGACGCGGGCGATGCCGTTCCCGATGCCCTGCTTGCCGGCGTCTTGCCAACCGGCGCCTTGCCTGCCGGTGCCTTGCTTGCCGGCGCCTTGCCTGCCGGCGCACGGCGGCCGTGCGTGCGAGGGGTCGCCGACTCTGCTCGACGAGCGCGCGGATCGGTGGCCACGCGGCGCGGATCGGCTGCACGCACCGGCGCGCCTCCCGTCGTTGCGGTGCGGGTGCCGTGGCGGCGCCCGGTGTCGGTGCTCATGGTGCGCCACCGGCCTGAGCCTTGACGTCGGCGTACCGCTGAAACTCTTCGTCGATCGTCGTCTCGTCGTCAGCGCCGGTGGCGCCGCCACTGCGCTGCACCGTGGCCACATCGTCGGCATCCAGCGACACGAACTCGGTCTGGGTGGCCGGCACCATTCCCAGTTTGGCGGCCTCCTCGGCCAGGCGACCCGGCGAGCGCAGTTCGGCGCGCTCACGACGCAGCACGTCGTACTGCTCGTGCGCGGCACGAATGTCGCGGTCCATCGTGTCGAGGTTGAGCTGGCGACGTGCCAGCTGGGTCTGGAAGGCGGCGGCACCGAGCATCAGCCCGAACACCACGGTGCAACCGGCAGCAACGAGGCGGGCGGTGCGACGCCGACGCGGCACGACCACCAACTGCGGGCGCGGTGCGACGTGAGCGACAGCGGCTGTGCGCTTCACCATCACGCGCGCTTGCGCAGCCCCACCACCATGCACTCTGCTGCGCACCGTCGTCGCTCGCTCGCTGCGAGCCGCCATCGCCATCGTCGTGAACCTCTCAGCGCCAGCCGCGCGTGGGTGCGTCGGCGATTCGTTCGACGACCCGCAATCGAGCGCTCGATGCTCGCCGGTTGCCGGCCTGCTCGCTGGCAGTAGGTGTACGGGGCACCCCGCGCACGATGCGCACCGTCTGCACGGCATCGCAGACGCAGGGAAGCTCGGGTGGGCACAGGCAGTCGCCGGTGGCGGCCGACCGCATGCGGTCCTTCACGATGCGGTCTTCGCCGGAGTGGTACGAGAGCACTGCGATGCGACCACCGGGCACCGTGTGCTCGATGGCTGCATCGAGCGCTGCCGGCAGCGCGTCGAGCTCGCCGTTGACCTCGATGCGGATGGCCTGGAACGTGCGCTTTGCCGGGTGGCCCCCGGTGCGACGGGCTGGCGCCGGAATCGCCGACACCACCACCTCGGCGAGCGTGGCGGTTGATTCGATCGGCCGCGCCGCAACGATCGCAGCGGCGATGCGACGAGCGAACCGCTCGTCGCCGTACTGCTGCAGCACCCGCGCGAGCTGGTCGGCCGGGTAGCCGTTGACCACGTCGGCCGCCGACCACGGCTGGGTCTGGTCCATGCGCATGTCGAGCGGCGCGTCGTTGCGGTAGCTGAAGCCGCGCTCGGCCACATCGAGCTGCGGCGAGCTGACGCCCAGATCGAAGAGGGCACCGGACAGGGACTCGATGGAGAGTGCTTCCATGGCTTCGTCGAGGCGGTCGAACCGACAGTGGTACACACGCAGTCGAGCACCGAAGCGAGCGAGGCGCTCTTGCGCTGCGGCAAGAGCACGTTCGTCGCGGTCGATGCCGAGCACCTTCAGGTGTGGCCAGCGATCGAGCAGTTGCTCGGCGTGACCACCACCACCCAACGTGGCGTCGAGCACGAACCCTGGTGGCACCTGTTCGTAGAGGGCCACGATCTCGTGGGCCATCACCGGCAGGTGGTGGAAGGGTGCGTCGCTCATCGCGTGCTGGCCGTGATCGTCCGTCCATCTGCAGCCCACCGGTTCGCGAGTGCCGCCGGGATGTCTCCCCGGTCGTGCGAAACGGCAGCGGGCGGAATGAGGGCTGTCCATCGTGCTGGCCGGAAGGCTGCAGATGGGCGGAAGGTCAGTGCTCGGGGTGCGAATGTGTGGCTGGCTCGGTCGGCTGCCTCATCCTCCTCTTCTGATGTCGTTGATGTTGTCGTTGATGTTGTCGTTGATGTTGTCGTTGATGTTGTCGTTGATGTTGTCGTTGATCTCGTTGATGACACGGCGTGCTGATCGGGTGAGGTCACTGGTCGTCGCCAGCAAGATCGCCGGTGCCGTCGTCGTTGACCAGCGTGAACCGTTGCGGGGACCACAGCTCGAGGCGGTCGAAGCTGCCCGCAACGGTGACGGGCTCGCCCAGTTGCAGGCCGGCGTAGTCGCGCAGCTGCTCGTCGACGTTGACGCGGCCCTGCTTGTCGAGTGTGACGAGGATGGCCGAGGAGGCGAGTGCGCGGAGCTGGTTGCGGCTCACGTCACCCAGGCGCACGCGTGCCGCCATCACCTCCGCCTCTTCCTCGAAGGTGGCCGAAGGCACGACGGTGACGCACTTGTCCTGGCCCTTGGCCAGGTAGCAGTGCTCGCCCAGGCGGTTGCGGAAGGTGGCCGGCAGGGCCAGCCGGCCTTTGTCGTCGAGTTGGCGTTCGAACGCCCCGACGAACAACACGTCGCGTCACCACCTTTCGCCTGCCACGCACCTGCCTCATGGGAACGCAGATCACGGCGGCGCGAGCCCGGGATCCCCACAGGCCCCCATTCTGGCCGCCACTACGACCCAAAGTCAACCACCACTCCCCAATTCGCACCACTTCCATGCATTCCGAAGCCACTTCCCCCACTCGTCATGCCCGCGCGGTACCGACGATCAGTGCGGGCCCCACCTCAGCCCCGCACGGAAAGCGTCTCCGTGCGGGCCGCCGTGGGGCCTAGTGACCGGTGAAGTGAGCGGGTCGCTTCTCGAGAAACGACGCCACCCCTTCACGATGGTCGTCGCTCTGGAAGCAGGCCACCATCGCGGCGGTGTGGCGCTCCATGTGCTCACCAACCGCGGCGGTGAGACCCTGCTGCACGAGCGACTTGATCAGGCCGAGGCTGTGCGGCGAACCTGTCGCGATGGCGCGCGCCAACTCCATGGCCGCCGGCAGCAGGTCGTCGCTCGACACCACGTCGAGCACGTAGCCCAGGCGCAGCGCTTCGTCGGCGTCGATCATCGCGCCGGTGTACAGCAGGCGTAGCGCTGGTTGCAGGCCGACGATTCGCGGCAGCAGCCACGTGCCGGCACCCGTGTCGGGCACAAGGCCGCGGTGCACGAAGTTCCATGCAAAGCGAGCGTTGGGACTGGCCAGCCGGAGGTCGCACTGTGAGGTGAACTCTGCGCCCATCCCCACCGCGGGGCCGTCGATGGCACAGACCGTGGGCTTGCGTGCCTGGGCGAGCGGCCACCACTTGTGCCGCTCCTGTGCGGAACCGCGCAAGCCACGCGACTCGCCCGGCACCGTGGCCAGGTCGGCCAGGTCAGTGCCGGCGCAGAACGCGCCGGGCACGCCCGTGATCACCAGTGCCACCGTCGACGGGTCGTCGTCGGCGCGACCCACGATCTCGATGAACTCGGCGAGCATTGCGTACGTCATGGCGTTGCGCTTCTCGGGCCGATCGATGGTGATCACACCGACCTTCCCGTCCACGTGGTGGCGAATGAGCGGGCGGGTGTCGTCGGGCATGGTGCGACGGTACTCAACCCGCTCGGAGCGGCCCACCCTGGCGGTTCGGCCCGGCGGTTCTGAGTCACGGCACAGAACGAACCCCCGTCTGTGCCGTGGCACAGCCTTCATGATGGGACCGTCAGCGGCGACGGTTCGCGCGGCGGCCGTTGGACAGCGCGACTGCTGTCCACGCCAGCGCACCCAACCCCGCCGGCACGATGCCGAGGATGAGAGCTCCTCCGCCGATGTTGGCGCCGATGACGGGGGTTGTGGCCACGCGGTAGGTGAGGCCGAGATACGCAGCGAACGCCGCCGCCGCACCCGCCACGTGCAGCCAGTGCCGACCAACGCTGCCTGCTCGCACGAGCAGCCGCAGCCTGACCGCGGCCAGCACGATCACTGCCGTGGCCGTGATGCCGAGCATCGTCACCGTTGTAGTGCTGAGGCGTACGGGCTGCCACAGGTAGTCGGCGACGTCGGGTGCGACACCCCCCGGGAACACTCCCGAGACCCACCACGTGGCCGGCGCGAAGGCCAGCGCACCGAGGCCGACGAGTACCGCGTCGGCCCCACCGCCGACGCCACCAGCACCCGCGCCGGTGGTCATGGCAGACCGGCGATGAGCCGGTGGCGAAGTGACTCCGCGTCGACCGGCGCCGCCTGCGCCACCGGTGCAAGCGACGCGGCGGCGGGCCGCGGCGGCGACACCAGCGCGGCGACGAGCTCGGGGCGCCAGCGAAGGTGGCACATCGATTGGAAGCGTGCCCAACCACGTGTGCGGCGCTGGGAGACACCAACCACCTTGGCGCCCGCGTGCATCACCTCACCGGTGCCCGCCCCGGCGAAGCAGACCCGGCGCGACCAGGCTGTGGTCTCCAGGCCACCTCGGTGCACCTCGCCGGCGACCCCCATGCCGGCGAACGCCACCTGCCACAGCTGCCCCACCCAGACCATCGCGCGGCCCACGTCGTCGTGCCACAGCGCATCGCCGGCCGGGATGACGAGGTCGAGCCACACGAACTCACCGGGCAGCAGCAGCACTGCGCCGCCACCGCTGCGCCGCCGAACGACCTGTACGCCGAGCGCGCCGGCCACCCGATGGTCGACGTCGGCGTCGGGCTGCGCCGAGCCGAGCACCAGCGTCGGCGACGCGACGGTGTGGAACGTGGCCGATCGCAGCGCGACGGGATCGCCCGCATGGAAGGCGCCGGCGTCGCCGTGCGAGTACCCCACCCTCCAGTCGCCGCTCATCGGAGGCCAGCGTACGCGTCGAACCGACGAGGGTTCAGCTGGCTCTGGCGAGGTACGGCTTCCACTGCTCGGGCACCAACGTGACCGCAGCAGTGATCCAGGCCTGCTCGCGCGGCGCCCGCGGTGGGCGGGCCAACCACATGTTGGCCTCGGCAGGCGTGCGGTCGCGCTTGCGCAGGTTGCACGGCCTGCATGCCGCAGCCACGTTCTCCCACGTGTGCTGGCCGCCCCGCGACCGCGGCACCACGTGGTCGAGCGAGTCGGCGAAGCCGCCGCAGTACTGGCAGCTGTAGTTGTCGCGGGCGAAGAGCGCTCGGCGCGACATGGCTGTGCGACGCGCATACGGCACCTTCACGACGTATCGCAAGCGCACGACCGAGGGGCTGGGGATGGCCATCCGTTCGGAGTGCAGCAGGTGCCCATCATCGGCGATGAGATCGGCCTTGTCGGCGAGGACGAGGCACACCGCACGGAACGCGGGGACGACGGAGAGCGGCTCGTATGTCGCGTTCAACACCAAGGCGCTCCTCATGCGGCGAGAACCTACCGAACGTGCCGCAGTGGCATCAGCGGGTTTTCAGCAGCGCCGTGGCGACCCACGGCCGGCCGTATCCGGAACGGGGCGTGCATCAGGCGGCCTGGTCGTGGTGTCGGCACCATGCGAGGTAGTTCAGCACATCGGCGGGCTCGATGCGATGATCTGCGCTGCCGTACTGAGTGACCAGCCGGAAGTGCAGGTAGTCGCCGCTGGGCACGGGTAGGAAGGGACGGCGGCGCCACCACCCGCGAGGCGTGGTGCGGCGCCACTGTCGTGCAGCAGCACCCCAGAGGCGAGGCCGACGAACGACGGCGGCCACCACGTGCGCGGCCGCGGTTGGGCTCACACCCGCGGCTCCTTGGGCAGGCCGAGCACCATCTCACCGATGATGTTGCGCTGCACCTGTGACGAGCCTGCGTAGATGGTGCCAGCACGCGCGTTGAGGAACGTGCCCACCCAGCTCCACGTGCTGTTGGGGGCGCCGGCGTCGTCGGCGCTGAACGCGCTGGACGGGTGGCGACCCGTTGGGGTCATCGCCTCGGCGCCGATGATGTCGATGGCGAGCTCGGTGATCTCCTTGTGGTACTCGCTCCAGTAGAGCTTGGAGATCGCCGCGTCGGGGCCGGGGTGGTGGCCGGCAAGGAACTGCGTGAGCACCCGCATGCCGTTGAACCGCATGATCTGCACCTTCGCGTAGCACTGGGCGAGGCGTTGGCGGATGCGGGGATCGTCGGCGACGCCGTACTCCTTGGCCAGCAGCAGCAGGCGGTCGACTTCGGCCTGGAAGCGGATGGGGCCGGTGGCAGCGGCCTCGCCACGCTCGAAGCCGAGCAGGGTCATGGCCACGGCCCAGCCGTTGTTGAGGCCGCCGATGACCTCGCCCTTGGGCGCGACGGCGTCGGTGTAGAAGACCTCGTTGAACTCGCTCTCACCGCTGATCATGCGGATCGGCCGCACCTCGATGCCGGGCTGGCGCATGTCGACCAGGATGAACGAGATGCCCTTGTGCCGCGGGGCGTCGGGGTCGGTACGAGCGAGCGTGAAGATGTGGTCGGCCAGGTGACCGGCGCTGGTCCAGATCTTCTGACCGTTGAGGATCCATTGGTCGCCGTCGAGCTGTGCCCTGAGGCCCAGGTTGGAGAGGTCGCTGCCGGCGTTGGGCTCGCTGTAGCCCTGGCACCACACGTCGTCGCCGCTGAGGATGCGCGGCAGGTAGTGCGCCTTCTGCTCGTCGGTACCCCACTGCAGCAAGGTGTTGCCCAGCATCTGGATGCCGAACACGTCGTTGGGGCCGCCGGTGGGCACACCCGCCTTCGCGAACTCCTCGCCGATGATCACCTGTTCCAGCGCGGACAGCCCGCCACCGCCGTAGGCCACGGGCCACCCCGGCGCCAGGTAGCCGGCTGCGTAGAGCGTCTTGCGCCACTCGGTGACGAAATCGACGAGCTCTTGCCCGTCGAGCTTGCCGATGCCGCCCCAGTTGGTGGGCAGCTTCTCGGCGAGGAAGGCCTGTACCTTCTCGCGGTAGGCCTCGGCTTCAGCGGTGTACTTCGGATGCATGTCGCGATGTTACCGCGTGGTAGCCGAGTGAACGCATGCCGGCATCGGGTCGGCGCTATCGATCGTGACGGGCGAGCGCCGCGGCACCGACCAACGGGGCCAACTGGCCGAGACCTGCCGGCACCACTTTGAAACCCTGGGTGAACGAGAGCCGTGCTCGCTGGTCGATCTCCGACTGCGCAGCACCGAAGAACGGCTCGCCGAAACCGAGGGCCACCGAGCCACCGATGACCGCCAGCCGCAGGTCGCAGATGGCGCCGAGCGACGCCAGGGCGCGCCCGGCCAAGATGCCGGTGCGTTCGACGATGCTCTGCGGCGCACGCTGCGGCGGCCGGCCGGTTTCCTCCTCGATCGCGCGACCACTGCAGTAGGCCTCCAGGCAGCCCCTGCCACCGCATGCGCAGTCGCGCCCCTCGGGCTCGACCACGATGTGGCCGATGTGACCAGCGTTGCCCATCCGCCCTTCCAGCAGCTTGCCGCCACTGATGATGCCGCCACCCACACCCGCACCCATCACCACTGCGACGAAGTCGGTGAGGCCCACCGCTGCCCCGCACCAGGCCTCACCCAGCGCAACCGACTTGCCGTTGTTGTCGACCACCGTGGGCAGCTGCGTGAGCGCCTCCACTTCGGCGGCCAACGGGAACGCCTTCCACGAAGGGATGTAGAGCGGCGACACCGTGCGCTCGGCCGGGTTCATCGGGCCGCCGCAACCGACGCCGCAACCCACCGGTGGGGTGGGCGCGGCAGCCATCACTCGCAGCACCAACCGCGACAACGCGGGCCACACCTCGCGCTGCGGTGTGGCGATGCGGTCGCGAACCAGCACCTCGCCCTGCTCACTGACCACGGCAGCAGCGAGTTTGACCCCTCCGACGTCGATGGCGAGATAGCAGATGCTCACGCCGACGACCGTAGCGGGCACAACCACCCCGGCCACGGCGCGAACAAGTCGTCGGCTGCTGAACGCCAACCATCACCGACTGGGTCTACCCTTCCAGCCGTGACGGCAGCCCCTCTCGAGTTCACCTCCACGCCAGGCTCTTCCTCCGAGCCCGCGTCGCGCCCCTCCCCCACGTTCGCTCAGCTCTTCGATGCCATCGCGGGCAACGTCGCATCCGTCGTGCACGGCAAGCGCGACGCGGTGGAGCTGGCGGTCATGTGCCTCCTGGCAGAAGGCCACCTCCTCATCGAGGACGTGCCCGGCGTGGGCAAGACCAGCCTCGCCAAGGCACTCGCGGCATCCATCGACTGCACCTGGAAGCGCGTGCAGTTCACCCCCGACCTGCTGCCCACCGACCTCGTCGGTGTCAGCGTCTTCCAACGTGCCACGGAGAGCTTCGTCTTCCAGCCAGGCCCGTTGTTCGCCAACATCGTGCTGGCCGACGAGATCAACCGCGCCTCGCCCAAGACCCAATCAGCACTCCTCGAAGCGATGGAGGAGCGCCAGGTGAGCGCCGACGGCCACAGCCATCAGCTGCCGGTGCCGTTCATGGTTGCGGCGACGCAGAACCCTGTCGAGCAGGAAGGCACCTATCGCCTGCCGGAGAGCCAGCTCGATCGCTTTCTCATGCGCCTCTCGTTGGGCTACCCCGGCCGCGAAGCAGAGCTCGCCATCCTCGACTCCAACGGCGCCGCCGACTCGCTGCACGCGCTGCGCCCGGTGGTCAGCGCGGAGGAGATCGTCGGCATGTGCGCCGCCGTCCGCACCGTGCACCTCGCCACCGTGTTGAAGAGCTACATGGTCGACCTGTCCGAGACCAGCCGCAACCACAACGGTCTGCTGCTCGGCCTGTCGCCGCGCGCGACGCTGCAACTGGCCCGCGCCACGCGCTCGCATGCCGCCGCTCATGGCCGCGACTACGCCATTCCCGACGACGTGAAGGCGGTCGCCATTCCCGTGCTGGCACACCGCATCGTGCTCCGGCCCGACGCGGCGTCGCGTGGGCTCACTCACGAAGGCGCAGTACAGGAACTGCTGGCAGCGGTGCCCGTCCCGGTAGGTCGCTGATGCCCACACGCCACGGCTGGGCAATGGTCGTGGCGGCAGCTGCCGCGCTCGTCACCGGTCGCGTGTTCGGTCTCATGGAGCTCTTCGTGGTGGGCGTTGCACTCGTCACCGCGTTCGCGCTGGCCGTGTTCGTCGTCAATCGGCCGCTGCCGCGGGTGGAGGTTCGCCGAGTCGCGCGTCCCACCACGGTGTCGGTGGGCGAGCCGGCACGCGTCGACCTGCAGGTGGCCAACCGGTCACAGGCGCGCACGCCGCGCCTGAAGCTGTGGGAACCGGTGGGCGACAAGGGCGGTGCACCGATGCAGCTCGCACCGTTGGGCCCGGGAGAAGCCGTCAGCGCCGCCTACCGGGTGCCCACCACTCGCCGCGGCGTGCTGCGCACAGGGCCGCTGCGGGCCGAACGTACCGACCCGCTGGGTCTGTGCAAGCGAGTCGTCTGGCTGGCCGGTGCGGGCGAGGTGCTGGTGGTGCCCGAACGAGTACCGCTCGCGTTCCCCGGCACGGGCAGCTCCGGCAGGCTGGGCCAGCACCTGCGCATGAAGGCCTTCGGGCAGAGCGGTTCGGAGTTCCACTCCCAGCGTGAGTACACCCCTGGCGACGACCTGCGGCGCATCAACTGGAAGACCTCGGCCAGAGCGGGCACGTTGATCGTGCGCGAGACCGCGCTGGAAGGCGTGCAGCGATGCGTGGTGGTGCTCGACACGTTCGCTCAAGGCTACGACGACGACGGCTTCGAGCGAGCCGTGGTCGCTGCGGCAAGCGGGGTTGCCGCAGCGACGGCCGGGGGCATCACCCCTCGCCTCGTAGCCCCCCGCATCGACCTGCGCGGCCCCG
>JACDJC010000548.1_pt1 | contig 42896 bp, 41 predicted proteins | sample 7454191 | NCBI WGS metagenome assembly JACDJC01 (sample SAMN14253291, study PRJNA609438) | sludge metagenome | isolation source: sludge after 25d culture with pyrite and EDTA | collected 2018-12-20
ATGATGCGGTGCTCGGAGAGAAACTCCGCCAGTCCGGGTGTCAGGTCCATCTCGGCGACATCCCACACCGGCACCCAGGCGACGTCGGACGCGTCCGAGCCGGCGATCGGGCGCTGATCCGGGTCGAGCAACGTGATCACGAAGTTGGCGACCACAAAGTGGTTGTTTCCCGGTCGGGCAACACCCTGCTGATCGTCGTGAGGATCATCGTCGTTTCCAAACCCGGGGAGCAGCTCGGCGAGACCCAACAGGTCGCTACACACACCGACCACTCCGGTTTCCTCGCGAAGCTCTCGGATCACCGCTTCGGCCAAGAGCTCGCCCCGCTCCACCCGTCCCCCCGGCAGGGTCCAACGCCCGATGTGAGGCTCGGTTCCCCGACGAACCAACAACAGCTCATCGCTGCTCTGCACAACGGCGCCGACGGCCAGCTGGGGGCGGCCGACAGGATCGACAACTCCGTCGCCCGCAGCCAGGCCGATCATCGGGTTGGTTCGAAGCTGCGGTGCACCACGATTGCGCGAGCGATCAGCCCGGCCGCTTCGAAGAAGTTCTTGGTGTCACGATCGCCGGGCAGCGCCATCGATTCGATGCCGATGCACCCCGTGGCTCTCGCCCAGAGCTCCACCGCCTGAATCAGCCGACGACCGACGCCCACCCCTCTGGCCTCGGGTTCGGTGTACAGCTCTTCGATCAGCGCCAGGCGTTTGTCCGACACGACCTCGTGGCGCGCCACAACGACGCCGACCGGGACGCCGAGGACCGTACCGACCAGCACCAGGCCGTGCTCCGCCCGGTGACGAACGCGTTCCTCGGTCACCGGAACGGCGTTGACCGTGGCCCACATCTCGCCGTCGCGCTGTTCGAGTTGATGGCGATGGGCCTGCTCGAGCAGATCGACAACCCCGGCGACGTCGGCGTCACCGATGGGACGGACCTGGAGCGCGTCGGTCACTGGGTGGACTGCAGCTGTCGGATCCGGGTCAGGATCGTTCGCCGTCCACGGTGCGCGCGCTCGTAGGTGCCGATCGCTGCCAGCTCGGCGGCGTCGAGGCCCGGTAGTCGCTTGACCACCTGGGAGGCCGCCAGCTCGTCGTAGGACGGGATGGCCAGCTCGTCGCTCGTCGGGACCGGCGGCTGTTCCGATGCTGCAGGCTCCTCGGCGACGGCGACCTGGGAAGCGCCAACGTCCGAGGAGGGACCAACCGCCGAGAGGCGATCGGTAGGCCGCAACGGGGTGACGTTCGAGCTGCGGGCCATCGAGCGCACCGGGTGCAGGCGGGGACGGTCGAGCATGGCCACCACCGGGGCATGCACGGGCAACCCCGCCTTGGCCCCGACCAGGCGTCCCAACGTCAACCCGAGCGCCACCTGGCCCTGGGTGCGCGTGATCAGCCGGTCGACGACGCCGGCGGAGCCGATCGCCAGCCGGGCGAGCGGAGTGTCGAAGAGCACGTCGCCGGAGCTGTCCTCCGAGCCGGACGGTCCCACCGGGCTCACGACGTCCCGAAGGCGATCTCGATACCGGGGCAGTCCTCCTCGCCGGACGGACACACCGGATTGGACCGGCGGCCGAACTGGCGGGGGTGGACGACCATGAAACAGCCGGGGCAGGAAAACTCCCCCTCCTGTCGGGCGGTGACGCCATCGGCCTGTTCGGCGACCGTCTTCTTCACCGGGACGACGAGGGCTTCGTCCTCATCCTCGTCGTCGTCGTCGAGGTCGTCCTCCGAGGCGATCTTACCCTTGAGGATCGTGTCGAGGTCGGCCTCAACGTCGTCGGGCCCGAGATCCTCCTCGTCCTCCTCGTCATCGTCGGTCGAAGGCTTGGCCGCCTTCGAGGCGCCCTCGGCCTTCTCGTCCTCGTCATCGATTTCGTCGTCGACGGTGCCGATGACGGCATCGTCATCCTCGTCGACATGGAGGTCGTCGCTCAGGTCTTCTTCGTCGAGTTCCTCTTCGTCAACGTCGTCGACGGCGCCGGCGTCGTCGTCAAGCTCGTCGATTTCATCGATGTCATCGGCAGCCATGGGGATTGCATCCTCGAAACGTCAGCGGGTCATCGGGCGGCATACTAGACAGCTCTGGCGTCGTCGCCGACCCGGGCTCCGGTCGGAGCCGCTGCATTGCCTACAACCTGGGAACGGCGGCGTCCACCTCAGCGGGAAAAATCCGCCCTGCGGCAATCCTGCGACGCTCAGGATGTGGGCCGTTCGCGCCGTGCCTCGGCCCGACGTTCGGCCTCCAAGCGCTCCAGCTCCACGCCCGAACCGTGATCGACAAAGCTCATCATGTCGGCGACGAGGCGGTGGCCGGCGACCTCCGCGATCGCCCGATGCATGTCCTGGGCCACCGTTCGGTAACTGGCATGCCCCTGGGGAGCCGAACGCAGCTCGGTGAGGTGCATCGCCTCGCGTGCGTTCAGGTTCATCGTGAAGCGGACCCGGTAACCCAGCGCCACCGCATAGCTGGCCCGATCCGGAAACTGGCGTGCGAGCACATCGTGGAGGCCGGCCGACGTCGCCATCGCCTGGTCGTAGGCCGCAGCCGCACCGGCGTCATCCACCTCGGTCGGGCGGAGGTACCCGTGATGGGGCGTGAGGTTCTGCCACTCGATCGTCATCATCCGGTGCCGCTGGAGGTCCCGGAACGCTCCGTAGTCGGCGACGATCTCGAAGCGATAGTTGACCCGTTCCAGGCCTCGGCCGGGTTTGTGACGACGGTTGGAGCGCTGACCGACATAGGCGGCGACGACCGACTTACGGTCGGCGGCACCCATCGCCGCCACCTCGTCGAGCAGGGTGGTGTCGCTCAGGTGGGTGTGGGGCGCCAGCATGGCGGCGATCATCTTCACCTCGGCGTCGGGGTCCCAGTCCACCAGCCGCACCGATGCCTCTGGCACGGCGTCCACGCGCCCGTCGAAGAGCCGCTGGGCCACCCCGCTCATCGCTGAGCGGTTGGTGGACAGGTAGTCGCTCCAGGCCCCGCCCCGATCCGGCACGTCCACACGCTTGAGGAACGACGGGATCACCTTGCGCAGCTCGAAGAGCATCTCGTCCGCATAGGCCCGCGCCTCGGGCAGAGGGTGGGCCCGCATGCGCAACAACATCGCTTCGTAGGCCTGGCCGCTGCCGTAGATCCCCACGTTGGACTGTGCTGCGGCCGGCAACAGGCCGCGCAGCGCGTCGAACGACTTGGCCCGGATCGATTGGCGGTAGACGAAATCCGAATCGTCGGCGTCCTTGGGGTGGACCCGGCGAAAATGGTCGCCGAGCACCGGCAGCAGCGACGAGTAGGCGTCGAACATCTCGTCCATGTCGCCCACGTACCGGGCGCCGAGCCGGGAGGTGAGGATGCCGGGGTCCCGGTAGTAGCGAAAACGGCCGTTTGCCCGGACGTCATAGGGGATGTACCGGGTGGACTGCTCCAGATAGCTGGCCAGGCGCCCCCATTCGAGCAGCTTGGTGAGAAGGTTGGACGCCTGCTCACAGGCCAGGTGGACGCCGCCCAGCTGGGCGACCGAGTCGTCGCCGTACTCGACGAAGACCTTCTCGTAGAGCCGTTCGGCACGATCGAGACCGACATCGCCTTCCTCGCCGTCACCGCCCCCGGCGGCAGGCAGGGCGAGAGCGCCGGCGAACTCGTCGAGGAACAACCGGCGCAGCGACTTCGATGAGCGGCTGTAGCGCGCGAACAGTGCCCCCTTCACCACCTCGGGGAGGTTGATGAGCGCGAACACCGGGCGATCGAGGTTGGTGAAGTGCCGGTTCAGAACGGCGATCTCATCGCCGGTGAACTCCTCGGACTGGTAGGTGAACACGGGCCGAGACTATTTCAAACCCGCCACCCGCCGAGGGACCATGGGACCCACCACCTACTTCGCTCGTTCACTTTGGTCCGCCGGTCCGTGATCCGGTTGCCGACCGATGGTCGGCGCGGGCCGACGCCAGCACGGCCGGGTCGCTCCACAGGTCGACGGCGACAGCAGCGAGCGCCTTGGCGCCGTCGAGCACCGCCCGATCGCCCGCCGGCGAGGCGGCCGACGCAGCGAACGCCTCGGTGTGGATCGAGCTGCCGGGCGGCCCGGCGGCGATCGTCGGGTGGATGCTGGGCACTTCGAGGCTGACGTTGCCCATGTCGGTCGAACCGATGGTGAGCGAGGCATCCTCGACGCCGGCGACCGTGCGGCCGAGAGCGGCGGCGTGCAGCGCATAGCGGGCCCCCAGGGTGGGATTGTGCAACAGCTCGGCGTAGGGGGCATCGACCCAGGCGACCTCGAGCTCGCAGCCGGCGCTCTGGGCGCCGCCGGCCAGGGCGGCCAGCACCCGGGGCTTCAGCTCCTCGAGGCGTGCCAGCGTGCCCGAACGTACGTAGTAATGCGCCGCTGCCCGGCGCGGCACGATGTTGGGCTGCTCGCCCGCTTCGGTGAAGATGCCGTGGACCCGCTCGTCGGGGGCGATGTGCTGGCGCAGCGCAGCGACGGCGTTGTACCCGAGGACGGCGGCGTCGAGGGCATTGCGGCCCAGCTCGGGATGGGCGGCTGCGTGGGACGCCTTGCCGTGATAGGTCACCCTCAGCTGTTGGATCGCAATGGCATACATCGACTCGACGTCGGCCGACGAGGGGTGCACCATCATCGCTGCGTCGACCCCCTCGAGCGCCCCGGCGTCGATCATGGCGATCTTGCCGCCACCGCCCTCCTCGGCGGGCGTGCCGAGGATCACCAGGTTGCCGTCGAGTTCGTCGACCACCGCTGCTGCGGCCAGGCCGGCACCCAGGCCGGCGGCGGCGATGATGTTATGGCCGCAGGCGTGACCGATACCGGGCAGGGCGTCGTACTCGCAGATCACCGCCACCGTGGGGCCCGCTCCCCCGCCGGCGCGGGCCTCGAACGCGGTGTCCAGCCCGTAGGCGCCCCGGGTGACCGCCAGGTTGGCCTCCTCGAGGACATCGCAGAGCAGGTCGTGGGCACGATGTTCGGCGTAGGCCAGTTCGGGATCGGCATGGATGCGATGTGAGACGTCCACCAACCGATCGGCCAGGCGGTCGACCTCGTCGAACACCCGCTGCCGTGCCTCGGCGGCATCGGGTTGGCCGCCATGCCCACCCGTTGCGCTCGGGTCCACAGAATCGTCGTTGCGCAGGTCCGCCATCGTCTCAATGTAGGCCAGGCCGCCCACGATCGAACCTGGGGTCCGACGGGCCCCTGCCGCTACATGACCGCCGTGAAGGCGTCGGGGATCAGTTCGACGCCGAAGTCGTCGACCATGCCGGTGTCGACCCCGTCGACATAGAGGCGCCACGGCCCCATGCCGGCGTCGCGCGCCTTCGGCCTGGAGGTCGTCAGGCCGGGATGGGGCAGGTGCGTTCCGGCGGCCAGCCGACCGGGGAGCTGGCGGCGATCGCGGGCACCGAGGCGCCCCCGGGTCACCTCGAGTCGGCCGTCGTTGGGATGCCCTCGCGGCGCGATGTTCCAGTCGCCGACGAAGGCGGCATTGGCGATGATCAGCGTCTCGTCGACGAACCAGGGTGCCCGTCGCAGCTTCGGCGGGTGGCGACGGCCTCGCAGGGCGCCGACCAATCGGTCGCTCGGCCGACCGGCCTCGGGCGCGCGGAACGCAACGACGTGGGCCACGGCCACCGCCGGCTCGCTCGAGACACCGTCGGTGGTCGAGCGCACCACCAGCGCGTCGAGCGGATACCACCAGGCGTCCTCATCGGTCGGCCGCCGCCCCGACGGTTTCCCGCCCAGGGTGGAGAACAGGTCGCCGCCGATCAGCCCGGTCGGTTCCGGCACGTCGCCGGCCAACACCGCTGCTGCGACGACCCGGGCCAGCTCGGCGTCGGTGGCGGCCACCGGTCCAGCCGCCTCGAGCGGGCCCTGCCGCCCCCACGGTTGTCCCTTGGCGATCGTCACCGGCGAGGCCGCTCCCCCGCCGAATCGGGGGCGTCATCGTCATCGTCGACGACGGGGTCGTCGTCGAACTCCAGGTCGGTCATCGTCGACACCACCCCTCGGTGGAGACCATCCACCGCCGTCCGGGCGGTGGCTGCCAGCGCATGGCGATCGGTCACGTCGGCGATCTGGCGGGTCAGGTCGATCAGCTGACGAATCCAGCGCACGAAGTCACCGCCGGACAGGTCCTCGCCGACCACGTCGGACAGGCCGGCGCCGGCCACCCAGGAATAGGCGACCTCGACCATACCCGGATCGGGCGAACGGCTGAGCGGCAGCCCCGCCGCCTCCTCGGCCTCGTTGACCTGCCGGGCCGCCCGCTCGATCTGGGAGAAGCGACGGCGCAGGGTCGAGTTGGGAAACCTCGGCTCGGGTGGCGGTTCGGAGCTGCGGTGCTCGTAGGTGAAGGTTGAGATCAGCCCGGCCAGCTCGGGGGCATCCAACCCGTCGAACAACCCGGTCTCCATCGCATGGGTGATCACCAGGTCGGCCTCGTGATACAGCCGGGCCAGCCGCCGCCCGCGCTGTGTGAGCTGCCAGCCCTCCAGGTAGCCACGGGCTTCGAGCACCGCCAACCGGGCGATCAGGCCCTGCTCGAGCGCGGTGTTTCGGCCGGCGATGCGGCGTCGCAGCGCCTCGGCGTCCCGCTTCAGGGTGGTTGCCTCCTCCAGCCCCGCCAGGTGGTCCTCGGCGTGCGGACAGCCCGCCACCGGATGCTCCTCTGCACGGGGGCGATCCGGAACGGCCGAAGCCAGCGAGGGGGGCGAGGGGGGTGCCGTGCTCGAAGGCATAGTGGAGCGGCCTTCGTGTGTGGTGCCGCCCTCGTCGCCCAGCCCCAGGCGCTGCTTCTTGGACGAGCGACGGCGGGGGTTGCGACGGCGGAGTGCGAGCCCCGCCTCCTCGGCGAAACGGTCGGTCTCCGGCCGGTACGGCACCGGCAGGTCCACCCGACCCACCACGACCGGTTCGCCGACAAAATCCATGTGGGTCAGCCGTTCCGGCTTTCCGCCGACGTCGGAGACGCGGAGGCGCACCCGGTTGCGGGAGCGGTGGGCGACGGACAACACGACCACCGGCTCCCCGCCAACAGGATGCTCGATCACCTCGCCGGGGACCAGGTCGCCCACCGCCTCGCTCACCACGAGGTCGGTGTCGCCGTCGGGGCGACGCACCGCCCCCGGCCTCGCCGGCGTGGCTGCGCGCTCGGCCGCCGTGATCGCTGCGTACTCGACGACGTCGCCGAGCTCGCAGGTCGCCCGCTGCTCCGCCCCGGCGATGCGCTCCTCGAGCCGATCGAGCCGCGCCCGCAGCCGCACCAGGTCGGCGTCGGCCTGAAACTGGGCGAAGCTCCGCTGAAGCACGCCCAACGCCTCGTCCCGCTGGTAGCGGGCCACCAGGTTGACCACCATGTTGTAGGTGGGGTGAAAGGCCGAGTTGAGCGGGTACTCGCGGCTGCCCGCCAGCGCAGCCGCCTGGTCGAAGGTGACGAACGGCGACCAGGCGACGACGGCGAAGCCCAGCTCGTCGATGCCCCGACGGCCCGCCCGGCCGGTGAGCTGGGTGAACTGGGCCGGGGTCAAAAAGTCGTGCCCGTCGCCGGTGTACTTGGTCAGCTTGTCGATCACCACGGTGCGGGCGGGCATGTTGATGCCGAGGGCCAGCGTCTCGGTGGCGAACACCACCTTGATCAGCCCCAGGGTGAAGGCCTCCTCGACCGCCTCCTTGAAGGCGGGCACCATCCCGGCATGGTGGGCGGCCACTCCGGCCTCCAGCGCCGCCACCCAGCGGTCGTAGCGCAGCACCTTCAGGTCGGCTGCGCTTAACGACGCGGTGTGGGTCTCGGCGATCGTACGGATGAGCGCCCGGTCCTCCTGACTGGTCAGGCGGACCCCGGCGTCGCGACAGGCGGCCATCGCCTCGTCGCAGCCGTTGCGGCTGAAGATGAACCAGATCGCCGGCAGCAGGCCCTCGGCATCGAGGCGCTCAACCGTCTCCACCTTGCGCGGCATGGCAAAACGCCCCCGCCGGCGTCGCTGCCCACCAGGTCCCCGGTGACCGGTGTTGGGGGCCGCATCGAAGCGGTGGCCCTCCGGGTTGGGGCGGCCGTCGACGAGCAGCGGCAGAAGGTGGTCCTCCGGGGCGCTGCGGTCGGCGACCAGGTACAGCGGGCGCAACTCCACCGGGCGCTCGTGCTCGATCACCGTGCGAGTGGGCCCCCGCAATGCCCGAATCCACTCGCCGAGCTGTTCGGAGTTGGACACCGTGGCCGACAGCCCCACCAACTGGGCGCCCGCCGGCGCGTGGATGATCACCTCCTCCCAGGTCGGCCCCCGCTGGGGGTCGGCCAGGTAGTGCACCTCGTCCATGACGACCACGCCCAGACCCGCCAGGTTTGGGCTGGTCACGTAAATCATGTTGCGCAGCACTTCGGTGGTCATGACGATCAGGTCGGCCGAGCCGTTGACCGCGTTGTCGCCGGTGAGCAGGCCGACCCGGCCAGCGCCCCAGCGGGCCGAAAAGTCACGGAACTTCTGGTTGGACAGCGCCTTGATCGGGGTGGTGTAGAACGCCCGACGACCTTGGGCGAGGGCCCGGTCAATGGCGTGCTCGGCCACGAAGGTCTTGCCGGCGCCGGTCGGAGCCGCCACCAGGACCGACTCGCCGTCGTCGATCGCCTCGATCGCCCTCAGCTGGAACTCATCGGGGACGATCGGGTCGCCGGCGTCGCTCACGACAGACGTGCCTTCTCCCGACGTCGAACGATCAGACGCCCGGCGAGGATCGACGCCTCGTAGAACACGTACAACGGGATGGCGAGCGCAAACATCGAGATCGGGTCGACGCTGGGGGTGATGATCGCCGCCAGCGCAGTGATGCCGACGATCGCCTCGCGCCGCCACTTGGACAGCGTCGAAGGCTGGACGACGCCGACGAACTGCAGCGCGATCAACAGGATCGGGAACTCGAAACCCACGCCGAACGCCGCCATCGTGAACAACACCAGCGTGGTGTACTTCGTCACGTTGGTGAGGTTGTCGATGCCCTCGCCGCCGATGGTCAACAGAAATTCAAGCGCCTTGGGCAGGGTCAGGTAGGCAACGGCCGCCCCGGAGACAAACAGCGTTGTCGACAGGGCGACGAAGGTCGCTGCGTACGCCTTCTCCTTGCGGTACAGGCCCGGGGCGATGAAACGCCACAGCTGGTAGAAGATCACCGGAAGCGCGATGAAGATGCCCGAATAGCCCGCCACCTGGGCGCGGAAGCCGAACGGTTCGAGCGGGTCGAAGCTGGTCAGGGCACAGGTTTGACGCTTCGCTTCGACCACGTCGCAGTACGGCACCGTCAGAAAGCTGAAGATCTTCTCGTAGAAGATCCAGCCGACCACGGCGCCGATAACGATCGCCACCGCGGCGCGCAACAGACGGTTGCGCAGTTCCTTCAGGTGCTCGATCAGGCTCATGTCGCCCTTGGCGGGGGCGTCGGTGGTCTCCGTGCTCACGAGGTCGGTCCGTCGGGGTGGTCGGGTTCGGCGGTATCGGCTGGAGCTGATGGGTTGGCCGAAGCCTCGTCGTCCTCAGCGGGCTCAATTCGCTGCCCGAGCGGACCCCCTCGCGCGGTGAACGCAGTCGACGCCACCGGGGTCGACATGGAGGTGGGCGGCCCCTCCTGCTCGGTGACCCGTCCGGGCACCCCTTCGGGGGCGCTCGCGCCAAGGGGGGCGGCGCGTGTGGTGAACGCAGCGTTGTCGGGCACCCCTGCGTCGAGTCGACGCTGGGCGGCCACCTCGGAATCGACGGGCACCCGTCGCCCACCCAGCTTGTCGTCCATCGTGGTCGGGTACTGCGGCCCGTTGCCCGGGGGTAGGCCCGGTTCGGGCAGGTCGGCGATCGTTGGAGAGGCCTCCGGCTGAACGGGCGCGTCCAAGAGCGCCTTGACCTGAGCTGCCTCCTCGTGCAGATCGAACTCGGCCATGCGGACGATCTCTGAGAGCTTCTGGCGCGGCCGCATGGCGAACTCGCCGATCTCCCGCAGCGGTTGCATCGCCGGGTCGTCGACCACACCGCGTACCTCGTCGGACATCGACGACATCTGAGCCCTTGCCTGGGCGATGCCGCGGCCGATCTTGCGCGCCATCTCGGGAAGCCGGTCCGGGCCGACGACGACCATGAGTAGGACGAGAACGGCGAGAATCTCCCACCCACCGATGTTGTCGACGATCAGGCCGAACATTGAGGTTGTGAGATCAAGAGGGGCCTGCACCACCCGCCCAGTCTAGGGGCCGCTCGGCACCTCGCCTTGGAGCCCCAGCAGCTGAACATGACTCACTCGTGTGGCGCGGACGAGCGCCGGTGCAACACGATGGGGTGATGTCTCATCCCACGCTCGGCGAGCCGGTGCGCTACCTGGCGGACGGCGGCGCCCCGGAACGGGAGGCCGATCACTCGCTGGCCGGGTTTCGTCTCGCCCGGCGGCTGGGCGCCGACGGCTGGGAGGTGACCGGACATCGCAGCGCCGATGATGTCGTCGTGCTTGCCCGAAACCCCACCGTCGGGTGGCGTCGGCGGTCCCGCTCGGCGATCCCCGCCGCCGACAGCGAGGCCCCACCGCTGGCCGATCTATTGGCGATCGACGCCGATCAGGCCCCGCTGGTGTCGATCGCGGTGGCCGACCGGGAGACGCTGGACGCGGTGATACTTGCCGCCGCCGGCGCCGGGGCGACCGGGCGGATGTGGATCCGCTGCGGCGACCTCGAGGTGCTGGCAGCAGCGGCCGCCGACCTGGGCCCCACCCGACCGATGCTGATCCACGAGGCTCCGCTCGCCGCCATGGCAAAGGGACCCGAGCGCCATGCCTCTCAGCTGCGGGCGGTCGGCGTCGACGGACAGGCGATGGCCTTCGGCCAGTGGACCGGCGGCCTGACCGCACTGTTCCATCGCTTCGATCGACTGTGCGTCGGTCGCAGCGCAACGCACGTTCGCATGATCAAGGAGTTCGTCGAGATGGGCGTCGACAGCGCCAGCAGCCTCAACCCGGAACGCCTCGACGAGGCCCGCGGCAAACTGCCCTAAGCGCTACAGCCCGCCGATTCGGCCGGGCGGCCACACGCGGGTGGTCGCCCGACCCACGATCGCATCCTCGGTGATCGGCCCAAAGCACCGGCCGTCCTTCGACGCCCCTCGGTTGTCGCCGAGCATCAGCACCCGCCCCTCGGGCACGTCGATCGGTTCGGCCATGTCGGTACGGGTGCCCGGGGGCAGATAGCTCTCGTCGATGGGTTCGCCGTCGACGAGCACCTCACCCTCGGGGCTGGTGATCTCCTCGCCCGGCAACCCGATGACCCGCTTGATCAGGTCCTGAGGGTCGGCGGAGGCAAACGGACACTCGTCCACGTTGGGGCGCTTGAACACGATGACATCGCCCCGGTCGAGATCGGCGATCGAATCGCTGGGCTTCCACACCACCACCCGGTCGCCCTGCTCCAGGGTGGGGACCATCGAGTCCGACGGGATCGAGAATGCCTGGAGGACAAACGCCCGAACCACGAGGGCGAGCACCAGGCCGACGGCGAAAACGGCGATGGTCTCCGCCCAGCTGCGGATCCGTTGGGCGGTGGTCGGGCTGGACTGGTCCATCTGCTTCTCCGTGACCTTCGGCTCGTCGGTGCCCCGCGTCGGTCGACCCGAGACCGACCCGGGCGCCTCAGCCGACCCAGGCGACGCCGACGGGCTGGATGGGTAGGCGGCCCGGCGGCGCAACGGTTGCCCGTCGTCGTCCAGCTGGGGGGCGGGAACAACCCACGGGTCCGCCTGCGGGGTGTCGGGTCCACCCTCGTCGGCGGTCACGACCCCGGATCCATGACGCCATAGCGTTGGAGCACAGCGGTCGCCGCACGCACGCCGGCGTCGATCAGTTCGGGGGGCGCAGCCAGAACCTCGACGTCGGGACCCAGCCGCAACAGCAACCGGCTGAGCCAGGCCTCCCCTGACACGGCCAAGGTGATCCGTTGCGACCCGTCCGCCTCATCGACCACGGACTCGACCGGGTACGTCTCGGCCACCCAGCGATAGCCCTCGGCAACCCGCAGCTCGACGAGCGGCGCCGCCTCATCGGGGCGGAGTGCCAGGTCGGACTCGGCCGGCGGTCGATGCCGGCGATCGGTCTCGAGCACCTCGGCGTCGAGGATTCTGTCGAGTCGAAAGGTGCGGGGGGCGTCAGCCGAGTGACAGTAGGCCGAGAGGTACCAGTGCCCATCCCGGTTGCGCAACAGCCAGGGATCGACCACCCGTTCCTCGGCCCGGTCCCGACCAAGCGTGTAGTAGCGCAACCGCACCTGGTGGTCAGCCTCCAACGCCGACGCCAGCAGCTCCCGTTGCCCACCGGCCGCTGCATCGCCCAGATCGACGCTGAGGCTGCGTCCGGGGTCGGCCCCGACCGTGCGGGCCAACTTGGCCAGGCCGCGGGCCAGGGGGCCGTCCGGGTCGGTGCCCGGCGTGGTCAGCAGCGCGGAACCAGCTGCGAGCAGCGCCAGGTTCTGGGCGGGCGTCAGTGCCAAGGGCCGACGGAAGGCTTCGCCGAGGCGCACCTCGATCTGGTCCTCCTCGTCAATCGAGACGTCGACCAGTGCGTCGGGCGTATAGGGGTACACCCCGACCATGAACACGACGTTGAGGTCGGCGAGCAGGTCGTCACGGTCGATGCCGAAGCGTTCGGTCACCTCACCGACGGTGACACCTGGCCGCTCCGCCACCCACGGCAGAACGGCCAGGATGCGCCTCAGCCGATCGCCGGCGGTGACGCGGGCACTCATCGGCGAACCTTCGGGGCCGCCACCGCTGCGGCCCAGGCGATCAGATCGTTGCGTGCCCACTCGGGCGCGATGATCTCGACGCGGTCGAGATGGCTCAGCACATAGCTGCGGAACGGCTCCCATCGGGTCAGCCGAACGCCGAGCACCAGCGAACCGCCGTCGCGCTCCTCGATGACCTCGGCATCGGGCAACTCGAGACGCACCACCGGGGCGACCAGGGCGTCGACGACCAGGGAGATGACCTCCTCGGGCCCGTCGTCGAACGTCCAGGGTTGGCGTCGGCTCACCCCTTCTGCCGACTCGTGAGTTTCCGCCGACCCGGCGGTGCCCAGCTCGATCCGGTCGCCCATTCGGTCGACCCGAAACGACCGGGGTTCGCCCTTCGACCGGTCGAACGCCGCCAGATACCAGCGCCCCTGTCGATACTCGAGCCGCTCGGGGTCGACCGATCGCTCGGTCCCCCGATAGCTGAACGCCGCGGTTGCCCGCTCGCTGACCGCGCTGAACAGCGGGAGCAGCGCCGCCGGGGTGGGCACGTCGGCCGACAGCGAGACGGGCGAGCCGGTTCCCTCGCCGAGGGCTCCGCCCAGCTTCCACAGCCCCGAGTCGTCATCGAGGCCCTTCAGCCGGACGATCGATGTCGCCAGGTGCAGGGCGGCGAGCTCGTCGGTGTCGAGCTCCGGATCGTCCATGCCGTAATCGGCGTCGGTCATCCGGTAGCCGACCACCGGCGGGTCGACGCTGCCCAGATCCTGCATCAGGATGGGCAGGCCCATCGCCCGCAGGTCGTCCTTGTCGCGTTCGAAGGCCCGATGGAAGGCGATGTCACCCTCCGGGTAGCCCTCCACCCGCTGATGGATCTCTTCGGCGCGCAGCGGGCGCGGGCTGTCGATCAGTGCAGCGATCAGGTTGAGCTGTCGTTCGAGCTTCTTCGTTGACACCGGAGTGTCACTCTAGATCAGGGCGCACGCCCAGCCGACCGTCAGCCGAGCAGCTCGGCGACCACCGCTGCCGCTGCCGCCGCCGCCTGAAAGAACAGCGGGTCGGCGTCGGGGCCCCGTCCCATCGTCGTCACCCGCAGCCCCAGGCCGTCCAGTGTCTCGGCCGGGTCGGGCACCTCTCCCACCGCTCGTGATTCCACGCCGGAGAGCGTCGCCGCCTCGGGGGGGACCGGCGCCACCATCGGTCGAGCCGAGCACAACCGGGCAGCGGTCGCCGTGTGGTGGCTGACCCCCTGATGGCGTCCACGAGCGTCGCCGTCGGAGGCCCGCACCGCCAGCACCGGGGTGCCGCCCAGCTTGCGGGCCAGGTCCAGCACATGGGCGACCTCCACCGAGGTGGTGCCCAGCGACGTGCCGGTGCCGACCACGCCCGGCCCCATTGACACGACGATCGCATCGGCGTCGAACACGTGACGGGCCAGGCCGAGCGCCGACGCCACCGACACCGCCTCCAGGTCACCGCCGAAGGCGTGGCCGGCGCTGACCGTGCCGCACAGCACGCCGGCGTCGACCAGCTCGACGACCAGGTCCGACATCACCAGCGGCAGCGCGGCTCCGTCGGTCATGACGTAGGCGATGCGCGCCTGGGGCCGCAGGCGCGCGATCGTCGCGGCGACGACCGCCATCTGGCTGTGCAGCGAGCAGGCGACCACCGGCACCCCGCCCAGCGGACGGTCGGCCGCGGCTGGATGCACCAACTCGTCGGTACCGACATCGACCTGCAGGCTGGTGTAGCGCAGCTTCATCACATGGTCGGGACCGGGCTGGGACAACGAGCGACGTGACAGGTTCCAGTGCACGAAGTGCCAGCCGCCCGTGCCCAGTCCGAGCTCGACGGCTGTCGTGTTGCACACCACCTCGTCCCCCAGGTCCACCGGACCGGTGAGTTCGGTGAGGACGTAGGCCCGGGCCTCTTCGACGTGTCCCGGATCGCTCTCGGACTGGGCCTCGTGTTCGCCGAGGCGAACCCACACTCGCTGGAGCCCGGGGCGCTCGGCGATCATGGCGGTCACCAGGCCGGTGCGAAACGTCGGCAACCTATACTCCCGCCTCGATCAGCTGAACGCTCGGACACAACAGGTTCACCGGTCCCACACTCCCGCCTCGATCAGCTGAACGCTCGGACACAACAGGTTCACCGGTCCCACACTGCCTGCCTACAGGCTGTCGATCAGGTGCTCGACCCGCTCGTCGTGGGCGAGGAACGGGTCCTTGCACAACACCGAACGTTGGGTCTGGTCGTTCAACTTCAGGTGGACCCAATCCACCGTGTAGTCGCGTTTGCGCTCCTTGGCCCGTCGGATGAACTCGCCCCGCAGGCGTGCCCGGGTGGTTTGGGGCGCCAGGTCGACCGCCTCGGCGATGGCGTAATCGTCGACCATGCGCTCGACGAGGCCCCTGCGCTGCAGCTTGTAGAACACCGAGCGGGTGCGGTCGATGTCGTGGTACTGCAGGTCGAGCAGGGCCAGCCGGGCGTCGCCCGGATCGAGGCCGTGGCGCTCCCGGTAGGCCTCGACCAACTGGTACTTGATCACCCAGTCGAGCTCGGTGTTGAGCGTCATCGGATCGTCCTCGAGGCCGACCATGACGTGCTCCCACATCGCCAGCGCCTGCTTTTCCTGCGGGTTGAGCTCGTGGCTGGCGGCGTACCGAAGGGCCCGGTTGAGATACTCCCCTTGGATGTCGAGCGCTGAGGCCTCGCGCCCGTTGGCCAGACGCACCCGGGTGCGGCCGGTGAGGTCGTGGCTGATCTCGCGAATCGCCCGGATCGGATTCTCCAGGGTCATGTCACGCAGCACCACCGTCGGGTCCTCGAGCATGCGCAACATCAACATCGTTGCCCCCACCTTCAAATAGGTGGAGTATTCCGACATGTTGGTGTCGCCGACGATGACGTGAAGGCGTCGAAACCGCTCGGCGTCCGCGTGCGGCTCATCGCGGGTGTTGATGATCGGGCGGCTGCGGGTGGTGGCTGAGCTGACCCCCTCCCAGATGTGCTCGGCCCGCTGGGACACCGAGAAGTGTGATCCCCGACTGGTCGTGATCACCTTGCCGGCTCCGGCATAGATCTGTCGGCTGACCAGGAACGGGATGAGCACCTCGGTGTAATGGGCCAGGTCCTCCGAGCGGTTGGTCAGGTAGTTCTCGTGGCAGCCGTAGGAGTTGCCGGCCGAGTCGGTGTTGTTGCGGAACAGATAGACGTCACCGCGGATGCCCTCGTCGTGCAGGCGCTGTTCGGCCGAACCCAGGAGCTGTTCGAGGATGCGCTCGCCGGCCTTGTCATGGGCGATCAGGTCGTTCAACGAGTCGCACTCGGGCGTGGCGTACTCGGGGTGCGAGCCGACGTCGAGGTACAGGCGGGCGCCGTTGGCCAGAAAGACATTGGAGGAGCGGCCCCAGCTGACCACCCGCCGGAACAGGTAGCGGGCCACCTCGTCCGGACTGAGCCGTCGTTGGCCGCGCAGGGTGCAGGTCACGCCGTACTCGGTCTCGATCCCCATGATCCGGCGCTGCATCGACCGCAGGCTACTCAGGCCCAGCCGTTTTTGGAGCCGGTCTTCAGGTGCCGTCGTCCGAGTCGGCCTCCGGGGCCTTCTCGTCGTCGTTCTCGGCCTCCGCCGATGCGTCGGTTTCGGCGGTCGACAGGTCGGTGGCACCGGTATCGGTGGTGACCGTTGCAGCGAGGGGTATCTCCTCGACGTCGGACGCCCCATTACCGGAACCGGACTGGTCGCTCCCGCCCACCTCACCGCCGAGCAGTTCGGCGACCTCGTCAACGGTCAGCCGGCGAAATGCCCGATGCTCGACGTTGCGGTCCAGCACCGCCACCTCCAGGTCGCCCGCCGACAGGCTGCGGTCGGGCCCGGCCAGGGCCAAAGCGGCCAGTCGCAGGCCGTCCGCCAAGCTCGGCGTGGCTTCGAACTCGCTGGCCACCCGGTTCCGAACCGCCTCGGCGTCACCGCCCAACACGGTGAAGCTGGCCTCGTCGATCAGTGTGCCGTCGTAGAGGATGTGGAACAGCCGGTCATCGTCGGGCCCGTTCGACACCTCGGCGATCAGGATCTCCACCTCCATCGGCTTCATCTCGTGGGTGAAGACGTTGCCCAGGCTCTGGGCATAGCCGTTGGCCAGGCTCCGCCCGTCCACGTCCTCACGGCTGTAGGCGTAGCCCTTGAGGTCGGCGCTGCGCACCCCGGCGATGCGGAGCTGGTCGAACTCGTTGTATTTGCCGACGCCGGCAAAGGCGATGCGGTCGTAAATCTCGTAGATCTTGCGCAGCAGGCGGCTGGGGTTCTCCGCACAGATCAGGATGGCCTCGTCACAGGACATGCCGATCAGGCTGCGACCGCGGGCGATCCCCTTGCGGGCGTAATCGGCCCGGTCCTTCATCACCTGCTCGGGGGCGACGTAGAACGGCTGGGTCATGGTGCTCCGATCGAAGACAAACGTAGGGAGGGTGCGGGGGACATGGGTCAGCGGCGCCGGGCGGCGCTAGCGCCGTTCCCGCAGGCGCTCGATGAGTGCCTCGGTGCGCTCGGCCAGGCCCGAGTCGTCGATGCGTTCGAAGCCGCGGGCGGTGATGGTGGCCACGATCGGGTAGATACCCCGCAACAGGTCGGGGCCCCCGGTGGCCGAGTCCTCCTCGGCCGCCTGGTAGAGCGCTTCGAGCACGAGGTCGACGGCGGCGGCCTCGCTCAGGTCCCGCCTCCATCCCATCTTGACGACGGTGCCGGCGTGCAGGCTGCCCGACCCGGTGGCCGTATGATCGGCCTCCTCGTAGCGCCCGCCGGTCACGTCGTACTGGAACAGCCGGCCCTCGCCTCGCTTCAGGTCGTAACCGGCGAAGATCGGTACGACCGCCAGGCCCTGCATGGCCATCGGCAGGTGCTGGGCCACCATCTGGCTCAGCTGGTTGGCCTTGCCCTCCAGTGACAGGTGATCGCCTTCCACCTTCTCGTAGTGCTCGAGTTGCAGCTGGAACAGCCGGACCATCTGCACGGCCGGACCTGCCGCACCGGCGATGGCGACGCCGCTGTAGCGGTCGCCGGGGAAGACCTTCTCGATGTTGCGGTGGCTGATCAGGTTGCCCGAGGTGGCCCGACGATCACCGGCCATGATCACGCCGTCTGCGAAGCGGACCGCCAGACACGTCGTACCGTGCGGGACGGCAAGGGTGGCGTCGCCCGAGGGGACGGGTGCGCTCAGGCCGCTGTTGCGCACCAGTCGGGCAAAGTCGGGGCCTGGGTCGTCACCCGGCGAGAAGGTGGGGAGGTTCATCGCCAGTCAGCGTAGCGGCGAGGACCCGACGCCCGGTTAGACCGACGGCAGCGGGCCCTCGACCAGCCAGGTCACCCCGATCGAGTCCTTGCGCCCCCGTTGGCTGGACAGGGTCATGAACTTGCGGTCGGGTGACACGGTGGGGCCGGTGATCTCCGAGCCATCGTGACCCTCGACCCGCAGGATCGGGACGGCGGAGCCATCGAGGCCGAGTGCAACCAGCTCCATATTGCCGCCGTCCTCGGCGGTCAACAGCGTTGCCGACGGACCGTCCCACCACAGGTTGTCGACGCCGGTCAGCACGTCCCCGTCTCCGGTGGCGCCGTCTCCGCTTGCCCGGTACACGATCGACATCTCGTTGCTGGCCGGGTCGTAGGCCCACACCGTGTTGTCCAGCTTGGTCGAGAAGAAGATCTTGCCGTCGCCGAGCGCGATGCCCTCCCCGCCCGCATACGGGGTGGAGTCGGCCACCTGGGTTCGCGTGGCCATTTCCGCCGCCGACGGGTCGGGCACCTCCGCCCACGTCACCGCTCCGGTGCCGTCGATGCTTCCGCCCTTCACCACCGCAACCTCGAGGGTGCCGGCGCCCAGATCGGGCCACGACGACGGAGTGAAGCGGTAGAAGCGACCGTCGGGCTGGTCCTCGGTCAGGTAGACCGCCTTGCCGGCCTCGTCCACCCCTGCGGCCTCGTGCTTGAACACGCCCAACGCCGGCCGAGCCTCGCCGCTGTTCTCGACGGTCGGATCGGCCTCCCACACACGGCCCTGGTCGAACTCCTCGCCCGACAGCCAGGTGCCCCAAGGGGTGGGGCCGCCGGCGCAGTTGAGGGTGGTGCCACCGAGGATGCGATGGGCGGCGATCACCTTGCCGTCGTCGGACAGATGGATGGCGCTTGCGCCGCCACCGTTGTCGGAGGCGGCCTCGTGGTTGATGGCCACCCACCAACCGTCGTCGTCCGGGTCGGCGAACGTGGCGGCGCCGTCGGGCGCCGGCGACCAGACGTAGTTGGTCGAGCCGACCTTCTCGCCGGTACGGGCCAGCACGGTGGCGCTCCACCCGGCGGGCACCAACAGGCCGTCGGCACCGGAGTCGATCGTCGGCTTGGACCACGACGCCGGGGTCGACGGCGCGGACGTTGGCACTCCGTTCGTCGAGGTGGACGTCGTCGTCTTCTTCTTTGAACCGGACGTGGACGCGGTGTCGCCGCCATCGGAGCTGCAGCCGGCGCCGACGAGCAAGGCGCCGATCGGCGCTCCGGCCAAGGCGGCCAGCAGCCGACGCCGGGACGAATCGGGTGGGTGCTGCGAACTCATCGCTCCCCCACCTGTGCTTACTCGCCGCCTTTTTGCACGTAGGACTTCACGAAGTCCTCGGCGTTGGTCTCGAGGACTTCGTCGATCTCGTCGAGAAGATCATCGAGCTCGGCCTTCAGCCGCTCGCCGGTCTCGGCCGCCTGGCCACCGGGCACTGCCTCATCGACCTGTTCATCCTCCGCCTGACGGGATGGTGTCGCCTTGCGCTGTGTTTCTCGTTCGGCCATCAGCCCTCCTGGGTCAGGCCGCAACTTAGTCCAGCCGTGTGACTTTTTAGCGCGGGTAAGCGGCCTCCCCCGCGTATCTCGCCCACACGCGTCTGGCGGAACGCGCCGACCAACTCGAAGCCTCGTCGTCAGGCCGACGTGGCGGCGCAGTTCCCGTCCCGGGTCAGCGCGACGGGAAGGCGCCCTCGACCAGCCAGGTCACCCCAATCGAGTTGGCGCTCCCCCGCTGGCTGGACAGCGTCATGAACCGGCGATTCGGTGAGACGGTGGGGCCGGTGATCTCCGAGCCACCATGACCCTCGGCCCGCAGGATCGGAACGGCCGAGCCATCGAGGCCTAGCGCAACCAACTCCATGTTGCCGCCGTCCTCGGCGGTCAACAGCGTGGAGGACGGGTCGTCCCACCACAGGTTGTCCACCCCGGTCAACACGGCGCCGGCGCCGGCCCGGTACACGATCGTCATCACACTGCTGGCCGGGTCATAGGCCCACACCGTGTTGTCGTGCTTGGTCGAGAAGAAGATCTTGCCGTGGCCGAATGCGATGCCCTCCCCGCCCGCATACGGGGTGGACTCGGCCACCTGAGCACGGGTGTCGGTCGTCGCCGCTGACGGGTCGGGCACCTCGGCCCAGGCGACCGACCCCGTGCCACCGATGGTGCCACCGCTCACGACGGCCACCTCGAGGGTTCCAGCGTTCAGGTTGGGCCACGACCTTGGTGTGAAGCGGTAGAGGCGACCGTCGGGCTGGTCCTCGGTCATGTAGATCCCCTTACGGGCTTCGTCCACCGCCGCCGCCTCGTGGGCGAAGACGCCCATCGCTGGTCGCAGCTCACCGCTGTTCGCGATCGTCGGGTTGGCCTCCCAGATACGCCCCCGAACAACCTCCTCCCCCGAGAGCCAGGTGCCCCACGGGGTGGCGCCACCGGCGCAGTTGTAGGAGCTGCCGCCGATGATGCGATGTGCGGCGATCACTTCGCCGTCCTCGGAAAGATGGATGGCGCTCGCCCCACCGCCGCTGCGGGAGCTGGCCTCGTGGTTGATCGCCACCCACCACCCCACGCCACCCGGATCGACGAACGAGGCGGCGCCATCGGGGGCGGCCGACCACACGTAGTTGGTGGAGCCCACCTTCTCACCGGTACGGGCCAACACCTTGGTGCTCCAGCCCTGGGGCACCCACAGGCCGTCAGCGCCGGAATTGACCACCGGCTGGGTCCACGAGACGGGGGGCACAACCGTCGTCGGTGTCGCCGTCGTCGCTGTGCCCGTCGTCGACGTGGTCGACCCGGGGGGTGGGGTGGTGACGGCGTTGCAATCAGCGGCGACGAGCAGAGCGCCAGCGGGCAATCCAGCCAAGGCGGCCAGCAGACGACGCCGGGAGGTGTCGGGCGGGTGTTGATGCTTCATTGGTCCCCCTCAGAGATCTATTCCCACCTAATGGAACGCACTATTCACCCCAGGCGCCAGCCACCGTGACGCTGCCATCGCAGCTCTTCATCGCCATCGCATCGCTCCGCTGCAGGCCCGATATCAATCCCGCTACGGATAGCCCCCGACACGTTCGCCAGATGCCCGAACGTCGTACACAGTGTCGCAGAACCCTGTTTGCTTGTCACTGGTCCTCTTCATACTGGGGTACATGAGTTCGATGGTGTGGGCGCTTGACGCGAGGACGGTGATCGACCGGATCAACCTGGGTCTTGATGGGTTGTTTGCTGCCGGTGTGGCGCCGGTTGACGGCCCCGATGCCATCGTGTGGTTGCGTGAGGTTGAGGTGTTACGTCGGCAGGTTGACGCTGCGGCCACGGCGTTGGTGGGTGCGATCGACCGGGCCGGGCTGTATGTGGATGACGGGCACGCGTCGGCCATGGTGATGGCCAAGCATCACGCCAAGCTGTCCGGGGCGGAGGCATCGGCACGTGAGAAGACCGCTAGGGCGTGCCGCTCGCTGCCGAAGCTGGCCGACGCGTGGGCCGATGGTGAGATCGGAACCGATCAGATGCACCTGTTGGGCCGGGTGCATACCAATCCTCGGGTCGCACCCGCGATGGAAGCCCGCCAACACCAGTTCCTTGCCGATGCCAACATCCTGTCGGCCAGGCAGTTCGAGTTGACGACCCGCCAGTGGGAACGCCTGATCGACGAGGACGGCCCCGAACCGGCCAACGAACGCAACCACACCAACCGCAACACCAAACTGGTCCAGAACCCGTGGGACAACTCCTGGGACCTCACCGGGTTCTTCGCGTCGATCCAGGGTGCTGAGATGCGCGAGATCCTCGATCGGTACATCGACGCCGAATTCCGGGCGGACTGGGCCGGAGCCAAAACCCGCCTCGGTGACGCCGTCACGAACGCCGATTTGGAACGCACCCCGCCCCAACGTCGTGCCGACGCGTTGCACCGGCTGTTCCAAGACCCAGCATCAGCACCCGACGGTGCCGTCCCGCCCGGGTTCGTCCACAACATCCACTGGACAGCAACCGCCTACGAGGAAATGCTCGACGCGATCGACGCCGACCGGGCACCCAAGTTCGACCCCGACAGCTACATGTGTCGCACCGGTGACAGTCACGGCGTTGACCCGACCGAAGCGGCCACCAACAGCCTCGACGGTCTCGCCGCCCAGATCCGCCGCATGATCGTCGATGCCGCCGGTGTGGTCATCGACCTCGGCCGGGCACGACGGTTCACCGGTTCGGCCCGCACCGCCGCCACCGCCGGCCACACCTGTTGTGTCTGGCCCGGCTGCACCGTCCCGGCCAGCGCCTGTGAGGTCGACCACCTCCACGAACACGGCCGTGGTGGCCCAACCAGCCCGTCAAACGCGGCACCGTTGTGCGGCAAACACAACCGCTGGAAACAACAGTCACTTCAAGGGCGCGGCTTCCGGATCCACCGCAAGCCCGACGGCACCTGGCACACCACCCGCCCCGACGGCTCCCAACTCGAATGAGCGCAGCTGGAAGGACCGGCAACCTGCAGGACCAGGGGGAAAGGTCAGCTCGAATGAGCAGCGACTCGAACCACCCGAAACTGGGTCAGCTCGAAGCGTTCAGCTTGGCCAACAGCTCGGCTGCGTCCGCGCTGGCCGCCACCATCTCGCCCAGGATCGCTTCGGTGCCACGGGTGGGCTCCATCATCGGCACCCGCGACAGCGATGAGGAACCGGTGTCGAACACGATCGAATCCCAGTTGGCCGTCACCACCTGATCGGTGAACCGCGCGAGCACAGTGCCCCGGAACCACGCCCTGGTGTCGGTGGGCGGCAGGTCGACGGCGGCGGCCACCTCCACGGCGCTCACCAGCGTGCGCAGGCCGGCCCGGAGGGCCAGGCAGCGATCGGGGCGCATGTCGTGGTATTGCAAGTCGAGTGCCCGCAGCTTGGGGGCGCCAGGTGGCAACTGGTGCCGCTCGGCGAACCCGCCCAGCAGCCGGCCTTTCGCCACCCAGTCCACCCGGTCGGCGGCACGCTGGCGGTCGTGCTCCAGGTCGTTGAGCACCCGCTCCCACTCGACGAGCACCTCGGCCAGCACGTCGTCGCCACCCACCGCCGAGGTGTCGCACTGCTCGCCCCAACCACGCGCCAGCGCGCACAGCTCCCGCTGGGCCCCCAGCGCCGTGATCGTGCGACCATCGAGCGTCTCGTAGGTTTCGCTCAGGCTCAGGTCCCAGCTGATGTGGCGCAGGGTGGCGACCGGGGTCACCGGCCGAAGCTCGCCCATCGGCCAGTCGTCCTCGATCATCGCCAGCACGATCGAGGTGGTCGCCAGCTTCATCCAGGTGGCCCATTCCGACATGTTGGCATCACCGATGATCACGTGTAGGCGTCGGTAGCGGCGCGGGTCGGCGTGGGGTTCGTCCCGGGTGTTGATGATCGGCCGCTTCAGCGTCGTTTCGAGGCCAACCTCCTCCTCGAAGAAGTCGGCACGTTGGCTGAGCTGGTAGGTGACGTCCTTTCGGCCGGGCAGCTCGCTCCCCACCTTGCCTGCGCCGCAGAACACCTGGCGGGTGACCAGGTGCGGAGTGGCGCGGGCGACGATCCGGTTGAACGGGACGTTGCGGTCCATCACGTAGTTCTCGTGGGTGCCGTAGCTGTTGCCCTTGCCGTCGGAGTTGTTCTTGTGGACGATCACCTCCTGGCCGTCCTCCAAGATGGCGTTGGCGGCGGTCATCGCCCGGCGCAACACCTCCTCCCCGGCCCGGTCCCACACCACGCCATCGCGCGCCGATGCCACCTCGGGCGAGGAATATTCGGGGTGGGCGTGGTCGACGTAGAACCGTGCCCCGTTGGTCAGCACGGCGTTGACCAGGTGAGTTTCCACCTCAGGCGGCTGCACGTACTGCTCGAGCACCCCGCGTGCGTCGTTGGCGGGCATCTCGTCACCGAAGTCCCAGCCGATCCGCGGACCGGTGCCGGCACGGGCCACCTCGCTCACGTAGGCGTTAACCAACAGGCTGGAGGCCGCAATCGGGTTCTGTTCGGGCGCATTGCGCACGATGATGCCGTACTCGGTCTCGATGCCGAGGACCTTGTGAATGGCCATGTCAGCGGGTCACTGTGTTGCGAACGGCCCTGTCACGAACGGCCTTGTCACGAATGGCCATATCAGAGGTACTGGCCGGTCTGAACCCGCTCGATCGCCCGCCCGCCTTCGGGCTCATCCTCCTCGGGATGGCTCACCAGCGTTCGCACGTACACGATCCGCTCTCCCTTTTTGCCCGAGATCTTGGCCCAGTCGTCCGGGTTGGTCGTGTTGGGCAGGTCCTCGTGTTCACGGAACTCCTGGCGCACCGAGGCCACCAGATCGGCGGCGAGCACCCCGCGCGGACCGCCGGCCAGCTCCCGTTTGATGGCCAGCTTCTTTGAGCGGCGCACGATGTTTTCGATCATCGCGCCGGACGAGAAGTCGCGGAAGCCCATGATCTCGCGGTCGCCGTTCTGGTAGGTGACCTCGAGAAACTGGTTGTCCTCGTCGTCGCGGTACATCTCCTCGACGGCGGCCTCGGCCATCGCCTGAAGCGCCTTGGCCGGGTCGCCGCCCCCCAGCTCCTCGACCTCCGATTCGGCGATCGGTACACGGGCGGTGAGGTACACCCCGAAGATGCGGGTGGCCGCCTCGGCATCTGGGCGTTCGATCTTGATCTTCACGTCGAGGCGGCCCGGCCGCAGGATGGCCGGGTCGATCAGGTCCTCGCGGTTGGAGGCGCCGATCACGATCACGTTGCGCAGCGCCTCGACGCCGTCGATCTCCGCCAGCAGCTGGGGCACGATCGTCGATTCCATATCGGAGGAGATGCCGCTTCCCCTGGTGCGGAACAGGCTCTCCATCTCGTCGAAGAACACGATCACCGGCGTGCCCTCGGCCGCCTTCTCGCGGGCCCGTTGGAAGACGAGGCGAATGTGACGTTCGGTCTCGCCGACGTACTTGTTGAGCAGCTCGGGACCCTTGATGCTGAGGAAGAAGCTGCGGGCATCGGCGCCGGTGGTGCGGGCCACCTGCTTGGACAACGAGTTGGCCACGGCCTTGGCGATGAGCGTCTTGCCGCAGCCGGGAGGCCCGTACAAGAGAATGCCCTTGGGCGCAGGCAGGTCGTAGGTGGCGAACAGCTCGCTGTGCAGAAACGGCAGCTCGACCGCGTCCATGATCGATTCGATCTGGCGGTCCAAGCCCCCGATGTCGGTGTAGGCGATGTCGGGCACCTCTTCGAGCACCAACTCCTCGACCTCCGGCCGGGGCAATCGCTCGACGAGCACGCCCGCACGCGGCTCCATCAGCATCGTGTCGCCGGCTCGCAGCGGCGCATCGGCCAGGTGATCGGCCAGCTCGGCGACCCGCTCCTCGTCGGCACGGCCGACGACGAGGGCACGAGCGCCCGCGACGAGGATCTCCTTGATCGTCACAACCTCACCGGTCAGGTCGGGCGGCCGCACCATCACGACGTTGTAGGACTCGTTGAGCACCACTTCGGCACCCCGGCGCAGCTCGGCGACCTCCACGGCGGGCGACACCTCGACCCGCATCTTGCGACCCCCGGACTGCACGTCGACCGTGCCGTCGTCGTTGGAGGCGAGCAGCGTGGCGTAGCCGGCAGGGGGACGGGTGAGCTTGTCGACCTCCTCGCGCAGCGCAGCGATGTGATCGCGGGCTTCGCGCAGCGTGAAGGTGAGCTTCTCGTTCTGCGTGACCGCCTGGGCCAGTTGCGACTTGACCTCGACCAGCCGGTCCTCGAGGGTCCGGATGCGTTTGGGCGCCTCGGCGCCGCGACGGGTGAGCATGGCGAGCTCGCGCTCGGCCGCCGCCACGGCGTCGTGGAGTTCCTCGGCCTCGGCCTTCAGTCGTCTCGTCTCGTCGCTGGCCGTCATCCGCCCCTCCCACTGCTCACGGCCAAGCTACCCGCCAGGCCCGGCCCCGCGAGCCACACCCTGCGAGGTTGTCGCCAGAGACAGGCGTCACCTTGTCCCATTATTCCGGCAAATACCGGGTTTATCTGCCGAGGCGTCGTTATGCTGAGCTACGGGAGAAGCACCCGCTGGTGTTTCACCAAATAAGGGCCACAGCGCCGAACCCCCACCCGCGTCGCGGGGCAACGTAAGGAGAAGTCATGGGACTGAAGGTCTGGATCGACCAGGATCTCTGCACCGGTGATGGCCTGTGCGAAGAGATCTCGCCGGCCGTCTTCACGCTCCTCGACGACGGTCTCGCCTACGTCGTCGAGGGCGACAAGGTGTTCAACGATCCAGGTGGCGCCGAGGGCAAGGCCGAGATCCCCGACGCCGAGCTCGAGGGCGTGATCGAGTCCGCCGAAGAGTGTCCCGGCGAGTGCATCTTCATCGAAGCCGAGTGACCCGAGTTCCTCGGCTGCGCTAGGCGCCGTCACGCTCCGGGGGCAGGGTTCGCTCGGAACGGGAGGGCATTCGGGCGTGGCTGAGGAACGCCGTGTGGGCCACCATGCGATGGTCGGGGCGGACGGCGGCACCGTCGACCTTCCACGTGCGGTGCAGCACCTCGAGCGTCTCGGCGAGCACCAGCCCGGCCTCGACGAGCGCTTCGCGGAACTGGCTGGCCTGCATGATGCTGGGCGTGTAGGCCAACACGATGCCGCCCGGCCGCAGCGCACCTTGGAGGTGCGGTACCACTTGCCACGGTTCCGGCAGGTCGAGCACCACCCGGTCGTATCCACCTGATGGACCGACCTCGATACCCTCGTAGACGTCGCGCAGCTCGACGGCGAAACGGGCCGCCGCCTCAGGTCCGACCGCCCGGGCCACGTTCAGCTGAGCCCGTCGGGCGAAGTCCTCGCGCAGCTCGTAGCCGGTGACCTGCGCGCCGGCGCGCAGCATGGCCGACGACAGCGCTCCGGAGCCGATGCCCGATTCGAGCACCTCGACGCCGGGCGCGATGTCGGCCAGCATCAGGATCGGCCCCAGGTCCTTGGGGTAGATCACTTGGGCCCCACGGGGCATTTTGAAGACCAGGTCGGACAGCGTGGGCCGAAACACGGTGAAGGTCAGGCCCTTGGTGGTGCGATGGGTCGATCCGGGCTCGGCGCCGATCAGGCGGTCGTGCTCGAGCGGCCCGGCGTGGCTGTGAAACTCCTGGTTCTCGCTCAGCGTCTGCAGGTAGCGGCGACCCTTGTGGTCGATCAGCAGCACCGACTCCCCCTCCTCGAGCAGTCCGTGGTGGCCCGAACGGGCGGCGCCGTCGTTGGGTGGGCCGTGGGTGGTCGGTTCGCTCACGCGCCGCCGTCCTTTCTGGACAGCTGCACCGGTTGAGCCGCCGATGCGCGCTCGGCCAGCCGGCAGAACGCGCACACCTCGGACTCCGACGGCGACCCGCAGCGCTCACAGATGCCCAGCTCGTCGCGCCCGGTCGTCTCGTCGTCGGCAAAGCGGTCGGCCGCCTTGGAGAGGAACTCGTGGTAGAAGGCGAACTTGGCGCCCGGCGAGCGGATTTCGATACCGGTCAGCGCCTCCTTGTAGGCCAGGTGGCGGTTGCCGGCGGCCATCGGGCACTCCTCGACCAGGTAGTCGATGCCCGACACCACGCAGTAGGCGGCCATCTCGCGCTCCCCCAGGCGGATCAGCGGCTTCACCTTGCGGGGAAAGCCGTCGCCGGCGGGCAGCACGGGCCGTTGCCGGCCCAGGTAGGGCATCTGCCAGCGCAACACGTTGCCGAACAGCACCGCAGCTTCGTCATCGAGGTTGTGGCCGGTCACCAGAGCGTCGTAGCCGCCGTTGCGGGCGGCTTCGTCGAAGACGTGGCGCTTCGACATGCCACAGGCCGAGCACGGCGTGCGCTTGGCGGCCCGCGATCCGGTGGGGATGTCGTAGCCGTAGGTCTCGACCAGGTCGACCTCGATCAACGTCAACCCGCGTTGCTCGGCAAAGGCCCGCGCTGCGTCGGCCGACGCATCGGAGTAGTCCCCGATGCCCAGGCCAACGTAGAGCCCATCGGCGCTGTAGCCGAGCGCGATGAGGATGTCCCACACCGCCAGCGAGTCCTTGCCGCCCGACACGGCGACCAGCAAGCGGTCGTCGGGTTGCACCATGTCGTGATCGGAAATCGCCTTGGCCGTCTGGTCGCGACAGAACTTCACGAAGTGCTCGGCGCAGAAGTTGGCATTGTGACGCCGTAGGTCGATGACGGCCGGCCCCCGACACACCCGGCACTTCATCGTGTCCACCTCATGGTCACGCCCCGCCGGAGACGACGGGACGGATCTCGATCACATCGTCGGCGCCCAGGCGTTCGTCGCCGGGCACGAGCGTCCCGTTGCGAATCACCAGCACCGACTCCCGATTGAGGTCCAGCTTGCCCAGCAAGGCGGTCACGGTCAGCGACCCGTCGAAGGTGACCTCTCGGGTCGGCTGGCGTAGGTGGACGATCATCGGCCCAGTCTGGCATCGACCGGGGGCACGCTCGCCAACCGGCGGCGTTCAGTCGTCGGCCCGATAGAACCGGCGCTTGGTCGTGCCCGACCCGCCGGCCTTGGCCAGTGCGACGGCGCGCACCGCCTCCAGGCTGGCCTCGAGGGCGGCCACCTCATCGACGGCCTGGCGCCGCTCGTCCCGCCGCACGTCCAGGCGGTCGAAGCGCACCAGGAGGTCGGCCTCCTCGGCGGCGAGCTTGGCCGCCCGTTTCGACCCGTCATGTGCCTTGTCCAGGCGGGTCTGGGTGCGCTCCAGCTTCTTGGCCACCTTCACCTGCTTGGGGCTGGCGCTGCGGGCCTTGGCCAGCCTGGCCTTGGCGGCGTCCAGCTCGGCCTCCAACCTTCGTTCGGCCTTGGTCGGTGCCGGGCGGGCCACGACCTCCAGCCGGTCGCCGGGCTGCATCTTGGCGGTGGTCACCCGCTGCTCGCCCGGTTCCTCCATCCGATCCTGGAACCAGTCGATCGCCTTGCGCGCAACGACGCCCGTCGGGCCGCCTCCTGCCAGGAAGGGTGCGACGAGCTTGAGAAGCTTGAGCAGCATCAGGAGCGGCGGATCTCGATCACGGCAGAACGCTTCAGGCCGTTCTTGCGACCGAGGAAGAAGAACAGGATCAGGGCGAGCAGGCCGATCCCGGCCACCACCGCCACGATCTGGGTCTTCGCCTCTTCGGCCTGGTGGGTCACGCCTTCGCCGATGCCCGCGATCTGATCGCGGATGTCGTTGCGGTCAATCTTGTCGTCGCTCATGTGAACTTCTTCCTTCGAGAGGTGTGGCCGTGGGACGCCGGGAGGGAACCGGCACTACTTCCGACGCTTGTCGCCGCCCCGCTTGGCGGCGTTCGCAGCCACGGCGGTGACGAGCAGCAGCCAGACGAGAGCGCCGACGTAGGGAACCCACGACCAGGTGCCGCCGTGGACCCGGCCGGGTTGGTTGATCGTCTCGATCGTTTGCAATCCTCGCAGCAACGCCAGGGTGAGCAGCACGACGCCGATGCCGATGCAGGTGCCCCCCGCCGCGCCGAAGCCGACGTAGCGGCCGAGCGACTTCAGCGGATCGACGGTCTCCTGCTTGGCATAGCCGACCACCAGGTTCTTCAGCTCGCCGACCTGATCGCCGGTACTCGGAGTTTCGCCTTGCTTCGTTGCCACGTGGCTCCCTCGGCTGCGCTTCGGTCGACCGCTGCGGGCCGACAGGAGGTACTCGGTTTAGTGGGCGGCGCGCCCCCCCGGCAAGCACTGGCGTCGCGTCGAGGTCGGCGGCTCACTCCAGGCGGGCCCGCACCAACTCGATCTGCTCGTCGAGCAGCGCCACCAACCGCGTGGCCCGCTCGACCGATCCGGGCGCGGACAACAGGCGGTAGCGGTCGAGGCTGCCCAGCGGCGAGGCGAGCGCCAGCTGCCAGATCAGCCGGTCCGGGTCCTCGCCGGCATCGGGCACGTCCGAGCCCGCCTCGCCAGGTTCGAGCTCCACACCGAGTTGCACCATCAGCTCGGACAGCTCGGCGTGGCGCTCGAGCAGCGTCGGAATCGACCCGGCGAGAGCGGCGTTGAGGTCGGGCGGGTCCTCGTCGGGCCACAGCTCCACCTCGGCCCGTGGATAGGGGTCGTCGTCGAGCCAGTTGAGCACCCGGATGCGCTCGCCGCCGACCGCCACCACCGCCCATCGGCCATCCTCGGCCAGCTGGGCGCCGACGACGGTGGCCAGGGTGCCGACCGCAGCGCGAACCTCCCCACCGCCCACCTCGCTCCCGCGCTCGATCATCGTCACCCCGAAGCGGGGTTCCGATCCGAGGCTCGCCTGGTCGTCCGGCCGGGGCAGCTCCCCCACCAGCTCCTCGAACAGGATGCGGTACCGGGGCTCGAACACGTGCAGCGGTAACAGCATGTGGGGCACCAGGACCGACCCCAACGGGAACATCGGAACGATCCCACGCGTCGGCTCCATCGGATCAGGAACCGGATCCGACGGGACGCGGCTCGCTGGGCGCCAGCACCTTGGGGTCGGGAAGCTGGGGGTAGGACAGCAGGGTCTCGGTCAGCTGCTCCTGTCTGGTGAGATCGTCTTGGACGATGTTGGCCCCCGGGCGGTTGATCAGGTACGAGAACGACAGGTCGAACTCCGCCGGGGTGCGCACCCAGCCCGATAGCCCGGTGACGACCTCCAGCGTGCCGCTCTTGGCCCGGACCGCGTCCCGGGCCGGGGAGTCGACCCAGCGTTTCAGGAGCGTCCCGTTTTCACCCGGCACCGCCAGCGCTTTGGCCAGCAGTCCGTCGGCCTCGCCGTGGTCGAGCACCCGGCGCAGCAGCGTGCAGGTGACCCGGTCGGCGCCGCTCAGCCCGGAAGCATCGACGATGACGACGCCCTCGGTCGAGATGCCCCACTCCTTGAGCAGCTCGAGTTCCACCTTGATGCCGGCAGCGGTCGACCCCACGCCGCTCCGCTCCCGGCCGACCTCCTTCAGCAGCAGCTCGGCCGTGTTGTTGTCGCTGAACTGCAGCATTTGGGCGACGAGCCCTTCGACGGGGAGCGAGTCGACCGCTGCGATCTGTCGGGCTTGGTCGGGCGCTTCGCCGGAGGCGAAGGCGCCCTCGACGACCACCCCGCGGGCGATCAGCAGCTCGCGCAGCACCTCGGCGGCGTGGGCCGGCGGGTCGGCGGCCGGATCGCTGATCGCTCCGCTGACGATGTCGTCCAGGTCGCCGCCGTTGGTCCGGTCCCGGGCGTCGTTGACCGACAGCGCCGACAACGGCCCCACCTCGCCATTGGACAGGTCGTCGGGATCCCAGGACTCCACCGTTCGCAGGTCGTCGTAGCGGCCATCGTCACCAACCACATTGCCGGTCACCTTGGTCACCCCGGCGGCACGGACGGCATCGGCCAGGCCTTCGAGGGCGGTGTGTGGCTGGGGCGCAAACATCAGGGACGCGTCGTAGTTACCGGTCTCGATGATCGGATCGCCGCCGCCGACGAAGTACAGGTCGCCCTGCACCGTGCCGCCGACCGGATCGGCGTCGGCCACCACCCGGGTGGTCAACGTCGTCTCCGGACCGAGCACCTCGAGGGCCACCGCTCCGACGAGGATCTTTAGGTTGGATGCGGGCAGCAGCGGCGTGTCGGGGCGGAGCTCAAACACGGGACCGCCGGCCTGACCGACGCTGATGCAGCTGTCGGGTGGCGACTGTTGGGCCAGCGGGGCCAGGGCCTTTGCCATCTTGAGGTCTGCGGTCGGGCGCAACACCAGGTCGGGCACGCGCCGGGCCGACAACATCGGGGTGGCCAGCTCCATGCCCGTTCGGGGGGACGTGCCTACCGCCGCGGTACCGTCGCTGACCCAGCCGGCCGCTACCAGCACCCCGCCGACGATGGCGAGCACCAAGGCCGCTCCCCGAAGGAAGCCCAGACGTCGACGCTGCTTGGCGCGGCGGCGCCGCTTGCGGTCCATCGGGGCGCTCACGAGCTGGTCCGCCCGAGGGCTGTCGACGCAGCGACCATCGCATCGAGTGCGGCCACCGCCCGCTCGGCGGACGCACAGGCGTAACGGCCCGTCGCCGCCACCGCGGCCGGTGCCGGGTTGGACGGTTGGGTGACCGCCAGCTCGGTGGCGCAGATCACCGGCTTGTTGGTGCTCGCCGACACCTCGGCCGCCGCCCGTCCGTAGCGCTCGTCCTGGCGCTCGTGGTAGTCGACGATTCGCTCAAGGCCGTGGTCGGGGTAGAAGCCTCCCGAACGCATCAGCGCCGCCTGGTTGGACTGGATGCCCAGCCCGAGCAGCAGCACCGCGTCGGTCGAGGGGTGGGAGGCGACGAGCTCGAGCACGCTGGGCACGGTATCCCGGGTTTCGCCGCCCGCCAGGTCGATCGGGTTGTTGCGGCTCCACCTGGGCGGCAAGAGCTCGTCGATGGCGGCGCTCAGATCGCCGGGCAGCGGGTCGAGCCGCAGGTGGGCGCTGCGCTCGATCGCATCGGCGGCGACCACGCCCCATCCGCCCACCGTCGTGACCACGACGACGCGCCCGCCCCGAACCGGCGGCTGGGTGGCCAGCATCGCGGCGGCGTCGAAACCGGCTTCCACACCCGCTGCACGCACGGCTCCGGCCTGGGCGAGGACGCCGTCGACGATGCGGTCGTCGGAGGCGAGCGAACCGGTGTGGCTGGCCGCCGCCCGGGCTCCGGCGCCGGTCGAGCCGCCTTTGACGACGACGACCGGCATGCGTCGGGTGACGGCGCGCAGCCGCTCATAGAAGGCCCTGCCGTCACCGACGCCCTCCAGGTAGCACAGCCCGACCGAGGTGGCGGGGTCGTCAGCGAAGTACTCGAGGTAATCGATCGGCTCCAACATGGCGGCGTTGCCGGCCGAGATCGCCCGCGACACGCCCACCCCCGAGCTCACCGCATGGTTGAGAAACGCCGACACCAGGTTGCCCGACTGGCTGACCACCCCGATCGAACCGGCCGGCGGGTTGGGAGCCACGATCTGGGCGCACAGCTTGGCCGGGGTTGAGATCACCCCTTGGCCGTTGGGGCCGGCGATCACCAGGTCGAGTTCCTCAGCGAGCGCCACCAGCTCGGCCTGCTCCGCCCGCCCGGCCTCCCCCGCCTCGCCGTACCCGGCGGTGGTGAGGAACGCACCCCGAACCCCGCGATGGGCAGCCTGCGTGAGCACCTCGCGCACCGACGCCTTCGGCGTGCACACGATGACCAGGTCGGCTTCGCCCTCGGGCACCTCGTCGACCGACGCGAGGGTCGGCCGGCCGAGCACCTCGGCCCGCTCGCGGTTGGTGGCGAACACGGGCCCCTCGTAGCCACCGGCGAGCAGGTTGTGCAGGGTGACGAACCCGAACTTGCCCGGGTGGGTCGACGCCCCGGCGACGATGACCCCCTTCGGGTTGAACAGCGGATCGAGGCGGTGGACGCCGGCGCCACCACCAGGTGTCCCTGGTTCGACCGCTTCGCCGCCACCGACCGCGGGGTCGCCCGCCGACGGGTCCCCGAGCTCGACCAGCGCGTCGACGGCCACGGGCCGACCATTGCAGACGATCAGTGGGTTGAGGTCGACCGAGGCGACATCGCTGCGCTCGACCGCCAGGCGGCCCAGCGCGCACAGCAGGTCGACGAGCACCTCCCGGTCGACCGCCGGCTGGCCGCGAAACGCTCCGAGCACCTCCTGGGTGGCCAGCCGGTCGATCAGCGCCGCGGCGTCGGCCCGGTTGAGCGGTGCGGGGGCGAAGACGACGTCGCCGATCGCCTCGGCGAGCACGCCGCCCAAGCCGAAGGCCACCAGCGGCCCAAACTGTTGGTCGCGGAACATACCGGCGATCAGCTCGCGGTCCCCGGAGATCATCGGGGCGACGAGCAGCTCGACCTTGCCGTCTTCGCTACGGGCCAGCCCGAGCAGGTCGACGGCGGCGGCCTCGACGGCCGAGCGCGTGGCCAGGCCCAGCCGAACCAGGCCGCGTTCGGTCTTGTGGGCGATCGAGTCACCGGCGAGCTTCAGCACCACCGGGTAACCCAGCGCGTCGGCCGCAGCGGCCGCCGCTGGGGCATCCTCGGCCGTCGCCTCGCCGGGCACCGGTACTCCGTAAGCGGCCACCAGGGCCTTGCTGTCGGGCTCGGACAGCGTGCGGGCGATCGGTACCGAGGGGTTGGCCACGGCGTGACACCCTAACGAACGCGCGAACCGGTCACCCCGGCCGGCGGTTCCGACGGATGAGCACCTCCTGGGTGACCGTCGCCACGTGGACGCCCTCGGTGCTGTACACGTGGCCGACCGACAGTCCCCGCCCGTTGCCGAACCCCTGAGAGGTGGCGTCGAAGAGGTGCCACTCGGCCGGGTCGAAGGCCCGGTGGAACCAGATGGCGTGATCGAGGCTGGCCACCATGAACCGCTCGTGGTTCTCGCCGCCGGGCAGCGCCTCCGGGTGCTGGGGCAGCACCGCGTCGGTGGGCACGTCGTCGGACAGGTAGGCGAGCGCTGCGTGGGCGAGGCTCGGTTCCACCGGCCCGGGGGTGCGCATCCACAGCCCGGCCCAGGCACCCGGCTGGTCGGCCGTCCCCCGGGGAAGTGCCGGACGGCGCTCGAACATCGGCGACCAGGAGTCGTCGTCGACGCCCTCGGGTCCGGCGACGTCGGGCATGACGACCGTCTGCAGCACCGACCCCTCCTCGGGTCGCTGGAAGGAGCAGGCCAGGTTCAAGATGGCACCGGTCGCCTGGCGGGCGACGACCCGCCGGGTGCAGAACGAGCGGCCGTTGCGAAGCCGGTCCACCTCGAAACGCACCGGTTCGGTGTGGTCGCCCATGCGGATGAAGTAGGCGTGAATCGAGTGCAGCACGAACTCGTCGTCGACGGTCAGCTGAGCGGCACGCAGGCCCTGAGCGACGATCTGGCCCCCGTAGAGTCCGCCCCAGGGATATTGGGGTCCGGTGCCGACGAACACGTCCGTGCCGTGGGGTTCGAGCGCCATCATCAGGGCAAAATCCATGCCCAACCCTCGCCCACCGCCGTCCCGGCCGACCAGTTGGGCCCCGACCCACGTCGGGTCCGGTGAGATTGTCACCCGTCCTCCCTAGGGTGGAGGCGTGTCCACACCAAGCTCGATCGGCGCCCGGCGGGGCGCAGCGCTGGAGGCGGTGATCCAGGCGTACTTCGCCCGGCACGGCTACGACACGCAGGCCAACCAGGTGGTGCAGGGCCGGTCGGGCAACGCCCACGAGCTCGACGTCGTCGCCCGGCGCAGCGACGCCCTGACCGAGTACGTCACCGTCGTCGAGGCCAAGTCGTGGGAGGCCCGGGTCGGCAAGGACGTCGTGGCCAAGCTGGCCTACGTGCTGGCCGACCTAGGCCTGCACAAGGGCATCATCGCCGCACCGGGCGGCTTCAGCAGCGGGGCGACGGTTGCGGCCCGCGAGCTGGGGATCGAGCTGTGGGACGGCGCCGAGCTGGAGCGGCGCCTCGGCGCCGACGTGCTCGCCGCCGCCGCCCAGGGGCGCTGGGCGCAGCCACCCGGCGCTACCGCCACCGTTCGAGGCTTCGCCCACGCCCGTTCACCGGAGAGCGCTGCGGCCACACTGCGCCAGGCCGGCCGAGGCCGGCTGGGACTGGGCGGCGAGCGCCTGGTGTGGCAGGCCGCCCTGTGGCTGCCGGTGCACATCGTCACCTACCGGGTGGCCGACCCGGCCCCGGCCGCGCCCTTCGGTCGGCGCTCCGGGGCCAGCCGGTCGCGGCTGTTTCAGGTGGCCTACGACGGCCTCGATGGCGCAACGCTCCAGGGCGTGCCACTGGCCGACGACCGGCTGGAGGTGGCCGCCCGGGCGGCGATCGCTCCGCTGAGCGGGGTGGCCGAGATCACCCGGGCCGTGCGCAGCGCGCTCGGCGCGCTGCAACGCGTGTCCAGCGAGAGCGCCGTGCAGCGCCACCGCGCCGTGCTGGACGATGCCGGGCTGCCCGACGACGCTCTCACCATCACCGTCGAGGGCGACGGCCTGCAGCACGTCCCCGTCTACGCCGGCCTGCTCGAGGGAAGCGCCGACCAGCGGGCGGTCGTCATCGACGCACTCGATGGGCGGCCGTGGGACGAGCTGTCCGATTCGGTCACTCGGCGCCTCGGCGAGGTTCGGGCGCACCTCAACGGCTGAGGGCGCGGGTTAGCCGGCGGTGGGACGCTCGCCTTCGGAGCTCTCCTGAGTGGCCCGCAGCAGCTCGCCCACACCGGCGATCGAGCTGAGCAGCCCCGACGTGTCGGTCGGCAGGTAGATCTTGGTCGCCTGACCGTCGGCCATCGTGCCAAGGGTCTCCAGGTACTTGATGGCGATCAGGTCGTTGGTCGGGTCGCCGGCGTGGATGGCCCCGTAGACCTGCTCGATCGCCTTGGCCTCGCCCTCGGCGGTGGTGATCTGGCGGAACCGCTCGGCCTGGGCCAACGTCTGCACGGCTTCGGCCTCACCCTCCGCCTCGAGGATCTGCTGTTGGCGGATGCCCTCGGCCTTCAAGATGGCCGAGGCCTTCTGCCCCTCGGCGGTCTTGATCTCGGCCTCGCGGATGCCATCGGCCTCGAGCACGCGCGCCCGGCGTGTGCGCTCCGCCTTCATCTGCTCGTGCATCGCCGCCATGACGTCACCGGGGGGATCGATGCGCTGGATCTCCACGCGCACCACCCGAACGCCCCACTTGTCGGTGGCGTCGTCCAGGATCAAGCGCAGCTCGGTGTTGAGCGTGTCGCGCGAGGTGAGCGCCTCGTCGAGCGTGAGGTCACCGACGACGTTGCGCATGTTGGTCTGGGCCAGCTTGGTGACCGCCAGGACGAACTGAGCGACGTTGTACAGCAGGCGTCGGGGGTCGGTCGGCTCGTAGTAGATCACCGCATCGACCGACACGACGACGTTGTCGGAGGTGATCACCTCCTGGGGCGGTACGTCGATCACCTGTTCACGCATGTCGACCAAGCGGATCCGCTGGATGAACGGGACGATCAGGCGCAACCCCGAGTCGCGAGTGGCCTTGTATCGGCCCAGCTCCTCGACCACCCCCTGCTGATACGGGTTGATGATCTTGAACGAGGAGGCCACCACCACGAACAACAGGACGGCGATGACGATCAGGACGATGAGCGCTGCTTCCATGCGGGGAAGCCTAGGCCCCGCCCCCACCGCCCCCCGGTTCGCCCAACGTCCAGACGGTGACCGGGTGGTAGCCGGTGCCCCGAACCACCAACCGGGTGCCCTCGACCCGCACGACGGTGATCGGGCTGCCCGCCGGCAGCTCGTGGCCATCCTCGCTGATCGCCCGCCACTCCTCGCTGCCCACCCTCGCCATGCCGACCACGTCGCCGCCCGGCCCGGCCGCCTCGGTCAGGACGCCGCTGGCGCCCGACAGCCGGGTGGCGCCCAACGGGGGCGCATCATCGGAGCGACGGTCCATTCGGTGCGCCAGGGGTCGCAGCGCAGCGAACGCTCCCACCGACGCGGCGATGAACAGACCCCACTGAACGACCTCGGCGGCGCCGAGAAAGGCGGCCGACATGGCGAACAGGGCACCGATGGCAAACCCGATCAGAAAGAAGGCGCCGGGCGTGGCCAGCTCGCCAACGAGGAAGACGACGAACGCCACCATCCAGATCCAACCCCAGTCGCCTGCGTCCATGGGGCTCAGGTTACCGGGACGGTGACCGTCCGGCGCGGCCGTCACCCATCCCGGCCTGCACCGGGCCCAGCCCCACCGAACAAGGCGACGGCGGCGCTGTAGGTGTGCACCTTGCTCATGCCGGCGATCGGGCCCAGCTCCGCCGTGCAGAACATGCCGGCGAGCGCGCCCGCACCGCTGACGTCGGCCACCGCTGTCGCGTCGTGATGGGGCTCCCCGAACAGGGCGGCACCGCGACCGACGCAGGTGAATACCAGCGCCGCCGCCGCCGGCCCGGCATCTTTGAGGAGCCTGGCCAGCTCGGCCTCGGCGCTCGCCGGGTCCCGCACCTGAAACTGCACGATGGAGCCAAGCGCCAACTGCTCGCCCACCGCCAACGAGCCGGTGTCGGTCTCGGCGCCGATCACGTTGCGGACGACGAAGTCGCCACGACCGAAGTCCACCCGGTGCTCGTCGACGACCAGCCCCAGGTGCAGCCCTCGAGCGGCCAGCTCGCGATCGTCGGGGTCGAGCTGCTCGGCCAGCTCGCGAATGCGGGTCAGGGGTGAGCGCCCCGCCAGCTCGGTCAGCATCGTCCCCTCGGCCCCGGTGACCACCATCGGCTCACCGATGGGCCGGCAGCCCTGGGCGACCAGCGCCCGCATCGGCACGCTGTCGGCGATGCGCAGGCCAACCGCCCCCCCGGTGCGCAGCTCGGTGCCCTCGAACAACAGCGGCGCCGGCGGAACGCCGACCGGCGGCGCCAGCCCGCCCACCACGACCAGCTCGGGGGCCCGCAGCGCCAGGTTGGCGAGCAGGCCGCTCGTCGGCAGACCATCGGGGTCGCCGACCAACAGCAGGTGGCCGGTGGCGTCGACCAGCTCGGAAGTGCCCCCGATCATCACGCCGTCCGCAACCGAGGCCACGTCGAAGGACACCGGCTCGACGGCCTCGCCCAGCCTGGCCGCCCACACCGACAGCGACGCCCGACCCTCGACCTCGCGTGCGCCGGCCAGCGTGCCGCTGCTGGCGGCACCGAGGCAGATGCGCGGCGACAGCAGAGCGTCGATCGCCCGCAGCGACGCACCGGCTGAGGCGACGTGGTCGCCCGAGCAGAACACGATGACGACGTCGGGGGCCGGGCCCGGACCCAACGTCTCGGAGATCTCGCCGCACACCTCGCCCACCGCATGCGGGGTCAGCGGGTGTTCCGACCCGGCTGCGGCGAAGCGCCTCACCCGTCCGCTACTGGAGCAAGCGCACCGACGTGAGTGTTGGGTTCCACCGCTCAGCCCTCCGCTACTGGAGCAAGCAACGTGTAGGGCACGACGACCGGCTCACCGCGGTCGATGCAGCAGCGGGCCTCGACCGTGCCCAGGTCGGGAAACTCGAGTTCGGCACGCACGAGTCGGTAGGCGAACTTGCCCGGCTCGACCCCGACCGGCTGCACGTTGCGGGCGATCTGTTCCGCCGTACCGTCGGGCTGGTCGAGGAGGTGGAAGGTGACCTCGAGCACCCCGTCCGGCGCCCCGTCGGGCTCGTTGCGGACGATCACGACCAGGTGCGGGGTCACCGTCACCGGCGGAGCGGAGGGCGCCGGCGCCGAAAAGTGCACGCCGGTGAGATCGATCCGGGTCGACGGGCCGGGGACCGGACGCAGCTCGATCTCGTCAGTGAACAGGGCGGCGACGATCTGCATATAGGCCACCGTACCGGGCCTGCGGTACCGTCGCTCCCAATCCCCGTCGTCCCGAACCACACTGCCGAGGTGCCCTCCGATGTCAACGATCGATCCCCTGGAAGAGCGCTGCATCTCCGTCGTGCGTGCGCTGGCGATGGACGGCCCACAGGCGGCCAACTCGGGCCACCAGGGCACCGCGATGGCCCTTGCGCCGTTGGCGCACGTGTTGTGGACCCGCGTGATGTCCTATGACCCGGCGGATCCAACCTGGGCCGATCGCGACCGATTCGTGCTCTCGGCGGGTCACGCGTCGATCCTGCAGTACTCGATGCTGCACCTCACCGGCTACCCCCTGACCCTGGACGATCTCAAGGAGTTCCGCCAGTGGGGCAGCGCCACGCCGGGCCACCCCGAGGCCGGTCACACCGCCGGCATCGAGGTAACGACCGGACCACTGGGGCAGGGCTTCGGCAACGCTGTCGGCATGGCGCTGGCCGAGCGCAGTCTGCGGGCCCGTCTCGGCGCCGACTTCATCGATCACCACACGTGGACGATCGCGTCCGACGGCGACCTGATGGAGGGCATCAGCCACGAAGCCGCTTCGCTCGCTGGCGCACAGGGCCTCGGCCGGCTGACGGCGATCTACGACGACAACCACATCACGATCGACGGCGTGACCGAGATCGCCTTCTGCGACGACACGCCGCAGCGTTTCGCCGCCTACGGCTGGGAGGTGATCGAGCTCGGCGAGGCCGGCGATGACCTGGACGCCATCCAGGCTGCGCTCGAGGCCTCCAAGACCGACGAGACCCGGCCGACGCTGATCGTGCTGCGCACCCGGGTTGGGACGCCCTCGCCCACCTGGACCGACAACCCAAAGGCCCACGGCAACCCTTTCAACGCCGAGACGATCGCCGAGGCCAAGGAGCAGATGGGCCTGCCCGCCGACAAGTCGTTCTACGTGCCCGACGAGGTCGCCGAGTTCTACCGCTCGGCAGCCTCCCGCCGCGCTGAGGCACACGCCGAGTGGACGGAGCGCACCGAGGCCGCCCCGGCGGCGGAACGCGACGCCTTTACAGCCGACTGGTCGGCCCGCCCGAACGGCGACGTCGCCGCCGCACTGCCCGTCTTCGGCCCCGACGATTCGCCGGCGACCCGGGTGGCGTCCCAGAAGGTGATCGACGCCCTGGCACCGCTCACGCCGTCGTTGTTCGTCGGCTCCGCCGACCTGTCGGGCAACACCGGCACCAAGCTCGCCGGTGCGGACTTCCAATCGGCCGAGCATCCGGCCGGCATGGCGATGCACTACGGGGTGCGTGAGCATGCGATGGCCGCCGCCTCGGTGGGCATGGCGCTGCACGGTGGCGTGTGGCCGGTCGGCGGGACCTTCCTGGTGTTCAGCGACTACGCCCGGCCCTCGGTGCGCCTGGCCGCGCTGTCCAAGGCCCGCGCGGTGTTCGTGTGGAGCCACGATTCGGTCGGAGTGGGCGAGGACGGCCCCACCCACCAGCCGGTCGAGCAGGTGATGTCACTGCGCACGATCCCCGGGCTCACCGTGTTCCGGCCGGCCGACGGCAACGAGACCGCTGCGGCGTGGGCGGCCGCCGCCCACGTCGACGGCCCCGTGGCGATGATCCTGTCCCGTCAGGGCACCCCCACCCTCAGCACCAGCGCCGATCGGGCCGCCGAGGGTGTGGCCAAGGGCGCCTACGTGGTCGCCGACCCGAGCGAGACGGACAGGGGTGATGCCCGGGTCACACTCGTCGCCACCGGCACCGAGGTGGCGGTGGCGATCGAGGCGGCCGAGGCGCTCGCCGCCGATGGCATTGGGGCCCGCGTCGTCTCGATGCCCTGCTGGGAACTCTTCGAGGCCGCTGGTCCCGCCTACCGGGCGGAGGTGTTGCCCGATGGTCGGCCGGTCGTTTCGGTCGAGGCCGGGGTCACTTTGGGGTGGCACCGCTGGGCCGATGCCACCGTCGGCATCGACCGCTTCGGCGCCTCGGCGCCCGGCGGAACCGTGCTCGACCGGCTCGGGATCAACCCGACGGCGGTCGCCGAAGCCGCCCGAGGCCTGCTCGACGATCGGTAGGCTCCACACCGGGCGGTACCCGCCCGACCGGGGACTCCCCCACCCCACGCACATGAGCACCGGAGACAACGTGAGCCAGCTGATCAAACTGCACGAAGACTGCGGACAGAGCCCGTGGCTCGACAACATCACCCGAGGGTGGATCACGTCGGGTGAGATGCGTCGCTGGATTGACCGGGGCGTGCGGGGCATCACCTCCAACCCGACGATCTTCCAAAAGGCGATGGCCTCGGCCGACTACGACGACGAGCTGGCGCGCCTCACCCGCAGCGGCGCATCGGTCGAGGAGGCCTACTGGCAGCTGGTCGGCAGCGACATCTCGGCGGCCGCCGACCTGTTGTCAGGCGTGCACGAGAGCTCGGGCGGCGTCGATGGCTGGGTGTCGGTCGAGGTGTCACCTGCGCTGGCCCACGACACCGAGGGCACGATCGAGGCGGCCAGGGAGCTGTCCCGCAACCTCGCCCTGGACAACCTGTACGTCAAGGTGCCGGCGACCGCTGAGGGCATCGAGGCGATCCGGGTGCTCACTTCCGAGGGCATCCCGGTCAACGTCACGCTGATCTTCGGCCTCGAGCGGTACGCCGACGTGATCGAGGCCTACCTGAGCGGGCTCGAGGCCCACAAGGGCACCCTCAGCCACATCTCCAGCGTCGGATCGTTCTTCATCTCCCGGGTCGACACCGAGGTCGACCGGCGCTTGACCGAGGTAGGCACCGACGACGCGCTCGACCTGCTGGGCACAGCGGCGATCACCCAGGGCAAGCTGGCCTACCAGCTGGCGATGACGGCGTTCAGCGGTTCCCGCTGGGATGTCCTTGAGGAGCGCGGCGCCAAGCTGCAGCGACCCCTGTGGGCGTCGACGTCGACCAAGAACCCCGAGTACCCCGACACCTATTACGTCGACTCGCTGATCGGCCCCAACACGGTCAACACCCTGCCGGAGGCCACCCTGGAGGCCTTCGACGATCACGGCAACCTGGTGTCCACCCTCGACGCCAGCCCGGAGGCAGACCAGAAGCGCTGGGAGCAGCTGGGCGAGCTGGTCGACCTCGACGAGGTATCGGCCAAGCTCGAGGCCGAGGGCGTGGCCAGCTTCGCCACGAGCTTCGACGAAGTGCTCGCCACGTTGGCCGAGCGCGTCGGCCCCTCGGTCGACGGATAGACCACCGACAGCGTGACCGATCGACCGGCAGGCTCCGGCGCTCCGGCCGACCGTGCCGTGCCACCCAAAGGATCCGGGCGCCCCGCAACAGGGGTGCTCTCCGACGCCACCGTGCACACCGTGCACACCGTGCACACCGTGCACACCGTGCACACCGTGCACACCGTGCACACCGAGACCACCGGGACCAACGCGACCGGCCCGCGCGTCGAGGCGATCCCGGGCGGCCTCGTCCGCCTCGGCGCTCGGATCGACCGGTGGCGCACTCCGACCGACCCGACCACCGGTGTGGAGCCTGCCCGTTCGTCCTCGCCGGGCTGGTTGCGC
>JACDJC010000549.1_pt1 | contig 42894 bp, 32 predicted proteins | sample 7454191 | NCBI WGS metagenome assembly JACDJC01 (sample SAMN14253291, study PRJNA609438) | sludge metagenome | isolation source: sludge after 25d culture with pyrite and EDTA | collected 2018-12-20
AACCTTCTTTTATGATCTTTAATTTCTGTTCCGGGGTGAATCGTCTAACTGATTTTCTTGCCATGATATTACTCCTTATAACAAGGTTTAAATCATAGCACTAAATCTTTTTAAAATTCCAATTTTGACTGAACCAATACATAAATACTTTCGAACTGTCTTACGGTCCAGCGAAGCTTCTCTGCTAATCGCGGAAATTGTCAGACCCTGTTCCTTTAGCTTAATAATTTCCATAAATTCCTCCAGTTTTACCATTGAATATCCTCCGGCTTATACTTAATCATTTAAATTGACTAATATTGTTTAAGTACGGAGGATATTTTTTTTTTCTTTATCAACTAGGGAATTTTATTTTCCACTTTTTGGGGAATTTAAGATTACGCGTCACAGACTCGGTTGGCAGCTTTTGCTTTGTTGTAAATACTGCGAACCGTTTTCTGGTCAAATGAAGTTCACTTGATAGTAGCGGAAATTGTCAGACCCGGATCCATTAGAATAAAAATTTCCATAAATTCCACCAGTATTATCATTGAATATCCTCCGGCTCATATTTAATCATTGAATTTGGCTAATATTGATTAAGTATGGCGGATATTTATTTTTTCTTTACTAACTGGGGAATTTAAGATAACGCGTCACACTTGACCAGTCTCCTTTTCGGGATCCATGTCCCATGTTAATGATACAGCCTTAAGCCTTTTACCACTCTACCTGGATAGTTAATAATCTGGGCAGTGATTTTCAACCGGCAATATACTAATAGTGTCTTTATATTCAAAAAACTTAAGAAAATACAACTTCTGAAAACAAACACATTACGGGAGATTACTATATTTCCTTTTTTTAATAACTATCAATCCCTGTATCCAAGTATTTAACTTGTTTCTGAATTCAGTTTGTGCAGAATTTGAGATAATACCTTCTTGATCTAGTTTTTCTATTTCATTATGGAAAATGTAATAAGCTCTTCTTAAATCATCCGTAGAAAAATTTTCCGTAGAGTATATCGGTTTCGCTAGAGTATAGTTCTTCCATTTTGTTAACTCAATATTTATACCTAAAGTGGTTGCATTTTTTAAAAGAAATGTCCCCGGAAATGGGGTTGAGATACCGATTGCTACGACACCTAAATTATGAGATTTAATTTTATAAGCAAACAAGAGAGTTTGCTCAATTGTTTCTAAAGTATCAGAGTGATGACCAATAATAAAAGAACATCTTGGCCTAATTCCATTTTCTAATAATTTATTAAAGTTATTATATAATGAACTAATTTTATAGTTTTTATTTGTTGAATTCAAAACACTCTGATCAACACTTTCGACACCAATATGTAAATGAGTACATCCATTTGAACTTAGAAGTTTAATAAATTTTTCGTCTAATTGATCTATACGGCATCTAGCTTCCCATTTTAGTCTGATTTTTGAATATTTTAAATATCTAAATAATCTTTTCAACCTATTCATATTTGTTGTAAAAGTATCATCAACAATGCTCACACTCTCTATTTTATACTTATTTGTATAGTAAAATATAAAGCTGTAAATCCACTCGGCAGAATACTCTCTATACGTTCTCCCTGAGTAAGCATTAGATGCACAAAATATGCACTTACCAGGGCATCCTCGACTTGTAAGTAAAAATATCGTCCTATTTGTTTTATCACGTTCTCTTAACAATACTTTAAAAGGAAGAAAATCAAGTTTTTTAATAAATTTTCTTTTGGGATTAATAATAAGTTTCTCTTTCTTTTGATATGCAAGGCCATCAATTTTTTCTATTGGAACATATTTAGGATATTTAATATGCTCTAGTAATGTAATAAGAGTGGATTCGCCCTCGAACATTACAACATAGTCACTCCCAATTCTAAAAGCTTCTTCTGGTAAAAATGATACGTGGGGGCCACCCATTATTATTTTTGTAAACGGAAAAACTTTTTTAATTATTGATATTATATTATTTGAAAGTTCAATATTTTCTGTATAAGTCGAAATACAGACGGCTATAAGATTATTCGAAAATTTATTTAATTCATTAATAAATTCTGATTTTGTATAGTTTCTGGAATAAAAATCAAATAGTTTGACTTCATAACCATGTGTTATTAAAAACGACTCTAAATTTAATAAAGAAAAACTAGGATAATTAATCCGATCTAAAATATGTTCTTTTATTAGAGTATTATCTGTACCAGTATTCAGTAAAATTATTTTATTGTTTAAATTCATTTTAAAAAAAATGGGAGGGGTTTATGCCTCCCATCCTCCTAACTTATGCAACCACTGCTGTAATAGCCATTCCTGCGACAACTACTAAATTTCCACCACAAGCTGCGGCGGCTACAATAATTGGCATTCCACCGGCAAGGTTAGACATCTCTGTTTCATTGAGTTGCTTTGGAGTTACAGCAGACGGGTCAATGAATACTTCATCTTTCATAGGTCTTTTCCTCCATTATAATGGTTTGGGTTCATTCCCAACCAACATTTCTTGTCGTAGTTCAGGGCAAATCTATTATTTATTAATTTTATATTAGTTTTTTTATCCTATTATATCCCATCATTATAAATAATATCGGCAATCCCAAGATAACAATACCTGGTATATAGATAAATAATGAACTGTGTTTATAAACATTTGAGCTCAGGTAAAGAATATCAATTAAATAGAAAAATATTGAATTAAGTAAACTGATAATCCAAAATTCTATCAGTGCTCCCGGTGAAATTCCAAAATCATATATAGCAGCATATTTATTTTTAAATAAAGAAAACGATGCAGAATATCCCGTTACCAATACTGTCATTATAATAATGCTGAAAAATACAAGAAAAAACCTAAACAACGTTTCAATTAAAGTAATCGATACAAAGTTAAACAGCGAGTAAAATGATAATATCGGAAATAAAACAATAATCGAACAGAACAAGTTAATTTGAAATCTGGTAAAGAGAAATTTTAAAGTTGAAGGAAACAATCTTTTAATCAGATATATATTACTTTTTTCAAATCCAATAGAATTAATAAACAATAAGCTAATTACATATGGAGGTATGATATATAAAAGGTATAAAGTAAAATCTATATTTGATTTTTGTTCAAAAGGATATAAAGTTAAGATTATTATAGATAAGAAAAATAAAATTAACTTTAACAGAAAAAATGGCTTACGTATTAAAGTAAGTATATCTTTAATAATGAATGGTCTGATTTTTATGGGAATAATCGACAAAAAATTATTTATCCTGTTATAGGTTATAAATGATATCGATTTTTGACAGACCACCTTTGATGTTGGATAAAGATGTATATTTTTGTAAGACACTTTTAATAATTTTATAGTTTGATCAAATAATAAAATCAAGATTAATATTAGTGGTATTAAAAATGAAAAAGCAATCAATAAGCTGTTGTTATTGCTTACAATAATATTATGTACCAAATGAGCCGGGGAAAAATAAATATTATAATGATTAGTATTTAACCAAAATAAGAATTCATTAAGAAATATATTATTGTCCTTTAGTACCCGAACGGTAACAGCAAATAAAATTATAGATCCTAATATAATATTAACAAATAAGCGTTCGGGTTTCATTTTTTTGAGTATTCGTTTTAACAATAGAAATAGAAGAATCCCAAAAAAATATATTAAGAAGGAAATCCATAAATAGGAAAATACATATAACATGATCTGACTTGTTTGCGAAAAAGATAGAATTGCTATATATAAAATTAACGGTAACGTAAAGTAGAAGCTGTTCTTAAGAATTATCAATATTGCTTCTATTAGTCTATAATAAACTAAATCATCGATAATAGTGGGGAGTTTTAAAAAATGAATATTTTCATTAATAGTAATATCAAAGATCATATTCATGCCGACAAGCATACCCATAAAAAATAAATACGCTAAGAATAAGTTGCATACAAATTCTCTGTAAACGATATAGTCCGTCAAATTTAATGCAATTGAATGCATTATTTCGGGTAACTGGAAAGGCAAAACATAAAACAAAGCAAAATACAACAATACAATAATTGCATGGGTTATAATTATATGATTAATAGATAGTTGGCTACCAAACAACAGCCTAAATACAAATGAATTTCTATAATGATTTATTAATTTTGTTTTATATAATATTATTACACTTTTTGTAATTTCATTCAACAAATGCCTCGTCCTCTACTAATAATGTATACAAATTTTCAAGTGATTTATTTGTTTTTATCTTATTAAACATATTTTCCAGTAAAGATAAAGTACCCTTAAATATAATTCTACCATGATCGATCACAACAATCACATCAGAAATTCTTTCTGCAATTTCAAGCTGATGCGTAGCAAGAACAACAGAAGTACCTTTTGATTTAATATTTTGCATCAATTGTATAAATAGTTTGACGCCAACCGGATCGAGATTGTTTGTGGGTTCATCCAATATAACCAACTTTGGTTCGTTGATCATAACCCCCGCTAGAGCTATTCTTTTCTTCAAACCAGAAGAATATTTGTCTATAAATTTTGTTTCACCTTTATCAATATTAAATAAGATGAATAAATCGTTAATCTTAGTTTTTAGTATTGTATCATCGTTAATCCCATATAGCTGTCCCAAATAGGTTAAATACTCGAATGGTGTAAAATTATCAAAAAGATTCGGATCTTCTGTAAGAAAACCAATAGTTCTTTTTATATTTCTTAATTGGTCTTGATTTGCTTTTGTCAGACAAATAGAATCAAAATGAACTTCCCCCTGTGTCGGAGCCAGTACAGTTGCAATAATTTTAAGAAGCGTGGATTTCCCTGCTCCATTATGACCTAAAACAGTTACTATTTGACCTTGTTCAAGATTAAAACTTACATCTTCAAGAGCAAACGTCTTGTCATCGTAAGTTTTAAATATGTTTTTCACATTTATCATTTTAACTCACTTATTTATTACTAATCCATATCTACTCCAACAACTCTTGAACCTAGAGGAAGTCAACAATATTTTCCCAAAAAATGGATCTGATAACACTGCTCCCTTTTCTGAGAATTTATCTAATATAACCCAATGAAAATCTGGAAAATTTAATAGTTTTAGTTTATTTAAAAAATCAGTTATTACATAAACAGGAAAAAATACAATCGTCATTAATGAAATCTGATCTATAGTATCATATCTTTTCATCAACAATATTATGTAACTATCAGGGTTTAATTGATAAAAATTTTCGAATTGTCGTATAGAAGCGAATCTATAACCAGTCGTATTAAATCCTGTACTTTCAATAATTCCTGACATAGATTTCATGTCCAAAGAAAAATTATAATTAATAATCAAATCATCAGCTATAGTTTCAATAATTTTCAACCTTTTAAAAAGCATTTTTATTGTTGCTAAACCACAACCTTCAATACTAGATTGATAAATAATGTCATTTTCATTACCTTTAATATTTTTAATAAAATATAGACGACCTAATACTGATCTTAAAATTATTAACTTATTTGGATATTCTATTAAAAGAAAAAAACTAAAAGTATATAGGATTATCAATAATAAGTAACAAGTCAAAAATATCAGATAAATATCGTTCATTTTTTTATCAATCTAATTTTGGTATAGGTATGATTAATATATCCTTAATAAAATTTTGTGGACACCAAACTGAAAAGCCGGATAATTCATCAATTTTTAAGAGCAACCCTTTATTATCATCAATCATTAATATTTTATTTACAGTTCCTGCATAACTAATCTCATTCAAACATGTCAGTACAATCCTTTCATTTAGATAACTTTCTAAGCTATTCATATAAACTCCAATATATTAATCGAATTGATCTACTTCTTGAATAACATCTAGTTCTAATAGTAAGTTAATAATTTTAATAATTTCATTCATTGTAATATTACTATATTTTGGTTTTAATTTGCTGAGTATTTCCTCTTGGTTATAACCATAGTCAATTAGTACAAAGATGTCCGCTTTTTCATTTGTTAAGAAGACTTCTCTTTGAGTAAATGGATTAGGTACTTTTATATAATTTTCGAATCTTATCCATGAAGTTGCTTTAATTGATAAATTATTATAATAGGTTTTCATAATTGTTTTGGCAAATAAACATTTTTTAAAAGTTTATGATATCTTTGTTTTATTAATTCACAATATGGCGTTTTGTCTTTTATTTCATAAGATAATGCTCTACAATCACCAGCACATATGTATTTGAAACAACATTCTTGGCATTCATCGATATTATCAACATGAATGCTTTGTCTAAAGTCTGCAATTGAGTTGTTATAGTAAATTTCCTCAAGGCTTGTATTAAATAAATTACCTAGACTCAATTCAGGTCTATTTAATGCCGCACAAGGATAACATTCCCCTAATTCATTTATGAAAAGAATACTTCCACCAGCACCACAGCAAGCTCTTTTAATTGGATTTAATAAATTAAGAGATGGATCAAAAAATGGATCAACGATTGGCATCTTAATATTGGTTGAATTGGTGTTTGCTTTTGTTAATTCCATGTATATTTTAATTAATTTATCATATTGTGAATATACCTTTTCTCTAAAATGTAGAGATAAAAACTCTGAAGAATCAAATCGATCATTGTTGTTGTTGGACGGAATTTTAGGCTTAGTGATATATATTAAATCAGCATCTAATGAAATTGCAAATTTAAATAAATCTGGTATTTGGCTTACATTTTCTGGATGAGGTGTAAAAGAAATACATTTTTTTAAACTGCTATTCATCCTATGCAATATTTTAAAAATGTTCACCGCTCTTTTAAATGTACCGGTACCACGTATTCTATCATTCGTACTAGAGTTTATTCCGTCAATAGAAATTTGGATGTATGATAAATATCCAGAAATAGATTTAATAAGTTCCTCATTTTCAGTTTGACCATTTGTAACCAATACAATTTCCCAATCGAAGCTATCTTTTGCATACTGCAATATCTCTAATAGATTTGGATGAAGCAATGGTTCACCACCGGAGATATTTAATCTTTTCGGTTTTAATTTAACAAGATTGCTTATAATAAACTTTGCATCTTCAAAAGAAATTGGTTTACTTTTTTTTTCTTTGTGTAAAAAACAATGATCACATGATAAATTGCAAGTAGACAGAATATTAAACCATACGTTTATTAGTCCTAATTTTGGGAGTTCATCATTCTTTAATTCTAATTTCTTTTGTTTAACTTGATTTAAATTGTTATCGTCCTTATAAGTTAAACTTGTATCTGATGAAAATTTTATAAAATTATTTTCTTCAAGCTGACAAATGAGGTTTGTGATCGAATCTTTTAATGCATCTTTTGGGAGAGAATAATTCTTTGCTGCTAACCTTATCAATTCATTGATATTTAAATGACTAGATTTAATTTGTTCATAAATCCATTTTCCTGTTGTTGACGTTTTGAGCCACAAAGGTTTTTCAGGCACTATTATAATAACTGTATTGTTGTCGTATTCCAAATACAGAGGATTCTTTTCAATGACATTTATTTTACTTTCATTAATCATAATGTTTTACTCACTTTTTTTGGACACTCATTTTACACTCAATTACTTCTTTTATCCATAATTGTATTCCCCTTTTAAAATCTGAGAGGTTAATTTTAGAAATAATATTATCTCCTTTTAACTTTATTTTATCAAAATTAAAATAATGATATGCATTTCTTAAATCCTCTATGGAGAAGTTGTCGGTATAATAAATTGGTTTTCGAGTTGTATAATTTTTCCAATTAGAATTTAAAAACTTCATTCCATTCAATTTAGAATTTTCATATATTTTTGTTCCTGGAAATGGAGTTGCTATTCCAACATAGGTTAAACCTATTCTTGCGGCTGAGATTTCAGATGCAAAGATTAAAGTCTTATCAATCGTTTCTTTTGTGTCTTTTGGTAAACCTATCATGAATGAACATTCAACTCGTATAGAATATTTATAACATAATTTTATAATCTCTAAATTTCTTTCGTGAGTAATACTTTTATCAATAGAGTTTAATATTTTCTGATCACTACTTTCAATTCCAAGGTGTATTGACTTACAACCATTCTGAGCAAGAAGCTTTATTAAAGATTCATCTAAAGAGTCAGTTCTACTTTTGCAGGTCCATATGTAATTACATTTATTAAATTCAAGAATATTAAATAAATGTTTTACTCTTCTCTTGTTTACAGTAAAGGCGTCATCCATAAAATCTATAATTTTAAATTTATTTATTTTGTTGAAATAATAATATAGAAGAGAAAATATCCATATTGCAGAGTGCATTCTGAATTTTTTACCATTGAATTCTCTTGATGCACAAAAATTACATTTCCCTGGACAACCACGGCTTGAAACTATAGACAGGGTATCTGAATAAACTTGACTATGTGCAATGAGGTAATAAGACGGGAGAGGTAAACAGTCAAGTCGATTTACGTACCCAATATTATCTGTATGGACTATTTTCCCTTCTCTATTTTTAAATGATATTCCCCTGAGTTTATAAGGACTTATAATATTTGGATATTTTATATGTTCTAATAAAGGAATTATTTTTGATTCACCCTCACCTCTTACAATAAAATCGATATCATTACTTTCCAATCCCTCATTAGGTTTAAACGAAACATGTACACCTCCCAAAATAATTTTTGTTTTTGGCAATGTTTGTTTAATAATATCTGCTATCGAAATTGCTAAATGGAAACTTTCAGTATATGTTGAAATACCTATAGCTAATATATTCTGCGAGTCTTTTATCAATTTTTCAGTAAATATTGACTTACTAATAGATTCAGAAAAAAAATCAAACAAAGTTACATTGTAACCGTGCATAGATAACATTGAAGCGATATTAAGTAAGCCATATGGTGGATAATTATATTTTTCTCTGAGACTTTCTTTGAAACAGCCATCCAAACCAGTGTTGATTAAAATAATTTTATTTTTTCTCATATGATTAATCCGTATATCAAAAATATTTATAACTAGAATGTTTTAGTTTCCAATGCTAAAATATGATAAGTTCATTCAAGAATGGACCTTTGAAATAAATTATAGGTTTATTAAGTAGAAAAATCAACAAGAAAACATTGCATTTTTTGATTGTAAATTTTGATGGTAATTATTGACTAAACAATCTATATAAAATTTATTCTGAAAATTTCCTCCTGTATTCATCAGGACATTTTCCCTGATATTTTTTAAAAACCTTAATGAAATAACTCTCATTATTGAAACCCACTTCAATTGCAATTTGGTACAATTTCTTGTTTGTTGTTTTTAATATAATTGCCGCATACAGACACCTTATTTTATTAAGGTAGGACACTAACGTATAACCTGTCTCACGGACAAAAACAGACCGTAGCGTATGGTAATTACAACCAAGCGTATTTGTAATTTCCTTAACACTTTGTATCTCTTGATATTGTGTGTGGATAATCTGTTTGGCTTTTTTAACTGTGTTTTCCATTTTGGACTTTTCTAAAAAAATATATTTTCTACTTCAGAGCTCATTGGTATTTTATCCGTCATTGACGATGAGAACTATATTGCCTCCCTTGCAGGGTTATGAATAGATTTTGTTTATTCCAATTTACACATGACTCTCTATCCAAAAAGATCCATAAAGAACAAACAGTTCCGTCAAGTCAAACACAAAAGACCACACACAAACCAAACGGCCGATAAATAATCCAGTAAGGCAGAGCAGTAGGCAGGATTAAAAAATACTTTACAAATTGACTTATAAAAGTATAAAACCAAACGGGCAGGATGTCAATCGATTTAAAATTTTATCTTACAAATAACAAAAATATTGAACTCCACCATTAATATATGTCCAAAAAAGTCACACTAATTATCCAGCACAGAGCGGATTTTTTTCTTCATCTCTTCAATTGTGTATGGTTTCGAGAGAAAACTAATTCCTTTTCTTAAGGTTTCCCCATGAAGCATTTGACTGTCTGTATAACCAGATGTTAAAATTATTTTAATTTCCGGGATCATCGCTCTTATTTTTTTTGCCAGCTCTTCTCCGCCCATTTCAGGCATCACAATATCCGAAAAAAGCAGATCCACCCTTGTATCAGGATCATTGTCCCGCATCATATCCAGCGCTTTCACCCCATTCTGCGCTTCCATTACATTGTATCCAAGAATCTTTAAGTAAGAGCAGGCCAGATCGCGTACATCTTCATCATCTTCCACGACCAGAATGGTTTCACTCACTACAGATTTTGAATCACTAATCTCATAAAATGTATCCGGACTTGCTTCCTTCTCTGTCGCCTGCCAGTATATTTTAAAAACCGATCCCTTGCCAACTTCGCTTTCCACATAAACGCTACCGTCATTTTGTTTTACAATCCCATAAACGGTGGAAAGGCCAAGTCCAGTTCCCTTATTCTTTTGTTTTGTGGTAAAGAACGGTTCAAATATTTTATTTTTTGTTTCTTCATCCATTCCGACACCCGTGTCTCTCACGGATATCACTACATGATTCCCTTTTTTGCTGCCCGGATGCATTCTTACAAAAGGCTCATCCAGTTTTACCTGCTCTGTGCCAATGGTGATTTTTTTGTCAGCATTAAGATTTTTATTTTGGTTGATCGCATAGGTCGCGTTGATCACAAGGTTGACCAAAACTTGTTCGATCTGCCCGGGATCGGCTTTTATATGAGAAACGTCTTCTTTTAAACATGTCTCAATTTGAATATCTTCACCGATTAATCTTCTCAGCATATTATCCAGATCCAAAATCAATTTATTTATGTCTATGATTCTGGGCTCGATAACCTGTTTTCTGCTAAATGCCAGTAGCTGCCGGGTAAGTCTTTCCGCGCGTTTACCGCCTCTGACGATATTCATCAAATCACCATACGCCGGATTGGTGGGATCCATTTTCATCAGCATCATATCCGCGTATCCGTTAATCGCCGTCAGAATGTTATTAAAGTCATGCGCCACCCCGCCGGCAAGCAGACCGATCGATTCCATTTTTTGAGCTTGCAAAAGCTGCTGCTCGAGTTTTTTTCTCTCTGTAACATCCCGCATGATCCCCTCATAAGCCACAATTTTTCCTGTTTCGTCTTTAACTGCGGTTGTGGTCTCAAGAACAACTAATTTTTGACCGTCCTTTGACTTCAGAGTTAATTCGAAATCCCGGACATGACCATGCTTTTCCAACATTTTATGGTATTGCACTCTTTGTTCCGGATCATAAAAAAGTTTTTTCGAAATATCAACCTGCCTGAGCTCATCAATGGAAGAGTACCCGAACAAACGCGCTCCTGATGGATTTATATCTATTATTTTGCCTTCCGGCGTGCTGATAAAAACAACATCCTCAGAACGTTCAAAAAGCGTACGCAGCCGTTCCTCTGTGCGTTTTCTCCTGTCATTGACCTTCTTGCGTTCCAGCGCGCCATCAAACAGTCGTCCAGCGTTTTTAACCAGGTGAATGGTCGTTTGCGGCCATCTCTTTTCTTCTTTAACCGAATCAATTCCTACCAGGCCAATCAACCTTTTTTTAGAGATTATGGGCGCGATTATTAAGGATTTGACACCTTCCACACTAAAAATAGCTCTTACCGTACTCGCGGCCGGAGGCAATTCATTTATAGCGGAAAATTGTATTCTCCCATCACTTTGAATCGTATTCATAAACCAGCTAAAGTCATCACTGTTTACACGTTCATGCCTGCTGATTTTTGGATTAATCCCTTCCCCGCACCATTCGTACGCAATTTCCAGATCAGCGCCATGGTTCCGAAATACATATATATAGGCGCGATCTGCGCTTGTAAATCCAGCCAATAAATTTAGACTCTGGCGAATCATATCTTCTATCTTTTCAGGAGGAAGCGCGATAAACCGCATCGCTAAGGAGCTGATAAGACGTTCGACCTGCATCGTCGATTTTGTCAGCGCGAGCTCGTGATTCAGATCCGATAACTGAGAAGAGGTATCTATATTCACAATATCGTCATTCTCATCCAACCGGGAATGTATAATATTTCCTTTTCCCGCTCCCAATCCGAAATATCTGACATACATCCCCACCAGATTGGCCATAATCAGAAAGAAATTCACGTAAACAATTGAATCCATCTGAATGCCATTATTTCCAATATTTATGAAATTGTACACAATAAAGATGAGCCAGCCGGCAGCATTGGCTGTTTTTATTCTGAATCGGAATAGCAAATATCCTGATAGAATCAGAATCATCAAACCACTGTGGTAAAATACGGCGTTATCAACAGGAACTTTTAAATTTAGGAAGGAAAGTACCCCTCCCGCGATAACAAGAAACGCGACCTGAGCCACATCCGCGCTAATCTTACGATATTGACCGATTGTCAGCAAATAGACGGCAGCGGAAAGAATTCCCAGAAGCGCGTATGCTATAAACAACAGATTTCTGACTGGAGAAGAAGTGAAGCTTAAATTTAAAAAGAAAAATATCAGCAAAAAAATAAATATTGAAATCAGCCCGCCGGTCATTGATAAACCAGCCTTTTTTCGGAATGTGCCATCTGAAAACAATGCCATTAATTTTACCCCAGATTCACCGGTTTCAGATCAATATGATCCCTTAGTACACGGTAGATTCGTCCGTGAGTTTGATTAAATTGAGTTCCTTCTCACCTATCTCTGCAATATCATCTTTATTGTTTTTGAATATTGTCCGGCCTTTAAATGCAGAAAATAAATACCGCTCGCGGCTTTTTGTCCTGTATTGTTACTGCCGTCCCAGATAATCTTATGATATCCGGCTTCCATAAATTCATTGCCATAAATATTTTTTACCCGTCGGCCAAGTATATCATAGATATCAACAGATACTATTCCTTCGATTGGCAGTTCAAACCTGACATTGGTTTCGGGATTAAACGGATTCGGGTAATTCTGATTCAGTTTAAACGCTACCGGCAGCTCAAGAAAATCAGCTGACACACCGTCTAAATATGATTTTGAACCCACAACAAGACGGTAATTTTTCTCTGACCGATCGGTCTGAATTATTCCGTTCGGATAAATAATTTTTGATTCCGGCGAAACCAATATCCATTCATAATATTCCGGAAGATTAACGGGATCAACTTGTATTTCGGTCGTTCCGGAAAAGTTACTGACCACCCGAAAATCAAAGGAATACCCTTCCTCCTCAGGAGTCCTGAAATCTCCCATGAATTTACCCGGATCATTTTCATCTTCCGATTCGAAGAACAGGGAGACATAATCACCAATTACCGGCGGCTCCGGAATATCCAATCGGTCTCTTGCATTCAAAGCTCCCGATCGCGCTCCGGCATAATTATTTTCATCTTTGTATTTACCTTTATTTGCTTTTACAAGAAAATGCCATTCGTTCCGGGCGGTTTCAACCTGATTCGTTTTTGCTTTCGTAACAGCAGCCTCAACAGCGGGAATATTTAACACCGTATCATTCATCGCGTAAACCGCGTATCCTTTGAACGGTTGAAGATCAGAAGCTGCTTCCCACCCGGTTCCATTATAATAGTTGAGTGTCCCGCCCTGAATCGCGGATGTATTTATTGCAGCCCAGTCAACCCGGAAAGCAAACGGATTACCGATCATATTCCACCCTTTTTTGAGTGTAATTGAATAATCGCTTCCCGTATTTGATGACTGACAATTCTCAAGATCGAGCTGTGTTTGTTCTTTTGTAATCAGCCAAAATGCCTTGCCCGTCTGAACAATTTTATTCATATCGGTTAATTCGACATATGATTCACTTGAAATATCCCAGTCAAACAATCTGTATTTTGAATTATCATATTCACCAAGATCATCCAAAAGTAAATCTTTGAGCATTTTACCACCGGTGTTAGCCGGAAAAGAAATCTTTTGATACGTGTTTTGCTGAGTAAGTCCCGGAAAATTCATTGCAGGTATCGAAACAGTGGCAACCGCCGGATTTTCCGAACCATTCTCCGGATAATGACTTTTTCCCCCTCCGTGAACGGCTTCAAAATAATACTCCAGGCCTCTGGATGTGATGTATTGCCCATCAACCTGGACTGACCAGGTATCACCGGAAAGTTCGGTAAGCGATAACCGTTGAAAATTGGACTCCCCACCCTTACGGAAATACAAATCTACCGATTCGACTTCGGTTTCATCATCAGAAATACCAATTTGAAAAGTATATGTACTATCCGTGGTCAATAAAACCGCAGCCGGGTTGAATACAAAATTTGCCGGCGTATCATCGATTTTTCCCCATCCTGTCAGCGCGACAGGTAACGGATTATTGGCTGTATCATTACTGTAGATGAGAAGATCGGCTGTTTTTTGTCCTGCTGTTAAAGGAGAAAAATATATCTTAAAATTCTGCGGATCGCCATCCATTGTTAAAACGATTGGAAAAGTCTGATCCTCTAATGAGAATTCAGCCTTATTCAATCCGCTGAATCGGACGCTGTCAATCACAAGATCATCAGTTCCATAATTTGAGATGTTTATTTCCCGCGTATTTTCCAGACTGATCAGAACTTCTCCAAAACTGATTTCTCCATTATGATCCGATACAATTAAGGATTTGCCGGTGGTGAAGGATTTTCCTTTTAACAAGACGTTTACCCTTGAATTTTCCGGATCATTCGTTACAATCGTAAGATTCGCCAACCGATCACCACCGTTTGCGGGTGTGAATTTAACCGCAATCGTATCGGATCCATTATTCTTTTGAACAGAGAAAGGCGCTTGCCCCCGCGTTATCATATAATCTTCCGCGTTAAGTCCGGATATGATGGTGCTGTCAATAAACAACTCAGCAGACCCGCTGTTGGTGATCAACAGATGAACTGTCGTGTCTGAATCTATATGAACGGTGCCGAAATCAAGCTCCAGGGTATCGATCACCATTACCGGAGCAACGGCCAGGCCTTTGAGCGGTAATCGTATTGTTTCCAGGATATGATCATTACTGGTAATTTTTAAAACCGCTTCCTTATTCCCGTCTTCCGTTGGAGCAAACCGGAGCGTTATCTGATGGGGATCGCTGCTTACCGGCAGACTAAATGCTCCTCCACCGCTAAAAATCGAAAATTCCCCCGCATCTTCGCCCTCGAGCTCCGTTCCCAGTACTTCCAGATCATTTGTCCCGATGTTGCTGACGGTGACCGTCATAACCGAGTCGCTGCGTAGCTCAATCGCTCCAAAATTCAGGGAATCCGGAGTGACTGAAATATCCGGCTGGAGAGCCACACCTTCAAGAGCGATGGCAGTGACGGGTTTGAATGGATCATTGCTGTTTATATTCAGCTGAGCATTTTTCACTCCTTCGGAAACAGGATGGAAATTAATGACTATTTGATGCGCGGGATCATCGGGCTCAATCGTAAAGGCTCCCGCACCACTGACAATAGAATAGTCATCCGCACTGGTGCCTGCAACCTCAGTACTCAGAACTTCAAGGGGAGAATTACCATCATTACCGATCGAAATCAGCATCACGGAATCCCTGTTCACGATAATATCTCCAAAATCCAGACTGTCATTATCAACTGTCAGGTAAGGCGCGATCCCTGATCCATTAAGTTGAATTTTACGAATGGCCTGATCCGGATCATTGCTGTAAAAATCAAGCGATGCCGAAAAATCTTTTATAGTATCCGGCAGAAATTTAACCTGAACTTCAATATTTGGGCCGCCAGCTGATAAAATGAACGGTGCCGGATTATTGAGAATTGAAAAATAATCTATATCTAATCCATAAATTCCGATGGAATCGACTTGTAAGTCGTCGTTGCCCGAATTTAGTACATACGCGGACAATTGCGGGCTGTCTTTTACGGCAATATTTCCGAATTTAACCGAATCCGGGGCAACAGTAATATTCGGAGCAAGTCCGGTTCCCCTCACTGTGACATCCAGCCGGCTGCGGTCCGGATCATTACTGTATATGGATAGAATGCCGTCATAGTTTCCATAATTATCAGGCATAAATATAACATGAAAATTCATTAAACCGCCGGGGGCAATGGTCCCGGATGTGGTGTCTGAGCTGAATTCTGGTAAAGATGCTTCAATGTTGCTTATTTCCAATGTATCCTGGCCGATATTAAAGATACTCAATTCTTCCGATCCTGATTCACCTACTTTAATTTCGCCGAACAGAATTAAATCCTGTGCTACCTGGATTTGTGGAATCACACCCGTTCCACTGAGAGGGATCGAAGTGTTGCCGCTGTTGCTCGTGAAGTCAAGTCCTGCGGAGTATGCTTTTGTCCCATCCGGAGTAAAATTTATGCTGACAACCAAACTATCCCTGGGATTTAAAGAAAATGGACTGACATCTATAGAAAACACCGAGGGATCAGTCCCGGAGAGTGCGATAGCTGACACTGCCAGTAGGGAGTCGCCATAATTTTTTACGGTTACGGTTTCTGTTTTTGTGCTATCCCGGCGAACCTTACCATAATCAATCGACTCTTTTGTTATAAATAGCGGTTCGTACCAAAAACCGGCATCCGGACCGCCATAAGCGCCCATATCATTTCTTGTCAATTTGTGAGAAGGCGGAAAATAAAGATCATTATAGGAAACATCCGGATCTCCCATGTCAATGCAGGCTGAATTTTCAAGAAGTTTAAAAGTCGTATTATCTTCAAAATACGGATCTTCAACAAGGTTGCCTATGTTCCCCGTACCTGAATAACCGAATTGAACAGCGCTATATGTTACCGGTAAGCCAAGCGGAGTGATTTGATTATTTGTAGGATTTGAAACATAATTATAAAATACGATAGAATTTTTGACGGTAACTGTCCCATCAGCTTTATAAACACCGTGCAATGCGTTATAGACAATGGTAGAATTGATTACATCGACGACATCTTTACTATTCTGGAGGTAAATTCCCCAGGAAGTCTGATATGACACCACTGTATTATTAACGGACGCGATTCCGTTATTCGCATAGATTCCGTTTCGATTGTTCGTACTAATGCAATTTCTGATAATGGCTTGACCTTCATCATCTATTAGAATACCATCGCTGCCATTATTCTTTATTGTGCATTTGAACAGAGTCGTTGTTTTTCCCCGAACATTAACCCCTTTTCCTCCATTGCTGGAGATATCTGAATTTCTAATTGTCAGATCTATATCCGCATTAGTCTGAACACCATAATCTCTACCGTTCTGAATCCTGCAGAACGCCATTTCAGACCCTGCATAGGCAGACTTAAAATTTATACCGGTCCAGCCATTCACATTTGAGGGATCACTCTTGAAAATAATCGAATCATCAGCGGTCCCTACTGCTTTAAAAATACCTTCTACGTTAAAATCAAAATCACCGTTAAATAAGACCGATACACCCGGCTCGATGGTTAGATTACCACTTTAATGTTGCCTGTTATATGATAAGGCGACCCGGCAAGGGTCCAGGTTTCAGCGGTTATGGTTCCACTTTTGTCGGTTGCAAATAGATTACCGGCCATTAAAATAAATAGTAGAGCTGTAGAAAATTTTCTCATATCAATTACCGTTCGTCAAATATTATCTGTTTTGATTCTTTACTCACCGGTAGTTACTCAGGGCCAGTCCGGCGGCGATGTTAACGGTTTTTTACCGTCGGAATCTCCCCCACCGCTTCCACCGGCAATAATCGCTATTGTGCCGAGAAGAACAGCTCCCCCGGCTCCTATCCAGATCCATTTTTTATTACTTTTCTTTTCCGGAACAGACGCTGCCTCCTGAACACTTATTTCTGTTCTTACGACCTCAACCAGTTCAACAAAAGCAGGAGGTTCATCTTCGATCGTCGGTTGATACACAGGCTCCATTTCCAGCAATTTTCTTATGAACTCTTTTGCGGTATCCGGATAGCCTTTCGCAAGAAGAGACTGCGCCACAATTTTATATGCCAGTTTTTGATCTTCCATCGAATAATCATTTGATTTCAGGCATTCTTTTACCAGATCAATCGCTTCATCAAACCGGCCTTCATAGTACATGGTCTGTGCCGCACTCAGCATTTTTGCGCATGCCTGTTCACTTTCCTGGGCATGAAGAACCGAGGTGTTGTCTATAACCGGTATCATAAGCTGAAATGTCAGAAAGCTTATGGAAAGCAGGACAGAGATAAATGATTTCAGATTCAAACTATTTCACACTCCTTCAATATGCATACAGACTTATTTCTATCATGAACGATTCGAAATGTTAAATCATATACTCACCGTATAAATTGAAACGGCCCGAACATATATTAACCGTTTCTCTTGAGTATAAATTTTTGGAAAATTCTGCCTTCTTCGTCCACGAGTATTTGTTTTTCCCCGCCGATCAGCACATAACCATCTTTTTTGACAGCAATTGTGTGCATTCCGACCCGCAGTTTAATTTCTTTCGGTGTCATCTCACCGGTATTTTGCCCGTCAACAATGATTTCCCCCCAAACAGGCTTGCCATCCGAATCGAATGCCGAGACACTCACATTGACAATTTTATTAAAATCCACAGAAAATTTCACTGTTTCTTCATGCTCAATAAGTATTTCCTTTTCACAGACTCCCAGGGATGGATGAACCACTCTTACCATATGTTTTACCGCCGGCAACTGAACCATATATTTTAGATCAGTATCTTTTCTCATTTGTTTACCGTCAATATAAATTGTGCCCCATGGCTTCACATGAACTTCAAGATCACCCATTAACCGCTTAAGTTCGCCAAAAAACTTGCTTTCCTGATCTTCACTGACGGTAATCGACCCTGATGACCCGGAGTACCCATCTTTCTTTATTGAAATATCGTGCTTTCCGGGTGATACGGATTCTAATGTGAATGGCGTTAGCTGTCCTTTGAGTTCTTTCCCATCCAGCGTCACCAGCGCGTCAGACGGCTCTGAACTTATCGTCAAAGAACCCGCTTTTTTTATCAGAGCTGCCATCACGTCGAAAGACTGATTTGGTCTGACAACCACTTTTTGCGAATAATCAACATATCCATTCCGGCGAAGTAGCAATTCATATTCACCTTCCGGGTACTGATTACCGGTATACGGAGTTTTCCCCACGAAGCGATTATTTATTAATATTTCCGCTCCCTCCGGATTTGATTTCACACTCAAAACCCCATACTTTTCGGGAATTTCGGAAATATTATTGATTTTTGTCCTAAGCCTGAAATTGAGAGGCGCGTTTTTACCTGCATCTGCATAGAATTGAAAAATTTCAGATTCATAACCGGGATGAGATATCTCTATGGAATGATCGCCCACGGTCAAACGAAGTTCAGAAATCTTTTCACCCGAAATCATTTTTCCGTCAAGTTGAATTTCGGAATCCACCGGAAGAATGTTTAGTGAAACATCAGCAGCCGGCGTCAAATTGAATATAAATGCGTTCTTGTGATCCTTTTCAACGGCCACGGCAGTATCAATATCAAAAAATCCGCTTTTATTCAGTCGCAATTTTAACATCCCGATTCCGGATTTAAACTCATTTAGAGGAGTCACCCCTATGGGGATTTCATCTACAATCACACTGGCCTGCCGCGGCGAACTGTCAATTGCCACCATTACCTTATCAGGGTCACTTTTGAACCATGGAATATTATCAGGGAACAATAGAAACGCGATCACAAAAAGCAGTAAAATGATTAACCCGATCGCGGCGAATTTACCGGCCGAATGTTTACTTTTTCCATAATTTATAGCCTCGGATAAGATATCGGTTTCGAGGCTGCCCCGGTAATCCAGAGCGCTCTGAGACTCGGCTTTTTTATCACTAACCCTGTTTTTTTCTGAATTTTGAGTATCATAAGTTATACGGCTTGTAAAATTGGATTCGAAATAATCAATGGCATCACTCAGTTCTTTCACACTCTGGTACCGTGTATCCGGGTCTTTGGCAATGGCTTTCATAACAATATCATTTAACCCGGAAGGAATTTTTGGATTGTAACTGGTAGGGGGTGGAAATTCTTTGCGTACAATCGTCTCACGAATATCAAAATCCGTGTGACTCTCTTTAAATGGCGTTTTCCCGGCGAGCATTTCATAAAGAGTAATGCCCAGGGCGTAGATATCGCTTCTGGGATCGGTAAACTGAAGCCCTCTTACCTGTTCCGGAGACATATAAAAAAGAGTTCCGCCGGATGCGAAGGTCACTGTATTACCTGTGTACTGCTGATCTTTTGCAAGTCCGAAATCGGTAATTTTTACAATTCCGTTTTCTGTAATTAAAACGTTATTGGGTTTGATATCACGGTGAATGATGCCGGCGCTGTGAGCGTGTCCGATGGCATTAAGCATTTGTTTAAATATTCGCAGGGCCTCATCCCATGAAAACGCTCCCCGTCCTGAAATTAAATCCCCAAGTGTCTTGCCGTCAACAAACTCCATCACGATGAACCATTGAAAATTATCTGAACGGAGATCATATATATTGACAATATTACGGTTTTCCAGCTTTGCGAGAGCTCTTGCTTCCGTTTGAAAACGCTTTATGAAATTATCGTTCATCGACAATCCCGGCGCCAGAATTTTTATGGCAACAATCTTATCCAGCTTAACATTAAGCGCCTTGAATACCATGCCCATTCCACCCTGCCCAAGACTCTCCAGAATGCGGTAGTTATCAAGTACTCTGCCGATAAATGATGAATTTATATTTTTTTTAGCCATAAACCGATCTCACGCCAAATTCGCTCTGTCCATTATCCCTGGCTTTATAAAAGCAAATCAACATAAAATATTCGTCTAATTAATTGTCAAATTTTACAAAAAAAATTGATCAGATTCAAAGAATGTTTCACACCGTCAACCAAACCGGGGTTTAACTTAATGATGTATCGACTTCATCGCCTGTAAACTTAAGAAATACCTTCATAAATTTTAGTATGACAATCATGTGATTTAATTTAAAATTTGCCCGCGGGTAATTTGAATGGAAATGCGCTATAGCCTTGTTCTGCTATCTTAATTGAGACTTTATACCTGAGATAAACTTGGAATGGCGGTACAACGGGTTAAGGTTTATTTGAAATGTATCAGTATATTTAAATTTGTGTATCAATAACTGGAGCCAAATATTTCATATTATCACAAATACATCCCGGCCCATGTACCAATTATGGCGCCGACATATTTTGAATCTGTTTCATCCGCTAGCAGATGATCGGCTTTATCAAGCGATATAAAACTCTTGGGATGTCTTGCCGTCATAAAAATTTTTGCCGCGTTATCTATACCAACAATATTATCAACCGGTGAATGAAAAATGAGGAGCGCTTTGTTTAGGTTCCGGATAATTTGATCCATTTTTGCCTGTTCAAGATCATCCAGAAATTGTTTTTTAATCCTGAATTGCCGCCCGGCCAACACAACTTCCGCTTCACCCTGCTGCTCTATTTGCTCTTGCGTACTTCGTAGGAGGGCTTTAATGTGCCCGGGATCAAAAGGAGATCCAATGGTGCTGACTGCGACCGAAGATGGAATAGATTTTGCGGCCTGAAGTATTGCGGCGCCGCCCAGCGAATGCCCGACCAGTATTTTCGGCGCAGTGTAATTGGAGCTCAGGTAATCCGCTGCCGCTACAAGATCACCCACGTTAGATGAAAAATTTGTATCCGCGAAATCTCCCTCACTCTCACCAAGACCCGTAAAATCAAAGCGAAGAACGGCAATTCCTTTTGCGGTTAAAGATATATTTATGTTGTGAATTGCTCTTAAATTTTTGCTGCATGTAAAACAATGCGCGAAAATAGCATAAGCGGTGGGTTCTCCCTCATCCGGCAAGTCAAGACGCGCGCTAAGCAAATGATCCTGACTTCCTTTAAATTTTAACCGTTCAAACTTCATAGGCTCCTCCATAATTTTGCATGGCACGGGGTGTGTATATATATTTGGTAATTAGAACGTAGGCAAGACTATATTTATTCGATGGGTAAAAAGGAATCGATACTCCTGATATAGGCAATCATTAAATGACGTGAGACAATTAAATTCTATATTCGGCAAAACAGAAAGAAGCAACCGACATCATTTTTGGAAATTCCGGAGAATTTACATAATTAATAAAGGTATTAACCGGCCAGACTGAGTGTTTGTCTGGAATTCAAAATTTCTTTGATCGCCATAGATTCCGCCTGTTCCCTGCTTAAACAGCCTTCATATTCCATTATGGCAGCCCTTTCCTCAAAAATTTCAAGTTCATCATCCGTCAGCACATCGAACCTTGATTCAGTATGGAATGAATCCATAAATATAGAGTTATTTTGCAAAATGGATGTTTTCATGACTATTCCTTTATATAGTACTATTGTACACCAATATTATAAAAAGAAATATTTCCGTTGTCAAGAAATATATTTTTAGATGAAATTTCAAAAATAATCAGGCAGGTATGAACCGGAATTCAGGATAAGAACGGAAAGATTAAATTGAAGCTACATTAGATGAAATATTTTTGAGTTCAATGTTTTGGATTTGAAAAAATTTTCTCCCATTTTGTTTTTAGCAAACCCATCCTTAGGACATCACGATAGACACCCTTAAGATAGGCGTCTTTATATAATATCCCCTCAAGTTCAAATCCAAATTTGCTGTTTAAATTGATATTCTTAATATTAGTATCGAGTGAATGAATATAGACTTTATTGAAATTAAGAATTTTGAAGGTATGGTACAAAAACAGAAAAGTTGCTATTTTGCCTATTCCCCTGCTCCGGAATTCCGCTTCCCCAATCAGCTTTTTCATTTCAATTTTTTTAAAATTCCGGTCAATGGCGTCTGCCCCGATAAATCCGACCAGTTCTTTTTCATAAAAAATGGCAAAGTAGCAATGATTGACATTATCAAAAAGATATTTTTGCAGCTCATCTTTTGTCTTAGGGAAAAATTCAATAAATGTTTCCCTTATTTCCGGCGCCTTCAGCCATTCGGTGATTTTCGCGAGATGATTTATTTTAAGCGGTTCAAGAGACACTTTTTCAAGACATAAACAATTTTTTTCATTCCAATGATTCTCAACCGCTTTGATGGAAAAAATATTATTAAAGTAATGATTATTTCCGGACGCTACATTATCCTTTTCTGTAACTAAATCCAGAAGATTAACCGAGACCGTTACGATATCACTTTGCTCAACGCCATAGTTGACCAGTTCTTTATAGAAGCTGTTCGTTACAAGTTTCAGAATTTGTTTCTGTTTTTGCTGATCTATTTCTGAATTATTAATCGTCATGATAAAATAATCATCTCCTTTATGAGAACCATATCAGGATTACTTTCATAATTTCCAATTAATTTGAAATCACTAAAACCGGTTTAAAATAAGTGATAATTATAGAAAAATCACTATTTTTTATTATTTTTTGGCGTATTCCGGCAAAAACTGATGCTTTTTTTGTAAATCTATATTTTTATTATGCATTCTTTTTGAGAACAGCCATTGTGATTCTGCTTATACAAACCAGCTGCTTTTTATCGTTTGTAATCCTGATTTCCCAAATTTGCGTGCTTTTTCCGAGATGTATGGGTGTTCCTGTTCCATAGACATAGCCGCTTCTTTCTGACCGCACGTGATTAGCGTTAATTTCTAAACCGACACAATAAAATTTTTCCGGATCCAGTGTAAGATAAGCGCCCACACTCCCAATTGTTTCCGCAAGCGCGACGGAAGCGCCTCCATGGAGAATACCCGCCGGTTGTATTGAACGATAGTCAACGGGCATTCTGGCTTTTAAATAATCGGATCCAAAATCCACGAATTCAATACCGATTTGTTCCGCCATTGTGTTTTTACCTTTTTCGTTGATACTTTCAATACCGAACTCACTATACCAAATACTCATTTTTACCCTTTCTGTTTACGACTCAGAACATCTTTTCATATAGTTCATAATGTTTGTTTGTCATTTGTAAACCGGCGTACACCTGCTGAGCGTGCTGATTTCTTTTATCAACGTATAGTCTGATACCGATTACGCCAGATTCCAACGCCATTCGCTCAATGTTTTCAAACAATTTCCTAAAGACACCCCGTCCTCTGTATTCAGGCAGGATAAACACGCTGTGAAGCCACCAGACATCGGCATTCCGCCAATCACTCCATTCCTTCTGGACAAGCATGGAACCAATACAATGATCTTCACCATCTTTAACAATCATGTAAAAGCCCCGTTCGGGATTATCAAAGATCGCGCCGACCCCTTTTCTGACTATTTCGCTTTCCAGTTTAAGGTTTTCCGTTTCCAGCGCCATTTGTTTCTGAAACTCAGCAATAATACTTACTTCAGACCGGCCTGCTTTTTCTATTCTAAACAAGTTTTGAGAATTCATTATGATCTCTCAGACGTTTGGTTAGCATTTGGATATCATCTGTTTTAATGATAAATTTAATCCATCGGAAGCACATCTCCAATATTTATACACCACGGGAAAAAAACAAATTTAATTGATGGAAAATTTATTTGCCCATAACTGCGTTAGATTAAATGTATTCATCATTTTGATTTAATCGCTTTGAAAAATTGAAAAATATATGTTATAATATTTTTAAGCGGAAAATCAACAGCCGGAACAACCGATCTTCATTAAACTCATATCTTAAAGAGGATATGTTTATGGTACAAGATACCCACTCCGGGAATAACAGGGAAAATGTTTATTCCACCTCATCATCTAAAACCGGGATAGCAAGATTTTTTGAGACTTTCCTCAGACGTTTCAGGACAGCAGGCTATCTCATCGCGTTGATACCGCTTTATATTCTGGGCGTAATGATCATGTCCATTTCTCTCACACCCGGGGTTTATTTCTTCCAATATGTTCTGGAATATTCAAAAGATTGGGTGCAGATATTCCAGTTTGGCGCCATTGCGTTCGCGCTTGTCGCCGGATTTTTTATGTACGGATTTACAATTATTTTTGTAGCGCCCTTTTTTAATTTCATATTACCGCTTCGTATTAAGCCCTGGCGCGGAGGGTATTATTCTCTGCAATCCGTACCCTGGTATTTTCACAATGCGTTTACATATCTGGTTCGATATACGTTTTTGGAGTTTATAACACCGACACCCCTTAACATTCTTTTTTACAGACTCATGGGCATGAAAATTGGAAAAGGCGTGCATTTAAATACTACAAATATTTCAGATCCGTCTCTGATAGAGATTGAAGATAATGTTACTATCGGAGGTTCCGCTACGATTGTTTGTCACTACGCCGTAAGGGGATTTCTGGTTATCGCGCCTGTAAAGATAGGAAAAGGAGCTACCGTTGGTCTGAGAGCGATCATAATGGGCGATGTAGAGATAGGAGCCGGCGCCACAATCGCGCCGCATGAGGTAGTACTGCCAAAATCAAGAATTCCTGCCGGATATCCTTCAAAAAAAATAGAAAAAAAGGCCAAATTTACTTCAAAAAAAGTGAGCAGCACTTCAGAAGACTAAGATTGTAATATATTTTCCAGCGCTTTATCACTATGCGGCCGCGCGCTAATATGATTTACAACCCAGGCGGATATTTTGACGGCAAATTTCCCGGAAGTTGAAATATCACAGCCTTGCAAATATCTTGACAAAAACGCGCCGGCAAAGGCATCACCCGCTCCTGTCGCGTCTATAATCGAGTTCGTCGCGGCAGGAATAAGAGTTTCCTTCCCTTCACTCATTATCAGAGCCCCATTGGAATCAAGTTTTAGCGCGATAATTGCGCCTGGTATCATTTCGGATAATTTCCTTATAATGGCTTTTGGATTCTTCTCACCACTCAAAACACGCCCCTCCTCAAAATTTGGGAAGAAGATGTCAATATTCAGGTCCCGGATGTATGACATAAATTTCTCAGCGCCAATTTCACCGATGATCTGAAATGACGCCGGATCGAGCGAAACTGTTCCGCCTGACTCTTTAACTATTTTTGAAGCCATTCTTGATGCCGAACGCGGCGGATCGCGAAAAAGCGACCAGGCGCTTAAATGTAAATGCTGTGTGTTTTTAAAAATTGACACAGGCAGTTCCGATGTCAGCAGATAAAAATCCGCCCCCTGACCGGACACCATAGATCGCTGTCCCTCGTGATCTATCCATACTGAAACGGCGGCGGTGCGATGTTCACTCGTGCCGATCAGATGGGTGTCCACTTTTTCCCATTCCAGGTCATCTGCTGCCATTTGCCCAAACCTGTCGCGTCCGACTTTCCCGACAAAAGCAGTCTTCAATCCGCATCTTGATGCCCAGACAGCGACATTTGCGGCGCTTCCTCCGGGAGCAATCATAACTTCGCCAAAACTATCCCCTCCCGGCAGCAATTCGCTGTTTGTCCTTATCAACACATCCCAGGCAAAATCACCCAGAACGGTTAAAGGATTTTTTTTTGTATTATTATGACTTGTCATTAATTTCTCTATGTGTTATTAATTGATCCGGGGAAACTGAATATCATGTGATGATTAATCAAAATATTTCACACCGGCTTCAAAAATTTTCTGATCTTTATTTCCCGGTATATTTTTTCCCACAAATTTTCCTATTCTCTCCGAATGCGCCATTTTACCGAAAATTTTTCCATCTATGCTCGTGATACCCTCAACTGCATGCTGCGAACCATTCGGATTAAAATCAATATCATATGTTGGAGTACCTTCAAGATCTACATACTGTGTAGCAATTTGTCCATTTCTTATTAACTCATCCACCACTTCACGCGGCGCTACAAACCGCCCTTCCCCATGTGAAACGGCTACCGTATGAATATCCCCCAAATCAGAATTTGCCAGCCACGGCGACTGTACGGATACGACTTTCGTATGAACCATTCTTGATACATGCCGGCCGATTTCGTTGAAAGTGAGTGTGGGGCTTTTTTCATCCATTCCACGAATCTCCCCGTATGGAAGCAGCCCAAGTTTAATAAGCGCCTGAAATCCGTTACAAATTCCCAGCATTAATCCGTCACGGGTTTTCAGGAGATTCATAACCGCCTCTTTAATCGCTGGATTACGGAATACCGCGGCAATAAATTTCCCGGATCCTTCCGGTTCATCACCGGCGCTGAATCCTCCCGGAAGCATCACAATCTGCGCGTTGTTAATTTCTTTCGCCATCAATTTCAAAGATTCATTGAGGTCTTTTGAAGACAGATTTTTGAAAACGAATATTTTTGATACACCGCCGGCCTTATTAAAGGCCCTTGCTGAATCATATTCGCAATTCGTTCCGGGAAATACCGGAATAAACACCCGGGGTTTTGCTATTTTTATTGCTGACCGGCGATTGTTTCGCGTTTCATATTTGATGATGGCCGGTTTTGCATTATGAAAAGCTGTTTTCGAAGGAAATACTTGCTCCAGAGGGCTTTCCCACTCTTTGACCGCCTCTTCAATGGAAATTTTTGTTGTCCCGGATTGAATAATCTGCTCATCAGTTGTCTGTCCCAGAATCCTAAAATTGAATCCGGCAAACAATGATTCAGGGTTTTCCGATGCGCTGAGCTCAATGACAAATGAACCAAGTTCCGGAGTAAATAACTCTTTTAAATCGGAAACATCCGTAAGACGCGCGCCGATTCTGTTCCCAAATGACATTTTACCTATTGCCGCCGCTATTCCGCCGTACCGGACTGTCTGAGCCGCTACAATTTTTTCTTTCCTGATCAGCCGGGTTACCATAGAATACATTTTTGATAGATATTCAAAATCGGGTATTTCCTCCCCGTCTCGCGGCAGCGGAAGGGAGATAACGTAATTGCCCGATTCCTTAAATTCCGGTGAAATGATATCAGAAGCATCCGCCACATCAACTGCAAACGACACAAGCGTTGGAGGCACATTCAGGTTTTCAAATGTTCCGGACATGCTGTCTTTTCCTCCGATAGCCGCGATTCCAAGATTCATTTGAGCGTAGAACGCCCCAAGCAGCGCGCTGAATGGTTTGCCCCATTTATACTTATCAGCGCCTAATTTCTCAAAATATTCCTGCAGCGTAAGATATGCGCGTTTATAATCACCGCCTGAAGCGACAATTCTCGCGACGGATTCAATCACGGCATAAAGCGCTCCATGGAACGGCGACCATGTTGACAATTTCGGATCAAATCCGAAGCTCATCAACGTGGCGGAACTTGTCTCTTCATCGAACATAGGTATTTTCGCGACCATTGCTTCGGCCGGCGTTATCTGGTATTTTCCGCCGAATGGATGAAGGACCGTTGATGCTCCGATGGTGCTGTCAAAACGCTCAATCAGCCCACGCTGACCCGCGACTCCCAAATCCCTTAAATTGGCAAGAAATGATTCTTTAAAATTGGATTTATTCAATTCCACTTCTTTAGGAAGGGAAGTAAAATAATTCATATCTGGATCCGGTAAAGCCACCGCGATATTAGTGCTTTGGCTTACACCGTTCGTGTCGAGAAATTTTCGGTCAATATCGACAATCTTCTGTTCCCGCCAGAACATTCTCAACCTGTTTGAATCAGTGACTTTTGCCACCGGTGTTATTTCCAGATTTTCATCGGAAGCGAATTCTGAAAATTTTTGGACATCATCCGGCGCTATCACCACAGCCATTCGTTCCTGTGATTCGGAAATAGCCAGTTCGGTGCCATCAAGTCCCTCATATTTTTTAGGTACCGCGTCCAGAAAAATATCAAGACCGTCACTAAGTTCACCGATTGCGACCGAAACTCCGCCCGCCCCAAAATCATTGCTTTTTTTAATCAGCCGGCTTGCATCAGGATTTCGGAACAGCCTCTGCAGTTTTCTTTCCGTGGGCGGATTTCCTTTTTGGACTTCCGCTTCATTTTTCAGAGCATGTTCCGTATGCGCTTTGGATGAACCTGTCGCGCCACCGATTCCATCTCTTCCTGTCCTGCCTCCGACCAAAAGAATCATATCTCCGGATTCCGGCTTTTCACGGCGTACATTTTTTTTAGGCGCCGCGGCGATGACCGCGCCGATCTCCATTCTTTTCGCCACATAGCCCTGATCATAGATTTCGGTCACCAGGCCGGTTGCCAGGCCAATCTGATTACCGTATGAGCTGTAACCATGCGCCGCTTTTGTCGTGATGGTTCGCTGCGGTAATTTCCCCGGCAAAGTCTCTTCGACTTTCGCCCGCGGATCACCACTGCCGGATACACGCATGGCCTGATAAACATAGGTTCTTCCCGAAAGCGGATCACGAATAGCTCCGCCGAGACAGGTTGCCGCGCCGCCAAATGGTTCAATCTCTGTGGGATGGTTATGCGTTTCATTTTTGAACATTACCAGCCAGTCTTCATTTTTTCCGTCAACATCCACCTGAACCGATATACTGCAGGCGTTGATCTCATCCGAAATATCCAGCCTGTCCAGCATCCCTTTCTTTCGCAAATCTTTCACCGGGATGATGGCGAGATCCATCAGACTCATCTCTTTCTGATGTTGACCATAAACATATTCCCGGGATTGCAGATACATCGCGAAAGCGTTCTTCACCGCGGCGGCATATAGGCCGGTATCGAATTCAACATTTTCGATCTTTGTCAGGAAGGTAGTGTGGCGGCAATGATCTGACCAGTAGGTATCAAGAACTTTAATTTCTGTAACCGTGGGATCGCGTTTTTCCTCGTTTCTGAAATACAAGCGGGTGTATTCAAGATCATCCTGACTCATCGCCAGCCCAAGCTCGTCCATCAGCAGAACCAGCCGCGTTTGGGAAAAATCACGAAACCCTGATACTATGCCTACATTCTCCGGTTCATCGATTACCTGTTTCAGCGTTTCCGGTTTTTCAAGATCAGCATCGGTTGAATCCACAGGATTGATACAGTAGCTTTTTATTTTCACAAATACTTCTTCGGAGATATTTCCGTTAAGAATTATTATTTTTGCGGTTGTTATAAGCGGAGGATCCTGATGGCTCAGTACCTGAATACACTGCATTGCCGAATCCGCCCTTTGGTCATATTGTCCGGGCAGATATTCGATCCCAAAAACCTTCTCATCCGGATAAACTTTAAAAAACTCATCATATACATAGTCAATGGGGGGTTCTGAAAAGATGGTGGTGCGTGACTCATCATATATTTTGTCTGAAATTTCGGAGATATCATATCTGTACAGGATTCGGAGAGATTTCAGTTCCTTTATTCCAAGATTTTCTTTTAAATCACTTAATAGGCTTTGCGCTTCGACATCAAAGCCCTCTTTCTTTTCGACATATAACCGGCGAATCGAATTCATAGATTAAATCTTTCTGACAGAATTCTACCAAAATTTTTTTGCATCAAATATAACGACATAAGGAATAAAACAAAATAAATCTTCCCGGGAAATCCAAAATGATTTTATTGTAAAAGAAAGGGGTATTATCATATCACGGGTTAGAAGTTAAAGAGCCCGGAGGAGACTGTCCGCATTCAGGTTTGCGGATTCAATCTGTCTAAAATAATTCACGGTGCCTACTTTTAATTCAACGGTAGAATTCTCATCACAAATGATGAGACCTTTGGGGTGCATTTGAAGAGCGCTAACCGTCCACATATGATTCACGCCCTCCTCAACAACTTTCGCGAGCGCCCTGGCCTTCTGATGACCGCTGATAATAATCAATACCTGCTCTGAATCAAGAACGGTTTTTACCCCTACCGTCAGCGCCAGTTTTGGAACTTTTGCAGCATCATCATCAAAAAACCGGGCATTTACCAGGCGCGTGTCTTCCGTCAATGTTTTGACCCGCGTCAGTGAACCAAGAGATGAGCCGGGTTCATTGAAGGCAATATGACCATCGGGACCGATGCCTCCGACAAACAGGTTCACACCGCCATATGCTCTGATTTTATTTTCATACCGTTCACATTCCGCCTCAAGATCGGCAGCGGATCCATCAGGGATATTAATATTTTCTTTCATGATATCGATGTGCCGAAAAAAATTCCTCTGCATATAGGAATGATAGCTCCCGGGATGGTCTTCAGCAAGACCTGCGTACTCATCCATATTGAAGGTGACAACATCTCTGAATGATATTTTATTTTTTTGACAGAGTAAGATTAGTTCCTTATACATTCCCAAAGGCGACGATCCGGTGGGCAGTCCCAGTACAAAAGGTCTGTTTTCATCCGGCTTAAAGTCAATGATTGATTTTGCCACATACCATGCCGCCCACTTTGAGACTGCTGTATAATCCGGTTGGATGATTAGCCGCATATAATTCCTTCCCCGCCTAAATTAGTCCGCAAAACAGTTTAATGCCAAATATGGATTTGATCCAAACAATATTTATTAATTTTTCGGGAAAATCGAGAATCTTAGATAATACTATAGAATGAGGATGGACCATAAACAGAGTTATTTCCGGTTATTAAAATTAAGAGTGTCTATAAAATAGATATTTTATTTTTTAATGTACTTTTATTCTATTTTGCCATCTAAAGAATCAACACATTGAAAGAATGGTGTACATGATCAATGTTTGAAAACAAATTTTGTCTGATCGAATTTTACCACTGTCTTTAAAAACTCAAGATATTCTGGATATAAATCCCTTGAAAAATAATTTGTTTTATATTCGAAATACCTGATATAGTACAGATACTGCTTCTCAAATTTATATTCTGTTCTGAATGATGCAAACGAATTATCAATATTGATCATTTCCGGAGCGGCTTCCAAAACGTAGCCGTATGGAATCTTAATCATCACTGAATCCAAATCCTGATATGGATAATTGAAATGTATAGGGAATTTACGATCATTTACCGTCTCATCTGGAATATTAGATGATGTCTTCCGGTTCAAAATATTCGGATTTACAAAGAGACGAGATCCACTTTTGGAAAATGCCTTATCATAATTGCCATCAAAACTAATTGAGACCACTTTTTCGTCAGAACCATTTTCTGAAAACTGATAATTATTTATTGTAAGACCCGGTATGTGATCCCCAAAAATTTTCTGAAGTTGTACTTTTTTTTCATCACTTTTTGCATATTCAAACAGCGTTTTAAAATATCGTTTTTGTTTCCCTGTCGTTTTTAAACAACCTTTTATCTTAAGGTTGCCGGAAGAATTTAATTCCGCGACGGAAGATGAATTCCATCTATTTTTATTAGAAGGAGCAACAGGCGTTCGTATCATCTCTCCCGCATCATCCTTAATGACCAGTGCGTCAATTCCTTCGATCGTATATGGAACATCTTTTATGTCAAGAAAATCAGCCGTACACTCCAGCCAAAGTGTATCATCAATAAACGGTACAAATGCGATACAGTGATTAAACTGATTTGATGGGAAGTCCGTAATCACAGTTCCCCGATCCCTGGTCTTTGCAAGAGCGGGATATGCCTGAATCCCAGCCTCAGTAAGCATTGCCACCATATAGGTAGTAAGATCTTTACAATCCCCATAACGATTTTTGTGAACTGAGATTGCGGAATTTGGTTGCCACCCTCCTATATCTAAATAAATAGCTGCATATCGCGTCTTCTCCTGGAGATATTTATATATGGCTCTTACTTTTTCATATTTATTATCTATCCCTTTTATCAGCTCCTGAACCTCATTTTGTGCTTCCGGCGACAACTGATAGCTGCCTTCTGCCATCCGCCGGTACCAATCCGCCATTACATCCCAATTCGCAAACGACCCGGAAATCTTTCCCAACCTGAAATTTTCAGGAGCGAAGAACAACGCTATTTGCATTTCATTTTCCGGCGGCAAAAAATCTTCGCTAATCCTGGGGTGTACATTTTTTATCTCCCAATAATGAACCGAATCCCCCCTTTCCACTGTCTTCACAGGAAATATTTCCATGCCAATATTATGAGTATTATATGATGTTGGGTATTGAATAATTAGTTTATAACTGGAAAATAAAATCGGAATATCAGATTGTGGATACCATGAGGGCCAAAAAAAAAGGCTGTTCAGTTCCAGTGTGTAAGAATATTCAAAAACATAAGGATAACTGTGATAAACCATTTCGAAATGTTTATTTTTATTTTTCACGTAAAGAATATGATCCGGAGATATTGTTGATTCTTTAATCTCATTTTTGTGAAGCTCTTTCAACTTTCGGCCTGAAGTATCAGTTATTACCGCTTTTATATCTTTGACCTCAATAAAATCTGATTCATCTAACCATAAACCGCAGTACTTTTCAGCTGATTCATTTTTAATCAAAATTCTTCTTTTTTTATAAAACTCAGCCGAATCTCTCGTTCTGATTGTACAAATATTTATATCATCCAGAATCAAGGCATTCGCATTTTCTGTTAATGAATCCATTATTACATCCGTAGTTATTTTCTGGGGATAACTCATTCCGGTAAAGCATAATAACAAGATAAAAAATATAAATATTTTATTCATTTCTTGATCATCCTAATCTTATATTGGTGAATGTGCTTCCGATTGAATGGAACTGCTATAGAAAGCAACCGATGTCCGCAACTCATCACCTGTTATATTTATAATCAAGTGCAATCTGTTTAACTATAAATCTTTTGCAAACAATATATTACAGAACCATTATTCGCTATGGTTAAGAACTATTTGATCCTGGTCTGAGCTGACCACGGTATCGTAGATTTTTCTTAGAATCGGGTATTCATTCGGTTGAAATTGTGTGCGTCCCAGATTAAACTTTCTTCGGCACTCAATTGAATTTCCATTTTCAAAATATATCTTTGTAAACGATAGATTTTCCATTCTACTACTCAATACTTTTGGTTTTTCAATAATAGAATATGATTCCGGTAGATGTATCTTTATTTTTTCCGTTTTAGTATAGTCAGAAGAATAATCAACCGGGAATTGTCTTTTTTCTCTAATAAACGGGTTTTTCTTAGTCCTTGTCATAAATGGAAGTGTAAAATATGCAATTGTACCCGTGTCATTTATATAATCAGGCAGATGATAGAACAGATCAACAGTCAATGGCAAATCAATAGAATCTAAATTCTCACAGTTAAAAGAATCAAGAACTGCTTCAGAATATAAATCTTTCAGTTTGTTTGCGAAATATTCATTCAAATCTTTAGCTGAAATATTTTCTCTTTCTGACACCGCTTCTAATCCTTCATATGTTAAATTTGAATGCGCGATCAGACTATTATTTACTTCCAGATTAGCATCCGTTTCAACAGTAAGAAGATTTTCCGCTCGTAATGGTTTTATTTTTATGATACTTCCCTTCTTTTCATCGATTAGAAGTCCATCCATTACATTGAATTCCGGAGTGAGATATCCGGGAGGACAATATTTGTCACTTGTATTTAGGAATAATTCCTGATTTTTTAACCTCAGATAAACCAGTACATGATTAAACTGCTGCAATTGCACCCAATCGGGATTAATCATTCCGAGTGATTTCTTACTTATCAACAAAGGTTTTGCGTCAAGCCCTGCATGTTTAAGAAAATTGATGAGCAAGATGTTTTTCTCATTGGCACTTCCTTCTTTTTCGTTAAATACATCTTTCGGTTGCTTAAAATCTTCGCCAAAAAGTCTATTCTCATCAGAATTTCTAATTTCCGAACGAACAAAATTATATATTTTACCGATTACTTCCAATGTATCCGTTGATGGCGCATATAAACTTTTTGTAAAATCTTTCAGACCATCGTTCTGTTCCACAAAATCACTGTACTTTTTCCAGACCAGCTCCGCCATATCATCCCATTTTTTTGCATAATTATACTTATAATATGGATTTTCAAAAGAGACCAATTGGAATAGAAGTTGAGTATAGTAATCAGAATAATTGGTCATGTATGGTTCCTTTTTGATTCCCGGGACATTTTGCGCGGTCCAGATAAATTTTGTGGAAGTTTTCCTCGGATTATACGGATCTCGTATTTTCTGTTTCGTATGCAAAACATCATTAATGATAGAGTTTTTTGTAAGCACACTGTAAGAAAACCCGCTTGGTAAAATAACAGCAATCTCGCTGAATTTTGTTAGCTCGTGATCCTGAAAATACCAGGGTTCAAGCCTGTGGATATATTCTGATTCAAGCTGATAGCTATATTCGATTACTGAACCAATTTCCACGCCAGGAACAGCAAAAATTTTCTTTTTAATATTGGAAGTTCTTTCTTCAAATATATCATCCTTTTTCAATTTAATTTTCTTTCCATTTGGTGTATATGAATACGCCTTAAGATTATGGATTTTATCCTCATGGAAATAATATAGTTCTACATTGGCAAACTCTTTTCCGGCTTCTGTCAAGATTTTTATTCTTTTGTGGATATTAAACTCCAGGTCAAAATCCGGAGTAATGGAGATTTCTCCTTTATTAAATAGAATAACCGCGTTCGCCTCGGGGTCTTCCGGGATACTTTTCATCTGTAATTCAAAATCTGAGATCTCTCCAAACTTTTGAGCAAACAGAATAATGGGAAATAGTAATATGAAAAAAATAAATCGTACCAATACTTTTAACGACATTTGAATCTCCTCTCTGAAACTTATAACTTTATTTTATATCAAAAGAAAAGAAACGGTTTGAATCCTTTAGTAGACTTTGAGTAATTTTTGAATTCATCAATATGCATTATAAATTAGAATTCGAGACACTACTAATGATCTTATATTATCATTAATTTTTATACAGACCTGATCATGAATTGCGGAAAAGAAACTTCAGAAATCCCTGAAATATCACTAAGTGTAAGTCGAGATATTCTGAGACTAGTAAAATTATACAAAAAAAAATATTATAGAGAAAGTGATTTAAATTATTTTTAACACGTTAAATCGATAGTCTCCATACTAATTTATATATTATAAATATAGAATTTTTTTGATAAAAAGATGGTTTTGGAATGAATGTAAAAGTTGTTATGTTCATATTATTTCCGGGAAAGTCATGAGAATTAAATAAGCGTGTTCTTAACCAAAACACAAGAAACAACTTGAACATTATCACTTCTGTGAGTATGATATGATTCAGTTTGATGGAAGTTATCAGGGGGTTTGAATTGACTGAACATTTAGTAATCGGTTTGGGGGCCATCATTCTCGCCGGAACACTGGCTCAGTGGCTTGCATGGCGGCTGCACATCCCATCCATATTGCTTCTCTTGCTTTTTGGATTTCTTGTGGGTCCTGTTACCGGAATCGTAGAGACAGACCGTCTGTTCGGTGACCTGCTTTTCCCGTTTGTTTCAATTTCTGTCGCGATTATTCTGTTTGAAGGCGGACTCAGCCTTACTAAATCCGAGTTTCAGGAAATTGGACGGATTACCCGCAATCTGATCACTATCGGCGCGCTTATCACGTGGATTCTCACCACCGCTTCTGCATACTATATCATGAAACTGGAATTTGATATCGCCCTTTTACTGGGTGCCATCCTCGTGGTGACCGGTCCGACTGTCATCCTACCTTTGCTGCGGCATGTACGCCCGACCGGAAAAGTCGGCGCCATTGCTAAATGGGAAGGTATCATGATTGATCCCGTTGGCGCGGTTCTGGCGGTGCTTGTGTTTGAGGAAATAATTAGCGGCGGATTGGATCAATTTTCTGTTCAATCCTTGTTCGGATTATTAAAAACCCTGCTAATAGGCATTGTGATTGGCTGGGTGGCGGCAAAGATCATCATTTTTTTCCTTAAACGGTACTGGATACCGGATTATCTCCATAACTCGGCCGCTATCATGATGGTGGTGGGCGCCTATATCTTATCGAATTTCTTTCAGGGGGAATCAGGCTTATTATCCGTTACGATTATGGGTATCGTTCTGGCTAATCAGAAAGAAGTGTCTATCAAGCATATCATCGAATTTAAGGAAAACCTGCGTGTTCTGCTGATCTCCAGTCTGTTCATCATTCTCGCGGCGCGCGTGAAATTAACAGACCTGACAAATATATCATTAGAACTTATTTTATTTCTCGGTGTTCTCATATTCATCACCCGGCCGCTGGCTGTTTTTGCATCGACGATCGGTAAAGATTTAAACTGGCGCGAAAAAGTATTTCTCTCCTGGATGGCTCCAAGGGGAATTGTTGCCGCCGCTGTATCGTCTCTGTTCGCCCTGTTATTAACAAATGCGGGTATTGAATCCGCTGCCCGGCTTGTTCCGATTACATTCATTGTTATCATCACTACCGTTACCCTTTACGGTCTGACGGCATCACCCGTCGCCAGGCTGTTAAAACTAGCTATGCCCAATCCGCAGGGCGTACTTTTCATAGGCGCACATTCCTGGGCAAGGCGCTTGGGTAATATAATCAAGGAACATGGTATTAAGGTCATATTTATTGATACAAATGTAACCAATTGCAGAGCTGCCAATAAAATGGGTCTTAAGACCGTGTCTGACAATGTTCTTTCTGAGAATATCAAGGATAAAATTAATCTCGACGGAATCGGAAAGTTGTTTGCGTTGACTCCTAACGATGAAGTTAACGGTCTGGCAGCACTTCATTTTTCAGAAGTTTTCGGCAGCGCGGAACTCTATCAATTACCCTACGACAATCTGAGCAACGGAAAATCAGCATCCGTTTCCAGACATCTGCGCGGAAGATTTCTGTTCGGGCAGGATATGACATATACGGTTCTTACCGAGCTTTTAAATACTCCCGATTCTCTTAAAAAGATGACCATCACGACAGAATTTACCGGTTGGGATAGCCTCAAGGATCATCAAATCCCCTTATTTCTGCTTACAGGATCCGGAAATCTTATACCTTTCACCGATGAACCACCTTCAGCGCCCGTCGTGGGGCAGACATTAATCTATATTGAGGATAAGAACAGTAAACGGGTTAAAACTGAAGGTTAATACGAAGTTTAGAGTATCATAGAGTTTATATTTATAAGAAATACCGCGGCACGGGGGGGGTGATACTGTGCCGCGGTCTGTGATGACTTTGGTGTCATCATTTGATGGTATAAAATCTTTCTTTTGGCGTCATTGAAATACCGCATCTTTGAGGGGCATCGCCTTCATAGGTATTCCCGCATGTCGAACATACCATATATTGATCCGGGAGCGTACTTTCATTTCCCGCGTTCAACTCTTTCAGGGCATTGGCATATAAAACTTTATGCTTCTTTTCTGTTTGATACGCGTAATTAAAGGACAGCAGCGCGATGTTGGCGTTCTCGATTGATGCCGCCTTTAAAAAATCCGGATACATCGTTTCAACTTCATACGATTCACCCGCGATAGCATCCTGCAAATTTTCTTTTGTGGATTTAACCTCAAATTCAGGCGTCACAGGATCCATTTTGCCGCCAATCTGCTCAATAGCCGCTCTGTGGTTTGCCGCGTGAATACTCTCCGATTTTGAGGCGGCCTGGAAAAGCAGAGCGATTTTTTCATATCCTTCATCTTTCGCCTTTTTTGAATACGCTGCATATTTTGCGCTTGCGGTTGTTTCACCTTTAAAAGCATCCTTAAGGTTTTGAATCGTTTTAACATTTCCCTGCCCGGTACCTGCAAACGAAAATGCCGCAAAAGAAAAAACCAAAGCGACCATGGTTACTAACGATTGTCTGTTCATTTGATAACTCCTCTTTAATAGGTTTGATTGTTTTGACGGCAAAAAGATACGACGGGGATTCTAAAAGGAATATTAACGGAGTCTAAAAATTTACTTAAAATTTCCTGATTTGTATTATTTATACGATTTTAAGCGAATCAACCGGAAAGCGCAGTATAAAAGTTGTTCCTTCTCCGACACGGCTTTTAATGTCAACTTTTATATTTTGAATATCAGACAGTTTCTTTACAATCGCTAAACCTAATCCGTCCCCGGAGATATCTGAATTTCTGTATTCCTCCGCCCGGTAGAAAGGATCAAAAATTTTTATAAGTTGTTCTTCAGAAATACCGGGACCGTAATCCTTAACAAATAATTCGTTTTTATTAAAATCTATTTCTATTTCACCACCGGGATTTGAATATTTAATGGAATTTGAAATCAGATTTTCAAGAATTATCCCGAACAGCGATGGATCGGTGTTAATACTCATCGCTGAATGGTGATTATCAAAAACGATATTTATGTTTTTATCAAGTATTTTTGTTTCCAGACGTTTGAGAACAGCCGGCACCGCGTCATCTAAATGCACTAACTTTAGTTGCGGCTCCAATTTTCCCGCGTCATGTCTCGCCAGGATCAGCAACTGATCCACAAGACCGGACATTCGATCGGTTTCCTGAATACAGTAGCGGATTTTTTCAATATACTGCTCTGATTTTCTGGGTTTTCGAATCAGCACCTCCAGGGTTCCCTTAATAACCGCCAGAGGGGTTCGAAGTTCATGAGACGCATTTGCCGTAAACTGTTTTTCCCTTTCGAGCGCGTCAGTGAGTCGACCTAACAGACCGTTTATGGTTGTTGCCAAAGTGTATAATTCATCCTTGTGGCGAGGAAGATCGATGCGTTGTTCCAGGTTCTCCCTGGTAATTATTTCCGCGGTTGATATCACCTCGTTTACCGGCGCGATAATTTTTCCGGCAATAAACCGGGTGAGATAAAACAACACAAACAGGACGATCGGAAATCCTACTACAAGAACGGTTCTTAGATTAGTTAATACTAGTTGTGAATCTTCTAACGGGACGCCGATTAAAAGATGCCCAAGAATTAAGCCGTGCGGATTACTGATTGGAATCTGGGTCATCCGGATTAAATCTCCGTTAAGAGAAGTATTAAAAAATATTTGCTCCCTGATGAGTGGATCGAACGGCAGAGAACCGTCGTATAGATTCCCCGATTGTTTCAATGGACGACCGGAGGTATCAACAACCTCTATAAAAGTGGGATTGACTTCTATCTGCAGATGTTCCCTTTCCTCCCATTCAAAAGGGTTTGCAAAGATAAACTCACCGTCGAGTACCACCGTACTTTTGTAAACTTCACCCGCCTCAAGTTCGAGATCATCGTCGAGATGAGTGTACACTGTGTTGTAAACAACAAAGTATATACCCAGAAAAAGTAAAACGGTGAGCGTGCCCGTCGCGGTTATGAAGTAAAAAGCAATCCGGTTTTTCAGATTCAGATTCATGATTAATCTTTGGCGATGTAGCCAACTCCCCTGATCGTCTGAATAAGATCTTTATCATCACTCTGGTTTAGTTTTTTTCGGAGAAAATTGATATATACATCGATTACGGATGTATCCGATTCAAAATGAATATCCCAGACATGCTCCATGATACGGGTACGGCTGCATACTTTGTTTTTGTTTCTGATTAGAAATTCCAATAACGCGAATTCTTTTTGTGTAAGAGATATCTCCTGGTTATCGCGCGTTACCTGATGTGTTTCAAGATTCATCTCAATATCACCGAGTGTGAGTAGAACATTATCGTCTCCCGCGGATCTTAACTGAACGCGAATTCTTGCCAAAAGCTCTTCAAAATCAAACGGCTTTTTGATATAATCATTTGCTCCGGCGTTCAGACCGAATATGGTATCCTGCACGGTATCCTTTGCCGTCAGAAAAATCAGAGGAGTTGTGTTGTTGTTTTTCCTGATCCTGCGGCAAACTTCGATACCACTGATGCCGGGTATCATCCAGTCCAGCAGAATAACGTCATATTCGTTGATCAATGACATTTCAAGGCCGGTAACGCCGTCGGAAGCAACATCGACGGCGAAATTTTCTTCTTCTAACCCGTCTCTGATAAAATTCGCGATCCCTTTTTCATCTTCCACAATCAGAATGCGCATGCTGATCCTTTAATTAATCATCATCCTTGTCATTCTCAGATTCACTATTTGCAGATTCGTCGGGTAACGGAGTTGATATCTCTGAATCCGAATTCTCCGGCATGAAGTCAAAACCAAGATTTATTGTCACTCCGGCTGCGTGTTTATATACGAGTTCGCCTCCGTAATAACCGGTTCTCGCAACGGAAGCAGCGCCGATTAAAAACAATGTAACAGCAATCCATTTATATACACCGGAATATTTCTTCATGAGGACAACCGCAATCCTTATTGCGGCAGCCGCGCTCATTATCCACACAGACAATTCGGCGGCGGCTTCATGCATTTCAAGAGCCTGTTTCAGGGTTCCGGTTTCCGCAACGCCTTCACCTGCCAAATTTCCTGATAAAAATGCCGCAATTAAGCCGATATAGCCTAATATTAATAAATAAAATCCTGAATTGCTAAAAAAATTCTTTTTAGTAATTACACCGGTTAGATCAGAAAACAACCCTACAATTAGCAAAGCAATCGGAAAATGGACAATCATTGGATGAAGATGACTGAGATCAAACATTAATACCTCCTTTTTTTTATATGGATAATAGCACACCAATCTTAAATTCTTTTAAGTAATCCCTTAAAATTTGCTTAAAATTTGATGATCTCAGGTATATTCCGCCGGATTATAAGGATGAGTTATAAATAAGGATTAATTTACATGAATTCTTGCTTTATATTTAGATTGAAGTTAAAATTCAACAACAAATACCCTTTTTAACTTTAACTCAATTTTTTTCATAACACGTAACGCGGAAGAAACATTATGAATAAGATCATAAATCAGGTCTCGGATTATGTAACAGAATTATTGAAAAACAAATTAAACCCCGGATTTAAATTTCATAATCCTGATCACACTATGCAGGTTGTTGAAAATATTCGCGAAATTGCCGAAGGCAGTGATGTGAAAGATTCCGATCTTGAAGCTCTGACAATCGCGGCATGGTTTCATGACACGGGATATATCGATACATATGAGGGGCATGAAGAAATAAGTGTGAAATACGCCGCGGAATTTCTAAAAAAGCAGAAATATCCGGAAGAAAAGATAAATAGGATATCATCATTGATTAGGGCGACAAAGTATGACCGGAAACCTGCCGATAAACTGGAAGAAATAATGCGGGATGCGGATATCCTGCACATCGGCAGAAAGGGCGCATCGAAAAAAACACGGGCTCTCCGGGAAGAATGGGAAATCATTTTGGATAAGAAATATTCGGATCCCGATTGGGAAAAACTTACCCGTGATTTTTACGCCTCCGTCAAATTTTACACGGAGTACGCGAACCGGGAGTATTCGGGACGAAAACTTAGAAATCTCAGCAAAATTGAAACCGGAATCGAAGAATCCGAAACAAAGCCTCTTTCCATTTCAAAAAACAAGAAGGCAGGTAAAGATAAAAGTGAATCCCAATCTTCCCAGCGGGGTATCGAGACCGTATTTAGGACCACATCCAGAAATCACATCAATCTGAGTGCCATAGCTGACAGCAAAGCGAATACACTTATCAGTATCAGCGCCTTGATCATTTCGATCGTTATATCTTTTCTGATAGGAAAAATTGATGTCTCAGCCCAGGTGAATATACCCGCCAGCATTTTGCTTGTTACATGTGTCCTTACCATTGTCTTCGCTACATTATCAACAAAACCGTCAGTTACAAGTAGTACTCTTACCCGTGAAGATGTTGAGAAAAAAAAGGGGAATCTTCTGTTCTTTGGGAATTTTAGCGGAATGTCTGTTGATGATTATCAATGGAGCATGAAGCGGCTGATGGAAGACGGTGAATATTTGTATGACAATCTGATCCGGGATATTTACTACTTAGGGCTCGTTTTAAACAAAAAGTATAAATATTTAAGAATCGCTTATATGGTGTTTATGTACGGTCTGATCCTATCCGTTATTGCCTTTTTGATTACTATTTATTGAGTTTTTTTAGTTTTCTTACCCATCCCTAACCCTTCCCTTACGCAAAAGAGAAGGGAGTTTGATTTATTCAAAATATTTCATTATCCGATTTTTTCTCCCCTTCCCTGCTGTTTCAGGGATGAGGCGTGGGATGGGTCAGAAACTTGAGCATTTACATAATTTCGCAACAAAGAGCAATTTGCATCCACCAGCAAGGGCACTCGTTTTGGTGATTGGACTTACCCA